>ENA-OPDD01002822-OPDD01002822.1-human-gut-metagenome-genome-assembly--contig:-NODE-2822-length-10285-cov-2.405865_pt1 | contig 10285 bp, 7 predicted proteins | sample MGYA00241574_ERZ501499 | MGnify/ENA primary metagenome ERZ501499 (study PRJEB25962, sample SAMEA2042576) | human gut metagenome | biome: human gut; feature: human-associated habitat; material: faeces...
GCTGGAGATGAAAAAGGAGCACCCCTGCGGCGCCCGGCGGTGGGAGGTACTCCGGGTGGGGATGGATTTCCGCCTGCGCTGCACCGGCTGCGGCCATGAGGTCATGGTTGCCAGAAGTAAGGCAGAAAAGAATATCCGGGAGATCCGCAGGCCGTAAAGGAAAGGCAGCTGCAAAGAGGGCGGATCAAAACAGAAGAGAAAATGACGGAATAAAAGATTTAAGGAGAATGAAACGATGTTTGAACAGTTAAGCGTAGCGGAAGAACGCTATCAGGCAATCAACGACAAGTTGATGGACCCAAATGTTGTCAGCGACCCAAAACAGTATGCGGAGTTGATGAAGGAGTATAAGAACCTGACTCCAATCGTTGAAAAATACCGCGAATATACCAAGGCTAAAAACGATATGGACGAGGCAAAAATGATGCTGGAAGAGAGCGGTCTGGACAAAGATTTCCGCGAACTGATCGAAGAACAGTATGAAACCAGCAAAAAAGATATCGAAACCATCTCGGAAGAGCTTAAAATTCTGCTGATTCCAAAAGACCCGAACGATGACAAGAACGTTATCGTTGAGATCCGCGGCGGTGCAGGCGGTGATGAAGCAGCTCTGTTTGCAAACAGCCTGTTCAGAATGTACTCGATGTATGCAGAAAGCCAGGGCTGGAAGATCGAGATCCTCAACGCAAACCCAACCGAACTGGGCGGTTATAAGGAAATCAGCTTCTCCATCAACGGTGAAGGAGCTTACTCCAAATTCAAATTTGAATCGGGTGTTCACCGTGTACAGCGTGTACCGGAAACCGAAACACAGGGCCGTATCCACACATCCACCGTTACCGTTGCTGTTCTGCCGGAAGTGGATGATGTTGAGGTTGAAATCAATCCAAAAGATCTTCAGATCGACACCTACCGTTCGGGCGGTGCAGGCGGTCAGCATGTAAACAAGACCGAGTCTGCAATCCGAATCACCCATATTCCTACCGGTACTGTTGTTGAGTGTCAGGATGAACGAAGCCAGTACAAGAACAAGGATAAAGCAATGAAGATTCTGCGTTCCCGTATCTATGAAAAGATGCAGAGAGAGCAGGAGGAAAAGATTGCTTCCGAAAGAAAACTGCAGGTTGGTGCAGGTGACCGTGCAGAACGTATCCGTACCTACAACTATCCACAGGGACGTGTTACCGATCACCGCATTGGTTTGACCCTGTATAAACTGGAGCAGATACTCAACGGCGATCTGACCGAGCTGTTTGATGGACTCAACACCTTTGACCAGGCAGAAAAACTCAAAGAAAGCTCGAACGCTACCGGCAGCGAAAACTAAACTGTCTGCTGAAAAGAGGCTTAAATCCATGCAAGAGCAAATTTTTAAGCACAGAGAGACACAGCTTTTGACTGTAAAGGAAATGAAACAGGACAGGGAAGCGATCATCCGTGCAGGACAGATCATCCGTCAGGGCGGACTGGTCGCACTTCCAACCGAAACAGTTTATGGTCTGGGTGCCAATGCCCTGAATCCTGATGCGGTAAAAAATATCTTTCTGGCAAAGGGACGTCCGCAGGATAATCCATTGATTATCCACATTGAGGATGCTTCCCAGGCAGAGCGCTATGCCAAAAACATCCCGCCGGTTTATTATGAACTGTGCAGGCGTTTTTGTCCGGGACCGCTGACGATCATTCTGCCGAAAAAGGATATTATCCCACTGGAAACTTCGGGAGGACTGGAAACGGTGGCAATCCGTATTCCAGCTCACCCGGTAGCAAGAGCGATTATCCATGAGGCAGGGGTACCGATTGCAGCGCCTTCGGCAAATCTTTCCGGTTCCCCAAGCCCTACCACCGCGCAGCATTGTGTGCATGACCTCTGGGGGCGTGTGGACGCGATTGTAGATGCCGGAGAGTGCAGCGTGGGCGTAGAGTCGACCGTTATTTCCCTTGCAGGGGAAAAGCCGATCCTGCTGCGTCCGGGTGCTGTGACTCCGCAGATGTTAAAGGAATTTCTGCCGGATCTGATGATTCATGAAGCGGTAACCGAAAAGCTCAAAGAGGGAGTCCGCGCGGATTCTCCGGGTATGAAGTACAAGCACTATGCGCCGAAGGCAAAAATTACCATTCTGGATGCAGACAGCAGGGAGTTCACAGAATATGTTAATTCCCAGAAGAAAGAAGGTCTGTTTGCACTCTGCTTTGAGGAGGATGTTCCTTTTTTGCAGGTTCCATATATTAGCCTGGGTAAAGATGAAACCGATCAGGCAAAGCACCTGTTTGCAGCGCTTAGAGAACTGGATGAAAGGGGCGCACAGGAAGTGTATGCGCGCTGTCCATCCAAACAAGGAGTGGGTCTTGCGGTGTATAACCGCCTGATTCGGGCTGCAGCATATCAGGAGCATACTCTGGATGGGGAAAGTGAGGCATAGGTCACAGGAATGAGAAATATGATCGTGGGGCTCACCGGTCAGACCGGTGCAGGAAAATCGACGGTTTCGGACTATCTTAGGGAAAACGGAGTCGTTGTAATTGATGCGGACAAGATCGCAAGGGAGGTCGTCGAGACAGGCAGCGCCTGCATCGCTGACATTGCCCTGGAGTTTGGCTGCGAATATATCAACATGGATGGTACGCTTAACCGAAAGAAAATGGCGCGCACCGTCTTTAACGATAAAGAAAAACTCAAAAAATTAAATAACCTGATGTTTCCATACATCATCGACAGTATCCGCAGAGAATTAAAACATCTGCGGGAACAGCAGGAAGGAATTATTGTGCTGGATGCTCCAACTTTGTTTGAGAGCGGTGCAGATCGTGAATGTGACCGTGTTGTTTCGGTCACAGCGGATGTACAGTCCCGCAAAGAGCGCATTATCCGCCGAGATAAGCTGACAGAAGAGGAAGCGGATGAACGCATTCAGGCACAGCACGACGAGGAATATTATAAGAGCCGTTCGTGGCAGGTGCTGGAAAATAACGGCAGCATCAATGAGCTGAAAAATCAGACTTCCGTTTTGCTTTCCAAACTGGAAGCAGAAATGGAAGCGGGAAATTCATCGGAGGCACAGCAGTAAAAACCCCTTTTTTAAACGGTGGAGGTTTTGATGGCAAGGAAAAAGAAACGTGCAGGTTCTGCGAAAAGAAAATCCATTTTTTTGTGGCTTGTTTTGCTGGTTGTTCTGGTAGCGGCAGGATTTGCCGCACTGCAGCCGGCAACAGAAAGTGTCTACCGCCAGCTGTATCCAAGAACCTATCGGGAATATGTGGAGCGTTACAGCAGGGAATACCAGGTGGACCGGGATCTTGTGTATGCGGTGGCAAAGGTGGAAAGCAACTTTGACCCCAATGCGGTTTCTCATGCAGATGCACGCGGAGTCATGCAGATGACAGAAGATGCATTTGAATGGGTGCAGTATCGGATGGGGGATGAGAGCGGTGTCAGCTACGAGGATATCTTTGATCCGGAGGTTTCCATCCAGTATGGAACCTATATGCTGCATCTGCTTCTGGAAGAAACCGGCGATGAAAAGCTGGCAATCTGTTCCTACCATGCGGGAATGGGAAATGTAAATTCCTGGCTTTCGCAGGAAGAATACTCAAAAGATGGAAAAACACTTGACAAAATACCCTATTCTGATACAGAATGGTATTATAACAAAGTTTCCGAAACCAAAAAAATCTATCGCAAACTTTATTCTTAGTAAATTTGTTTCTAACCGTAAGTTAAAAACGGTGTAGATATCGGTTGTTTTGGATGTAATTTTCAGGACAGCTAAAAATTTTAATCGGGAGGATGAACGATATGGAAAAAACCAAAGGCGAGCAGCTCCAGGAAGAATTAATGATGAAGATGGTCAACGGTACCACCCGTCTGTCTGACGAAGAGATCGATAAAGCATACGATTATGCTGAAGGCTACAAAAAATATATGGATGCAGCCAAAATCGAAATGGAAGCAGTCAGAGAAGCTATCAGACAGCTGAAAGAAAACGGTTATGAAGAATTTGTACCAGGCAAAAAATATCAGCCAGGTGAAAGATTCTACTACAACAACCGCGGCAAATCTCTGATCTTCGGTACTATGGGTACCCGTCCAATCGAAAAAGGCGTTAAGATCCTTGCAGCTCATGTTGATTCCCCAAGACTTGACCTGAAACCAAGCCCACTGTTTGAAGAAGCAGAACTGGGTTACCTCAGACCACATTACTATGGTGGTATCAAGAAATACCAGTGGCCAACCATTCCTCTGGCTCTGCACGGTGACGTTTACAAGAAAGACGGTTCTGTTGTTACCATCACCATCGGTGAAGATGAAAACGATCCGATTTTCTGCGTAACCGACCTGCTGCCACATCTCTCTTCCAAACAGAGAACTCAGACTCTGGCAGAAGCATTCAAGGGCGAATCCATGAATATTCTGATCGGTTCCAGACAGTTTAAAGATGAAAAAGCTTCTGAAAAGGTTAAACTGAACCTGATGAAGATCTTCAACGAAAAATACGGCATCACAGAAAGAGACTTCCTGGGCGCTGAACTGAGCGTTGTTCCAGCTCTCAAAGCAAGAGACCTCGGTCTTGACAGAAGCATGATCGGCGCATATGGTCATGACGACCGTGTTTGCTCCTACACTGAAATGACAGCTGAAATCGCAAACACCAACCCAGAATGGACTTCTGTTGTTATCTTCGCTGATAAAGAAGAAGTTGGTTCTGACGGTAACACCGGTATGCACTCCAGATTCCTGGAATACTTCCTGGCTGATCTGGCTGAGCCATTCGGCGTTCCAGTAAGACGCGTTCTGTCCAACTCCAAATGTCTGTCTGCTGACGTAAGCGCAGCATTCGATCCAGCATTTGCAGATGCTTATGAAAAACAGAACTCTTCCTTCATCAACTACGGTGTATGTGTTGTTAAATACACAGGTGCAGGCGGTAAGAGCAGCACCAACGACTGCAACGCTAAATTCACAAGCAAAGTTTGTGCAATCCTCGACAATGCAGACGTTGTATGGCAGTTCGGTGAACTTGGTAAAGTTGACCAGGGCGGCGGCGGCACTGTTGCTAAATACATCGCTGAGCTGGACGTTGACACCATCGATATCGGTGTTCCAGTTCTGTGCATGCATGCTCCAATGGAAATCATCTCCAAGGTTGACCTGTACGAAACACATCGTGGTTTCTATGAGTTCCTTGTTGCTAAGATGGACTAATTTCACAAAGAACAAAAACCTTCCGGTATTTTGCCGGAAGGTTTTTTGTTTTGATGGGATCGTTTGTGTTCTTGTATCAGAGGAAGATCTGTGTTACAATAATCAAAAAAACAGAGAGGATTTTGTTTGATGCTTGGTATTTTCGGAATGTTGCTTGCTGTGTTGGGAGCATTTTTGCTCATCAGTGTGGTGGGTGCATTGATTATGACACTGATTGGTGTTGCCTATCAAAGGAAAAAGCTGGACAAGGAGCCGGTTGTCACAGTTCATGCATCGGTGATTTCCAAAAGGGAAAAGCCGATCTATCGCCGTGAAAATTCATCTGCCAAAAACAATATGATTGTGCGAATCATCTATTATGCGACCTTCCGGACGGAGGAACAAAAAGAGATCGAGCTGAGTGTGACAAAGGAAGAATGGGATCTCTTGGCAGAAGGGGATGAGGGAGAGCTTACCTATCAGGGAAACTGGTATCAGGAATTTGAGAAAAACAGAAAAAAGAGTCTCTGTCAAGAAGACTCTTAGATGAAATAGAAAGTTGAATTTTGGCATAAATAAACAAAACTCCGATCAAAAAATCGGAGTTTTTCTTACGACAAAAGGTGCCGGAAAGATTGACTTTAACGGCAAAATACAATATAATATTATAATGTATCAAAATGGATAGTTGTGTAGTTGACTAAACATATTGTAGCATAGAAGAAAGAAGAATTCAATACCTTTTTGCAAAATAATGGATTCTGACCGAACAAAGTTGTACACATTAGACAATTGTTAAAATAAGCGGATTGGAGTGGATAAGCCTATGGTGAATGTTAAGCCGGTACATCTGGGTAAAAATGTTCGAATGAGCTTTTCTCGGATTAATGAGGTTTTGGAAATGCCAAACCTGATTGAAGTGCAGAAAAACTCCTACAAATGGTTTCTTGAGGAGGGATTAAAGGAAGTATTTAAAGATATGTCCGAGATTTCAGACTATCAGGGCAATCTGGTACTTGACTTTATCGATTACCGTCTTGACGAAAAACCCAAATACACCATCGAAGAGTGTAAAGAGCGCGATGCAACATATGCAGCTCCTCTGCGGGTTCGTGCAAGCCTCCTGAACAAGGAGACAGGCGAGGTAAAAGAACAGGACATCTTCATGGGTGATTTCCCTGTGATGACACCAAGCGGTACATTTATTATCAATGGTGCGGAGCGAGTTATCGTTTCCCAGTTGGTACGTTCTCCAGGCGTGTACTACGGTGTATCCCGTGACAAAGCTGGTAAGGAACTTTTCTCTACAACAGTTATTCCAAACCGCGGCGCATGGCTTGAGTACGAAACCGACTCCAACGATGTCTTCTATGTTCGTATTGATAAAAACAGAAAGCTGCCAGTAACAACCTTTATCCGTGCCCTGGGTCTTTCCAGCGATGTGCAGATTCTGGAATTCTTTGGTGAAGATGCAAGAATCCAGGCTACCATCGAAAAGGACAGTACCAACAACACAGAAGAGGCTCTGCTGGAAGTTTACAGAAAACTGCGTCCAGGTGAACCACCAACAGTAGACAGCGCTCAGTCCCATCTGAACGCACTGTTCTTTGACGCTAGAAGATACGACCTGTCCCGTGTTGGACGTTACAAATACAACAAAAAGCTGGGTATCGCTTCCAGAATTAACGGTCACATTGTTGCTGAGCCAATTATCAACAGCCGTACTGGTGAAGTGATGGCAGAACCAGACGAAGTTCTGACCCGCGCAAAAGCAGAAGAGATCGAGCACGCAGGTGTTGACACCGTATTCCTCAAATGCGGTGACCGCATCGTAAAGGTTATCTCCAATGGTATGGTTAACCTGCTTGATTACACCTCCTGCTACACCGAGGAAGAGCTCGAAGAGATCGGTGTTAATGAAAAGGTACGTTTCTCGGTACTGTGTGAAATTCTGGATAGCTGCAACTCTGATGAAGAGCTGCGCCAGATGATCGTGGACAGAGCAGATGACCTGATTCCAAAACACATCATCAAGGACGATATCTTTGCAACCATCAACTATGTCTGCTGCCTGGGCAACGGCGTTGGTTCCACCGACGACATTGACCATCTGGGCAACAGAAGAATCCGTTCTGTCGGCGAACTGCTTCAGAACCAGTTCAGAATCGGTTTCTCCAGAATGGAACGTGTTATTCGTGAAAGAATGACAACTCAGGCACAGGATATGGAGGTTATCACTCCACAGGCTCTGATCAACATCCGTCCGGTTGTTGCTGCGATCAAAGAGTTCTTTGGTTCCTCCCCACTGTCCCAGTTCATGGACCAGAACAACCCTCTGGCAGAACTGACCCACAAGAGACGTCTTTCCGCTCTGGGTCCTGGCGGTCTTTCCAGAGACCGTGCAGGTTTCGAAGTTCGAGACGTACACTACAGCCACTACGGAAGAATGTGTCCGGTAGAGACCCCAGAAGGTCCTAACATCGGTCTGATCTCCTATCTGGCTACTTTCGCAAGAATCAACAAATACGGCTTCATCGAGGCTCCATACCGCCGTGTTGACAAAGAAACCGGCAAAGTTCTGGATGAAGTAGAATATATGACTGCTGACCGTGAAGACGAATTCATCGTTGCACAGGCAAACGAACCGCTGACCGAAGAAAATACCTTCGCAAACAAGATGGTTTCGGTTCGTCACCGTGACATGGTTAAGATCGTGGAACGTGAGCAGGTAGACTACATGGACGTATCGCCTAAGATGGTAGTATCCGTTGCAACAGCAATGATCCCATTCCTTGAAAACGACGATACCAACCGAGCTCTGATGGGTGCGAACATGCAGCGTCAGGCAGTGCCGCTTCTCAAGACCGAAAACCCAATCGTTGGTACCGGTATGGAGTACAAAGCAGCTGTTGACTCGGGTGTCTGCGTTGTTTCCGACGTAAACGGTGTGGTTGACCGCGTTGACGCAAACAAGGTTGTTGTCCGCACTGATGATGGCGAGCTCAAAAACTTCCACATCATCAAATTCCTGCGTTCCAACCAGGGAACCTGCTTCAACCAGAGACCAATTGTCAGCGCAGGCGAACGTGTCAGCGTTGGACAGGTACTGGCTGATGGTCCTGCTACCTGCAATGGTGAAATCTCGCTGGGTAAAAACGCTCTGATCGGCTTTATGACATGGGAAGGTTACAACTACGAGGACGCTGTACTTCTGAATGAAAGAATGGTACGCGACGACGTTTACACCTCCATCCATATCGAGGAGCACGAAATCGAAGCGCGTGACACCAAGCTCGGACCGGAAGAAATCACCCGCGACATTCCAAACGTCGGCGAGGATGCCCTCAAAGAGCTGGATGACCGTGGTATTATCCGTATCGGTGCAGAGGTTCACTCCGGTGATATTCTGGTTGGTAAGGTTACACCAAAGGGTGAAACCGAGCTCAACGCTGAAGAAAGACTGCTGCGTGCAATCTTCGGTGAAAAAGCAAGAGAAGTTCGTGATACCTCTCTGCGTGTTCCACACGGTGAGTACGGTATCATCGTTGACGTAAAAGTATTTACCAGAGAAAACTCCGATGAGCTTTCTCCTGGTGTTAACATGGTTGTTCGCTGCTACATCGCTCAGAAACGTAAGATTTCTGTCGGCGATAAGATGGCAGGTCGTCATGGTAATAAGGGTGTTGTTTCCAGAATCCTTCCTCAGGAAGATATGCCATTCCTGGCTGACGGTCGTCCGCTGGACATCGTTCTGAACCCTCTGGGCGTACCTTCCCGTATGAACATCGGTCAGGTACTTGAGGTCCATCTGGGACGTGCTGCTGCTGAATTGGGCTGGAAGATTATGACACCTGTTTTTGACGGCGCAAACGAAAATGATATTAAAGAATGTTTGGAAATGGCAGGTCTGCGCGGCGACGGTAAGACAACCGTTTATGACGGACGTACCGGTGAACCATTTGATAACCCGGTAACCGTTGGTTACATGTATTACCTCAAGCTGCATCACCTGGTAGACGATAAGATCCATGCCCGTTCCACCGGTCCATACTCGCTGGTAACCCAGCAGCCTCTGGGTGGTAAAGCTCAGTTTGGTGGTCAGCGTTTCGGTGAGATGGAGGTTTGGGCACTGGAAGCTTACGGTGCTGCTTACACCCTGCAGGAAATCCTGACAGTAAAATCGGACGATGTTGTCGGACGTGTAAAGACATTCGAGGCTATCGTAAAAGGCAAAAACGTTCCGAAGCCAGGTGTCCCGGAATCCTTCAAGGTACTCATCAAAGAGCTTCAGTCTCTGTCGCTTGATGTTAAGGTACTGGATAAGAACAACGAGGAGATCGATCTCAAACAGGATCTGGATGACGATATGGGCTTTAACGGCAATGAGCGTTATCAGGAAGAAGACGACGGAACTACCTTTGAAAGCGAGACCGTCGCAGTTGATTCCGAGTTTGAGGACAGCTTTGCTATGGAACATCCTGATATGCAGGACGACGATGATTTCGGCAGCCTGCTGGATGAGTTCTCCGACTTTGGCATTGATGATGACAGTGATGATAATATGTAATTAAGGAAGAAGGGGTCGTAAAATGGAATTTAACGTATTCGAGTCTATTAAAATCGGCTTGGCTTCTCCGGAAAAAATCAGGGAATGGTCTTATGGTGAGGTTAAAAAACCGGAAACCATCAACTATAGAACCCTGAAACCAGAACGTGATGGTCTGTTCTGTGAAAGAATCTTTGGTCCAACCAAGGACTGGGAGTGTTACTGTGGTAAATACAAACGCCTGCGTTACAAAGGCAAAATCTGTGAACGCTGCGGTGTTGAGGTAACAAAATCCAAGGTTCGTCGTGAAAGAATGGGTCACATCGAGCTGGCTGCTCCGGTTTCTCATATCTGGTACTTTAAGGGTACTTCTTCCAGAATGGGTCTTTTGCTTAACATGTCTCCAAGACTTCTGGAAAAGGTGCTGTACTTTGCATCCTATATTGTAACTGACCCAGGTACAACAAACCTGAAAAAATACACCCTTCTTTCTGAGAAGGAATATCGCGATATGCGCGAGGCTTATGAGGACGAGTTCGAAGCATCTATGGGTGCGG
>ENA-OPDD01002823-OPDD01002823.1-human-gut-metagenome-genome-assembly--contig:-NODE-2823-length-10282-cov-2.732864_pt1 | contig 10282 bp, 8 predicted proteins | sample MGYA00241574_ERZ501499 | MGnify/ENA primary metagenome ERZ501499 (study PRJEB25962, sample SAMEA2042576) | human gut metagenome | biome: human gut; feature: human-associated habitat; material: faeces...
CGGCCCCCAGCCGTGCGCGCTACCAAGCTACGCCATACCCCGTAATCATGTTTTCATTATACCAGCGAACTTCTGAAAAATCAATGTTATTTTTCCCTCTCCCGTTTCATTACATTTATTTCTTTATTTCGTGTCATATTCTCTTTTATTTTACTATATTGTCACTTTTTCTTTCTGAATATGTAATTTTTCGACGTTTTCCACGTATCATAAGTGAAAGGGGAAAATCGTATGCCATACAAACTTTCACCTCTGGCATGCCCGTCTGCAAAGACTATGTAAAAACTGAATAAAAGGAGACATCGTAATGGAAACTGAAATTTACTTTCTACTACACTCTTTAGGAATTGGTGCAAAATACCGCGGATTTCGCTATCTCGCCTATGGTATCGCTTTATGCATGGAAGACGAAGATTATCTCCTTCGGGTCAGCAAAACGCTGTACCCAAAGATCGCGCAAACGTTTCAGGTATCGTCCTCCTGCGTCGAACGAGACATCCGCACCGCTATTTCCGTCTGCTGGACCCGCGGAAACCGTGATCTGCTCTTTTCGCTTTCTGTGCATCCGGTTCTGACAAAACCGACCAATTCCGAATTTTTTGATATTTTAAGTTCTTATATCAAATACTACCGTGCTTTTCCTGCCTGTCGTCAGGAGGCATAAAAAAACGAATACAGAAAAGATAACACTTCCGCGCCCTATCATATTGGGGGATATGCATGGCGCGGAAGTGTTTTTTCTATGATAAAACGATAGAACGAAAAAAGGAGACTGCCCGCAAAGGCAGCCTCCCGATATGGATCATTTGACAGCAAACCGATTAGTTGTTGATCAGTTTGTCCTCGTTGCTCCAGCTGTACAGTTTTCTGACTTCTTCTCCGACTTTCTCTGACGGATGCTCTGCAGCTTTTCTTCTCATTGCACGGAAGTGAGCCTGTCCGCCTGCTGGGGACATATCCAGAAGGAAGTCTTTTGCGAAAGTACCATCCTGGATATCGGAAAGGATCTTCTTCATGGTCTTCTTGGTTTCTTCTGTGATGATCTTCGGTCCGGTGATGTAATCGCCGTACTCGGCTGTGTTGGAGATGGAGTATCTCATTCCGGAGAATCCCGACTGATAGATCAGGTCTACGATCAGTTTCATCTCATGGATGCACTCGAAGTATGCGTTTCTTGGGTCGTATCCAGCCTCGCACAGAGTCTCAAATCCAGCCTGCATCAGGGCGCATACACCGCCGCAGAGAACTGCCTGCTCACCGAACAGGTCTGTTTCGGTCTCAGTTCTGAAGGTTGTCTCCAGAAGACCAGCTCTTGCTCCGCCGATTCCAAGGCCGTAAGCCAGTGCTCTGTCCAGAGCTTTTCCGGTGTAATCCTGCTCAACAGCAACCAGGCAAGGAGTTCCTTTGCCAGCCTGATACTCGCTTCTTACTGTGTGGCCAGGTGCTTTCGGAGCGATCATAGCTACATCTACGTTCTTCGGAGGTACGATCTGTCCGAAGTGGATAGCGAAACCATGAGCGAACATCAGCATGTTGCCCTCTTCCAGGTTTGGCTCGATATCTTTTTTGTACATTGCAGCCTGTTTCTCATCGTTGATCAGGATCATGATGATATCAGCCTGTTTTGCAGCCTCAGCAGCGGTGTATACTTTGAATCCCTGTGCCTCTGCTTTTGCCCAGGATTTGCTGCCTTCATAAAGTCCAATAATAACATCACAGCCGGAATCTTTCAGGTTCAGTGCATGAGCATGTCCCTGGCTTCCGTAGCCGATAATTGCGATTTTTTTGCCTTCCAGTAAAGAGAGATTACAATCTTCCTGATAAAAAAGTCTTGCTGCCATTTTATTTTCCTCCATAATATATAGAATGTCTTGACCGGCGGCAGGTCGGTCAATTTATACAGCGAAAAGCATTTCTGCCTTTTGCTGTTTGTCAGGGAAATGAACTTTTCTATACAAAAATTTCATTCCTCTAGCAAACGTATGTAATGTGATCTGCGTTAATCGAGGTAACGCACATCGTGGGCTCCTCTGGAGAGTCCTGTCACTCCTGTTCTGGCCAGTTCCAGGATTTCGTATCCCTGTACCAGATTCAGGAACCCTTCGAGCTTTGACTGGTTTCCGGTCAGCTCTACAATCAGGCTTTCCTGTCCCACATCCACGATTCTTCCACGGAAGACATCGGAGATGGCGATGACATTGCGGCGTTCATTTTCATTCACACGGATTTTGACCAGCATCAGCTCTCGTCTGACACTCTCGTCCGGCTTCAGCTCTTTGATATCCCGCACATCGACAAGTTTTGCCAGCTGTTTTTTGATCTGCTCCAGAATCATTTCATCACTGCAGTACAGAACAACAGTCATTCTTGTGTATCGCGGGTCTGCTGTCACACCGGCGGTGATCGTCTCGATATTGTATCCGCGTCGGCTGAAAAGACCAGCTACTCTGCTTAAAAGTCCCGGCGTATTATCCACCAGCAGGGATAATGTTCTTTTCTGTTCCATAAACACCAACTTTCCTCCATCCGCAGGCGCCGCGGATTTTCAGCAATTTCTTACAACTTCCAACGCCTTATCCAATATATTAGCAACTTATCCTCACTTTGTCAACAAAAATTTTACCAAATTATTCTTTTGGGCAAAAATCTTTTGCCTCCTGTGGTTCCCATTTGCATACCTTCCGGTCATACGTAAGGATGCCGTTCGACTCCTCCTCGACATCGGTAAGCTGTGTGTAGACTGCTGCGGCAAGTCCCTGTTCTGTGAGTTCTCTTATCTTTTCTGCCAGTGCATTCATCGCTTTCTGGTACTGTGTCTGGTTCTGGTACGTGCGGTAGCCGAACGATTTTTCGGAGTAGAGATGCTCCTGTACCGGATACGTATAGCCGCCGTATTCAGAAAAAGCAAACGCGCGCTCCTCCGGTTTTACTTTTAACGGACGAAAGTAATTGTGAAGGCTCTTGATGTCCCCCGCTCCCTGATCGTACCAGCCGCTCGCGTGGTCGATCTGCCGCGTCGGATCGAGAGCGCGCACCATTTCTGTCATCTCCCTGGCATCAAACTGTCCCCATCCCTCGTTGAACAGAACCCAGAGCGACACGCACGGTGCATTGTAAAGCTGATGAACCGTCTCGCGGCACTCCCGCTTCCACCACTCTCTTCCCGTTTTTGAGGTCCGCGAAAAGAGCGGATAACAGTTATCCCTGAATTCCGTTGTCACAAACGGCAGTACGGTCGGAAGGTACAAAAGGAACGTCTGAATCGACCGGCCGCCGCCGTTGATCATATCCTGCCACACCAGCATACCGATATGGTCGCAGTGGGAATACCATCTTGCGCACTCAACTTTCAGGTGTTTCCGGATCATATTGAAACCGAGGCGTTTGGCCGTCTTAATGTCATAAACCATCGCCTCATCGGACGGCGGCGTGTAGAAGCTTTCCGGCCAATAACCCTGGTCGAGGACACCGTTCTGGAAATACGGCTTTCCGTTTAAGAGAAGACGCGTGATTCCTTTCTCATCTTTTCCAATGCCGAATTTGCGCATGCCGAAATAACTCTCGATGCGGTCTTCTCCCGCTTCAATGGAAACCCCATAGAGATGCGGATGTTCCGGGCTCCAGCCTGCAAAATTACCGAGAATCAGCTCCGCCTCGTTTTCTCTCGTCTCCCGGACGCAGATCACCTTCGCATCCGGCGCTTCGCTCTCCCGCACCGTAATTTTTTTCGTCAGTCCCGCATCCGGTCCGTTGAGGAAAACCCGTACTTTTACGCTCGCCGTATCATATTCCGGCGTGATCACGATGCGTTCCAGATACGTCTCCGGCACCCATTCCATCCAGACGCTCTGCCAGATGCCGCTCTGCGCGGTGTAAAACATGCCGCCCGGGGTAAGGCTCTGCTTTCCGCGGCCCTTCCAGTCCGTGTCCGTCTCATCGCGCACCTTGACGGCAAGCTCGTTCTCTCCCGTTTTGAGATACGGCGTAAGATCCACTGAAAAAGAAAGATACCCGCCGAGATGGCCTCCGGCACGCTTTCCGTTGCAGTAAATTACCGCATCCTGATCCACGGCGCCGAACTGCAGCAGCAGCCGTTTTCCGGCAGGAATTTTGGGAAGCTGAATCGTGCGGAAGTACCACAGATATTCTTTTGGAAGCAGCTGCCGCTTCACGCCGGACGCATCGCACTCCGGGGAAAACGGAACGAGAATTTTTCCGTCCCGCTGTTTTGGCATTTTCTGCGTTTCCGTGAACGCATACTCCCACCATCCGTTCAGATTTGTCCAGTTTTCCCGGCGCATCTGCGGACGCGGATATTCCGGAAACGGGAGCTCTTCTTCCGGATTTTTCCCAAATTCCGTAGAAAGGCGGAATTTTTTTCCTTCCTTTTTTCCAATCTGTAATGCTTTGACCGCATTTTTGAAGTCCATTCTTTTCCCTCTTTTTCTGATTTTTATGATTGATAAAAGCGTGCCCGGACAAAATCCCGGACACGCTTTTGGTGTACTGAAAATCAAAGCGGATATTCGCAATCCGGTTAGATAAACGCCAGCGTTTTCATCAGATACAGCCAGAACGTCAGCGTAAAGGCACTGCCGCACGTTGTGAGCATAACGGTGTTTGCCGTCAGACTTCCCTCATGACCCATATTTTTCGCCATGATAAAACTGCTCACCGTCGTTGCGGAACCCAGCATCACAAGGATTGCCACCAATTTTTCCTGACGGAAGCCAAGTATCACGGCGATCGGCAGAAAGGCAGCTGCAAGACCGACCAGCTTAATCGCAGCTGCAGCAATCGACGGCCGGATATTCTTTGCCGCGCTCTTTGCCTCAAACGACGCACCCATCGCAATCAGGCCGAGCGGCGTTGCAAGTACCGCAATATTCTGCACCGTTTTCTGCAGAATCACCGGCTTTGGAATGCGAAGCACCGACCAGAGAAGTCCTGCAGCGATCCCGAGGATAATCGGGTTTGTCACGATATTTTTCGCCGTCTTTTTCACAAAATCTGCCGTGATCTCCTCCCGTTCCGGACCGAATACCGCAAGAACGACAACCGCCATGATATTATACAGCGGCACACTGCTGATGATCATCAGCGGCGCCATGCCGGAATTTCCGTAGATATTCTGGATAAAGGCAATACCAAGGATCGCCGCACTGCTCCGGTACGCCGCCTGGATAAATTCGCCTCTTGCACTTCTCTCTTTTAAGAGATGGGAAAGTCCCCATACCGCAAGAATTGAGAGCAGTGTTGCAAAGAAGCAGAACAGAACGAATTTGATATCCCACACAGCGGAGAAATCAGAATCCGACAGGTCCTGGAACAGCAGCACCGGGAGTGCGATTTTAAACACAAATTTGTTCATTTTGCTTGTGAACGATTCGTCCAGAATACCAACCTTTCGAAAGAAAAGTCCCAAAATCATTGTCAGGAAGATCGGCATCGTCGCGTTCAGGCTGAAGATCAGATTACTCATACCAGTGTTTTTCCTGCCAGTACATTTTTATAATCTTCGTAGTTCTCTTCGAGAAGCTTCGGCGTATTCAGACCGTAGGGACATTTCTTCATGCAGGCGCCGCAGTGGAGACAACCTTCGATTTTCTTCATCATCGCCTGGCCGCGCTCGGTGAGCTGGTTGGCGGACGGGGAACGGCGCAGAAGCAGGCTCATGCGCGCGCAGGTGTTAATCTCAATGCCTGCCGGACATGGCATACAGTAACCGCAGCCGCGGCAGAAGTTGCCGGAGAGCTCTTTCTGGTCTTTCTCGATGATCGTCTTGATTTCATCCGTCATGGCAGGCGGACAGGCAATGTAGCTTAAGAACTCGTCCAGCTCTTTTTCTCTCTGGACGCCCCAGATCGGAAGCACGTTGTCGTACTGGTCTTCAAAAGCATATGCAGCCGCGGAGTTTGTGATCAGCCCGCCCGAGAGCGCTTTCATTGCGATAAAGCCGATATTTTTCTCTTTGCATCCCTGTACCAGTGCTTTCTCACGGTCCGTTGCCAGATAGCAGAACGGGAACTGCAGCGTCTCGTAAAGACCGGACTCGATGATCTCCTCTGCCACGCTCATGCGGTGGTTCGTGATACCGATGTGGCGGATTTTTCCCTGTGCTTTTGCTTCCAGCATCGCCTCATACAGGCCGGTTCCATCTCCCGGCTTAGGACAGAAGGACGGATTGTGGAACTGATAGATATCGATGTAGTCTGTCCGAAGATTTTTCAGGGAAGTTTCTACCTGGGCCCGTACCTCTTCCGGTGTCTTTGCGCCGGTCTTCGTGGCGATAAAAACTTTTTCCCTCATGCCGTCGAAGGCCTCGCCCACTTTCACTTCGCTGTCGCTGTAGGCTCTCGCCGTGTCAAAGAAACGCATGCCCCCCTCATAGGCCCGGCGGAGCAGCTTCACTGCCATTTCCGTACTTACCCGCTGGATTGGCAGCGCGCCAAAAGCGTTCTGGGGCACCGTGATCCCTGTGCTTCCAAGTGTGATCTGTCTCATAATTTATCCTCCTGTTGCTTTTTTCGATCTATCATAACAGATATATTCTATCATATACTACTTGCTTTTTACAGCAAAAGTCTATCCTTCTTCCCCAAAAATCCATTGATTATTTTTATCCTGTATGATATTATAAACACAAAATTTTACATTGCATATTCAAAATAATACATTTACCCAGGGAGCTGGGGGACGTGCTCTTTACCTAATCCGGACACCTTATGGAGGAGGTGAAGTTTATGAGCGATTACGAGACACTTATGATTATTTTAATCATCGCTAATTTAACCAAATAACTGTTCTGCAGTTATTTGGTTATGAGCAAGTAGCGAAGCGGATTTCGAATATCCGCTTAACCCTTAGCCATACTTACATACGCACATAAAAAATAGCCGTCCTAATCTGTAGCGAGATCAACGGCTATTTTTTAACTATTAACGCCGGATTAGGTGAGATGCAGTCACCTTCCAGCTCCCTTGTTATGTATATTATAGACTTATCTGTTTGATTTGTCAACTTTTATTTTGCAATTCATTCCACATTCTTCAGTGCTTCATCCATCGGAATCTTCTTGATGCTCCGGAACTGCAGGACGGCCACGAGAGCGTAGACCAGCATGCCAAGCGCAAACATTTTTCCATAAATACTCGGCTCGATGTAGAGGGTCAGCCAGCCGCTGTACTCTGACATCATAAATATATATATATCTTTGATGAGCTCTGTGGCGAAGAAGAAGCTCGCAAGCACGGAAAAGATCACAACCCAGGTGGTGCTCACCAGGTAAAGGCTCACGATCTCCCTGTTTTTGTAGCCCAGGATTTTGACCATGGAGATCGAGGAGGCATTTTTCTCGATGATGAGCTTGGTCAGCAGGTAAATCAGCAGGGCAAAGAGGATCAGCGAGAACACGTTGAAGAGCTGGAACATCTCTCCCATGGAAACATCCAGCTGGCGGGAAACCTTCGTCAGATCATCCTGAGTGATCGTGGTGGTCACATAATCATCGTCGAGGTCTGTCAGTTCCTCATCAGAGAAGTACCCGTTAAAGTAGGCCTCTTTCTTACCGAAAAGCCTCCGGAAATTCTCAGCCGGCATAAAGAAAGCCAACGCGCCCGGATAATCATAGAAACCACCCACCTGAAACTCATAGGTCTTGCTTTCATAGGGTTCCTTCAGCGAGATCGTGTCGCCGGTTTTAATGCCATATTTCTGCTGGAAACCGTCACTTAAGAGCACACCTTTTTCCGAAAGGCCTGAAAAATCAGCTTCCACATACTTACTGTCCGGCTCGATGCCGTAAATCGTAATGCTTTCCCCGTCTTTCCCCTCTTTTTCCGGGATCATTTTCAGAGATTCCATACAGAACTTTTCCGCATTTTCATTCTCCGTCTCAAGGGAAGGCATCAGAAGCTTCTGCACCATGCCCAGAAGGGAATTTTCCTCCACATCCAGTTCATCGGGAACACTTAAGATATACTGGTATTTTGCCAGCATGTTGTTGATGGTCTCCTCCTGGTAATGAGAAAGGAGCGGGCTCATCATCATACCGAAAAGAAGCAGAATGTTGGCAAACACAATGCCGATGAAAAGGGTCAGATAGCTGGCCCGGTTCTGAATCAGAATACGGATGCGGAACCGGTTGAAAAATTTAAAGTTCGGAAGACGCACAGCCTTGCTCCGCCGGGTGCTTCCCAGATCCTTTCTCAGGAAACGGAGAGGGGAAATTTTCAGTTTTCCGCGGATCAGAACCACATTGATGATGGCCATGATCACAAACGGAACAAGGGTTGTCAGATAAAAGGCCTCCGCATTCCAGCGGGTCTCATAGGTCGGAAGGCTGTAGCTTCCGTAATACATGTCTGCCACAATCCCTTTGAATACCGTATAGCCCAGAATATTTCCGATCACTGCCGCCAGGATCGTCACCAGAATCGGCAGGGAAATATAGTGAAGCAGAAGCTCCCTCCTCGTATAACCGGAGGCCCGGAGGGTTCCGATGACAGCGGCTTCCTTCTGGATCGTGTTGTTGGTGGTCACGGCAAAAACGAAGGCCATGATCGCGATCAAGATATAGAGTAGAACCTCCACCATCGCTTTGTCGCCGCCCATATCATCCCCGGTGAAACGGATGGCCTGATTCAGATATCCGGGCAGATAGCCGCTGATATCGGCCTTTGCTGCCAGAACCTCCAGAAAATCATCGGCCATCTCTTTCTCTTCCGTATCGTCCGCCGGTTCCTTCTCATAAAGCCAGGAATAGCAGTATTTCATATGGGTATCAGAGAAAGCTGCGAAGCCCTCGGGTGTCAGCACGGACACGCCGAATTTTACCGAGTCAAACATCAGATCTCCCGGATCGGAGAACAGAGCACTGTAATCGGAAAGAGCCACCAGTCCTGTGATTTTCAGCTCTTTTCCTCCTACTGTGATGGTGTCTCCCACCGCAAGGGAGTTATTGTCCGCATACATCCGGTCGATGGCGATCTCGTCGGCCGTCTCCGGAAATGTGCCCTTCATCAGGCAGACCAGGTTCACTTCTTCCCGTTTTTTGAAGATACGCATGGTGCCGTCTGAGGTTCCATCCAGATCCACATCCACCGGTTCATCCAGGTAGAAGTTCTCGTAGATCGTCACCCCTTCCTGTTCCAGCTCCTCCAGTTTTTCCTCCGTAGCCTGACTATCCAGCGTGAAGTTTCCGTTCTCGATCCTGTATTTCTCAAAGCTCTCGTCATAGGCTTCCAGCATGCTCTCATCCGCCACCAGAAAGCCGGAGACGAAGCCGATTGTGGCCGTCATGAAAAGAAAGATCACCAGATATTTTCCGATATCTCCCACAAGTTCTCGCGGGAGGCGCTTCCAGAGCGGATTTCTCATCTTCTTTTTCATAACCGCCTCACCATTCCAAATCGCCGGCGGCAATCTTTGTCTCGTTCACATAGTTTTTCCGGATCTGACCGTCACGGAGCTTCACCACGCGGTCCGCCATATTTTTGATGGCGTCGTTGTGCGTGACCATGATGACCGTGTTTCCGTATTTCTGATTCACATCCTCAATGAGCTTTAAGATCTCCTTGGAGGTATGGTAATCCAGAGCTCCCGTGGGCTCGTCGCAGAGCAGGATATCCGGATTTTTCACGATGGCACGGCCGATACTGGTCCGCTGCTGCTGGCCGCCGGAGAGCTGGTTTGGCAGCTTATGACGGTGCTCATAGAGCCCCAGCGTGTGAAGCAGCTCGTCGATGTCCAGAGGCCTGTCGCTCAAATAAGCGCCCACCTCAATATTTTCCTTTACATTCAGGTTTGCAATCAGATTGTACATCTGAAACACATAGCCCAGATGCTTTCTCCGATATGCCGTCAGTTTTTTCTCATTCATATCGGCCATGCGCTCACCTCCGATGGAAATGTATCCCGCATCCGCATCATCAATTCCACCGATAATATTTAACAGTGTAGACTTTCCCGAACCAGACGGTCCAAGTAATACACAAATGTCACCCTTCTCTATAGAAAAATCCACACCCCGCAACACCTCCACACGGTTCGAATCACTGCCAAAACTCTTTTTCAGATTATTGATCTCAATAAACATATATTGTTTCCTCACTCCCTGTAGTTAGTTGAATGCAACTACATTTTACCACAGAATCAAAATGCAGAAATAGAAAGGCATGAAAAAACGGTGCGCCTATTGAGAACTTTTATCAATAATTCAAAAATGCCTCGGCATTTTTGCTGCGAGGTGCGCGTCATGCAATTGCATGACATACTTCTACTG
>ENA-OPDD01002824-OPDD01002824.1-human-gut-metagenome-genome-assembly--contig:-NODE-2824-length-10280-cov-1.486357_pt1 | contig 10280 bp, 13 predicted proteins | sample MGYA00241574_ERZ501499 | MGnify/ENA primary metagenome ERZ501499 (study PRJEB25962, sample SAMEA2042576) | human gut metagenome | biome: human gut; feature: human-associated habitat; material: faeces...
CCAGAAGCCCGGAAGTCATTTGAATACTAAAAAACCATTTCTTGCTTTATGGATAAAGCAGGAAATGGTTTTTGTTTTTTTGTCCGTAGTCGAAAAGTAAGAGAGAGGTATTTTTGTTGTAAGAGCCTGTTTAGTCGTTCGTTAGTTGAAGTTGTGTCATTCTTGTATTTTACTTAAGTATATAGTTGTGGATATGAGGCGGAGAGAGAGAATGCCCAAACTGAATCAGGACGAGAGTCCTTTTTACCGCCATTTTTTTTTTGATAGGAAAAGTTTGTGTAAGTTTGCGGTTTCAAAAGGATATTAAGTATTATGTTTAAGGATAAAACGATTGTGTATACATCAGGAACATTCGATATGTTCCATTACAACCATCTTCGGATGATAAATTATGCCCGCAGCCTTGCGGATATTTTGATTGTGGGGGTGAGTACGGATGAATTGGTGTCTTCTTATAAGGCGAAGCCGATCATTCCTTTTACGGAACGTCTGCAAATCATCGAAGCATTGAAAACTCCCGATATTGTCATTCCACAACATACGTTGGATCATTCCGAAATAGTCAAAAAGCTGAATATCGACGCTTTTGTCGTGGGAGACGATTGGTATGGCAAGTATGATTATTTGAAAGACTTGGGCGTTCAGGTATTCTATTTCCCTTACGGGACAGGAGTGTCCTCTTCCAACTTGAAGAAAACGATCCATGATTCATATGAAGCGAATTTGAAGTCTCAACGGCAATCCAAACCTGAATCTGTTAAAGGCTTCGGTGAAAAAGAATAAGGGTGATGATGGAAAAAAGGGTATTGATTACCGGAGGGACGAAGGGGATAGGCAGAGCGGTTGCCGAATGTTTGGCAAAAGCTGGCTACAGCCTGATTTTGACTTATGCTTCGGATAAAGAAGAGGCTCTTCGGGTGGCAGACGGTTTGCTGCAGCAATACAAAGTGGAGGTTCTTACGCTTCAGGCCGATATTTCCGATCGGAAATCAATCAAAAAGATAGAATCATTTCTAACCGGGTGCTCTATGCGCTTGGATGCGGTGATCTTTAATGCCGGCCTGACCTGTCGTGACTCGTTTGAGGATTTGGATATAGTAGAATGGGAACGGGTGTTTTTTGCCAATGTGCATTTCCCTGTCTTCCTGTTGCAACGCATTGTCGGTTTGATTAATAAGGGAGGAAGCATTGTCTTTACCGGTTCTCTGATGGGGATACAGCCCCATTCGGTTTCACTGGTGTATGGCGTGACGAAGAGTGCCGTGCATGCGTTGGTGAAGAATATGGTGAAGTTCCTGGTTCCGTATGAGTTGCGTGTGAATGCTGTGGCTCCCGGTTTTGTGGATACCGAATGGCAGAAAACGAAACCCGCTGAAATACGTCGTAATATAGAGAACAAGGTTTCATTAGGGCGTTTCTGTGATCCGGAGGAACTGGCGGAAGTTTATAGAATGTTAGTAGAAAATAGTTATTTTAATGGCGAAGTGATCGTCGTCGATGGCGGTTATTCGTATAAATAGAAGATAAATGAGCGACTTGGATAAAGAGTACGAGGCTTCGTTGAAGTCGATAGAAACAGAAAATAAGATTGACCGGATTTTTTATCGTCCTATCGGTTTTCGTATTGCCCGTATGTTAAGGGGTACAGGTATTACGCCTAATATGGTGACTGTTGTCTCTATTTTTGTAGGGGCGGCAGTCGGTTTCTTTTTTTATCATGATGATCTGATTTACAATGTTTGCGGTATCCTGTTGCTGGTATGTGCAAATATCCTAGACTGCGTGGACGGGCAGTTGGCCCGCCTGACGGGAATCAAATCGGCGATCGGTCGTATCTTGGATGGTTTTGCCGGGGATATCTGGTTTACGTGTATTTATGTCGGTTTCGCCCTTCGTCTGTCTCATGATTACGGAACGGACTGGTTCTTTGCCTTGGCGGTTCTTTCCGGTTTGTCACATTTGGTACAGGCGAATATCACGGACTATTACAAGACACTTCATTTGTATTTCATCAGCAAGGATAAAGGTGCGGAGTTCCAGTCGCTGGAACAGGTACGTGCCCGCCATAAGGAAATGAAATATGGTATCAATAAATTTTTCTATTTCCTCTATCGTGGCTATACGCTTTTGCAGGTGAAAGCTACTCCGTCCTTGCAGGGTATGCTTCGCAGCTTGCATGCACGGTATGGAGATGATATTCCGGAAGATATCCGTATCCGTTTCCGCAAACAAAGCAAGGAACTGATGCACATGGTAGACCTTTTGACTTTTAACGGACGTACGATCGTGATGTTCGTCGTGGTTCTGGTCGGTGAGGTTTGGGTTTATTTCTTGTATGAGATAATCGTATTGAACATCGTTTTGTTGCTCGCCATGAGAAAGCATGAACAGATGTGTGCAACATTCTATAAATAAGAATTTATGAAAGAGAGCGTTGTAGACATACATGATTTACAGGAAGCTGCCCCGTTCTTTAAAAGTCGTTTCGGCTCTTTTCTGGGGAAAGTGCTGATCAAATGGTTGAGTATCGATAAGGTAAACAAGGCTCATGCCCATAACTGCCATTTGCGGGGAGCGGAGTTCACAACAGCCTTGCTGAACGACCCGTTGATCGATATTAAATATGATCTACATAACGCCGAGGTGCTGGATCATCTGCCCGAAGGCGCTTTCGCTACAGTTTCGAACCATCCTATCGGATCGATAGACGGGATTATGTTGATCGATATATTCGCTTCACGCCGTCCGGATTTCAAAGTAATGGTAAACGGCGTATTGACCAAAATCGGGGCCATGGGAGATAATTTCGTGTCCGTCAAGCCAGACTCCAATAACCAGGGGGCTAATCTGAAGAATATAAACGGGGTCCGTATATCCCTGCAACAACTGAAAGAGGGGCATCCGATGGGTTTTTTCCCTGCCGGGGGGATCTCGATGTATAATAAGAAGACGAAGAAAATACAGGATTTGCCTTGGACGCACAGTGTGATTCGTCTGATCCGGAAAGCGAAAGTGCCTGTATATCCTGTTTATTTCGATTTCCTGAATTCCCGCTTTTTCTATTGGCTGGGCCGGATTGACTGGCGTATCCGTACGTTGCGCATACCAGCCGAGGCCTTTAACAAGCGCGGGCGTACGGTCGATGTTTATATCGGTGAGCCTGTTTCTCCAGAAGAAATCCAAAATATTGCCGACGACAAAGACCTGGCCGAGTTTTTATATCAACGTACGTACGCTGCTAAAAAATAACAAACCTGTATAGAAACCGCCTTCGGATTTCGGTTAATTGGATTAAGATTTGTAATTTTGGCAGATAAAACTGAAATAATTACAGATAGTAGAAGAAATATGATAAAGGTTGACGTGCAGCAGATAAAACAGCGTTTTGGAATTATCGGTAATAATGCCGGGCTGAACCGGGCTATCGATGTTGCCCTACAGGTCGCTCCGACAGATTTGTCTGTGCTGATTACCGGAGAAAGTGGAGTCGGAAAAGAAAGTTTTCCGCAGATTATTCATCAATATAGCCGGAGGAAGCATGGACAGTATATTGCTGTCAACTGTGGTGCTATTCCGGAGGGCACGATTGATTCCGAACTGTTCGGGCATGAGAAGGGTGCGTTTACCGGTGCGATTGGCGAACGGAAAGGGTATTTTGGCGAAGCCGACGGTGGTACTATTTTCCTTGATGAAGTAGGGGAGTTGCCGATGCCTACCCAGGCGCGTTTGCTCCGTGTGTTGGAGAGTGGCGAGTTTATAAAAGTAGGTTCGTCCAAAGTGCAAAAGACGGATGTTCGTATTGTGGCAGCTACCAATGTCAATCTGACACAAGCGATTGCAGAAGGACGTTTCCGTGAAGATTTATATTACCGGTTGAATACGGTGCCTATCCAAATACCGCCTTTGCGTGAACGTGGTGACGATGTACTTTTGTTGTTCCGTAAGTTTTCCGCAGACTTTGCAGAGAAATACCGGATGCCTGCTATCCAGTTGACGGAGGATGCGAAGAAAGAGTTATTGGCTTACCCGTGGCCCGGCAACGTTCGTCAGTTGAAGAACATCACCGAGCAAATATCTATCATTGAAACCAACAGGGAGATCTCTGCTGCTATCTTGCAGAATTATCTTCCTGCACAAAATACGCAACGTCTTCCCGCGCTGATGGGAACGCGTGAGAGTAAAGGCTTTGAGAGCGAACGGGAGATTCTTTATTCTGTTCTGTTCGATATGCGCCAGGAAGTGGCGGAGCTGAAGAAGATGGTGCACAACCTGATGGCGGAACGTGCCGGACAGGTGGGGCAGGTAGGGCAAATGGGAACGGTGGTTACTACTCCGGTAGTGACGACACACCAGCCTTCGGTACCTGCGATCATTCATACCATGCAGCCTGCGGTTTGCAAGGATGATGATGACATACAAGACACGGAAGAATATGTAGAAGAACCTCCTTTGTCACTGGACGAAGTGGAAAAAGAAATGATACGCAAAGCACTTGAAAGGCATCACGGAAAGCGGAAGAGTGCGGCCAAGGACTTGAATATTTCCGAGCGTACACTTTATAGAAAAATAAAAGAATATGAATTGGATTAAGAAAATAATACGCCCTTTGCTACTGTTCGGCTTGCCGTTGGTAGTCATTGCGTGCACTGTTTCCTATAAGTTTAACGGATCGTCTATCAATTATGATAAGGTAAAGACCATTTCGATAGCCGACTTCCCGATCAAGTCGGAGTATGTATATGCTCCGTTGGCAACCAAATTCAATGAGGACCTGAAAGATATCTTCATCCGGCAGACCCGTCTGCAACTGCTCAAGCCGAGTCAAAATGCCGACTTGCAGATTGACGGAGAAATCACAGGGTACAATCAGTACAACCAGGCAGTATCTGCCGACGGTTATTCTTCGGAGACGAAGTTGACTATCACCGTCAATGTGCGTTTTGTCAACAACACCAATCATGCCGAAGACTTTGAACAACAGTTTTCTGCGTTCCGTACCTACGACTCTACCCAGTTGTTGACTGCCGTACAGGACGGATTGATTGCTGAAATGTCTAAAGAGATCACCGACCAAATTTTTAATGCAACTGTAGCAAACTGGTAATATAAATGACTTCTGTTAACTTTCAACAATGGATTCAGCATCCCGAGACGCTGAATAGGGATACTTTGTACGAACTGCGCAATCTTCTTGCGAGGTATCCGTATTTTCAGTCACTTCGTCTGCTGTATCTGAAGAATCTGTATATTCTCCATGATATTAGTTTCGGTGGAGAACTGCGGAAAGCAGTTCTTTACATTGCAGACAGACGGCAGTTGTTCCGGTTGATTGAAGGTGACCGCTATGATGTGCAGGCACGGAAAAAGGGAATACCTCTTACGGAGGTGCTGAAAGACGAACCGTCCGTAGACCGCACATTAGCATTGATCGACGCTTTCTTGTCCACAGTACCCGAAGAGGTGACTGCCCGGACCAGTTTCGACTATTCGATGGATTACACCTCTTTCCTTTTGGAGGAGACTCCGGCCACGGAACAGCCGGCTGAAGAAACGCCCAAACTCAAAGGCTTCGAACTGATTGACGACTTTATAGAAAAGAGCGAGAGCGACTCTCCCCTCTGCATGAAACCTTTAAGAGAAGAAATGCCATCTTCGCCAACCTCTTCGGACGAACTTACCGAAGAAGAAACGATGAAGGAAGAAGAGGAAGATGACAGCTGTTTTACGGAAACTTTGGCAAAAATCTATGTTAAACAGCAACGATATTCAAAAGCTCTTGAAATAATTAAAAAATTAAGCTTGAAATATCCAAAAAAAAATGCTTACTTTGCAGACCAAATCAGATTTTTGGAGAAATTGATTATTAACGCTAATTCAAAATAACTAAAAATGTACTTATTATTCGTTATCTTAATGGTTATTGCAGCCTTGTTGATGTGTTTCATCGTGCTGATTCAGAACTCAAAAGGAGGCGGACTTGCTTCTGGTTTCTCTTCATCTAACGCCATCATGGGCGTGCGCAAGACTACAGATTTTCTGGAAAAAGCAACATGGGGCTTAGCTATCTTCATGGTGGTAATGAGCATTGCTACTGCTTATGTAGTTCCTCGCTCTGCTGTTGCTAAAGACGCAGTGTTGGAACAGGCACAGAAAGAACAACAGACTAACCCGTATAACTTGCCTGCTGGTACTGCTGCACCGCAAACAGATGCTACTGCTCCGGCAGAGTCTGCACCTGCAACAGAAACTCCGGCACCGGCTACTGAAACTCCTGCTCCTGCAGCAGAGTAATTCACTCCGTCGTCAGGTAAGACTTTGGGGTAAAACCATTAATGGGAAGGTGCAGACGGATGCTGCATTTCTTTGATATTTAAGTGCGGATTACGCAGATTACACGGATTTTCAATGTTCCGCGTGGTCAGTGTAATCCGCACTTAACTTTTTCTTGTAAAAACAATCTCTTTGTGATAGAAACAAACGAGATTTAACTACCTTTGTTGGCTGTATAAGATTATTAACTACTTTTTTAAATATAACAATGACAGAACATTTGAAACAGAAATTGAATGACTCCGCCGTACTCCGATGGAGTGTTCTAGCATTGGTCGCATTTACTATGCTATGCGGCTATTTCCTCACCGACGTAATGTCTCCTCTAAAACCCATGCTTGAGAAAGAACTACTATGGGACAGTCTTGATTATGGTTTCTTCACAAGTGCTTACGGGTGGTTTAATGTATTCCTATTGATGCTGATTTTCGGTGGTATCATTTTGGATAAGATGGGAGTTCGTTTCACCGGAATGGGAGCTTGCTTATTGATGGTGTTTGGTTGTGGATTGAAATACTATGCGATTTCTACTACTTTTCCGGAAGGTGCCATGCTCTTCGGATTCAAAACACAGGTGACGTTGGCTGCATTGGGATATGCTATCTTTGGTGTAGGTGTGGAGATTGCTGGTATCACTGTTTCCAAGATTATAGTGAAATGGTTCAAGGGCAAGGAAATGGCATTGGCTATGGGACTTGAAATGGCTACGGCACGTATCGGAACAACTCTGGCGATGGTATTGACAGTTCCTTTGGCAGACTTTTTCGGATCTACGGATGAGAGTGGCACATTTCATACCAATATTCCTGCTCCGATTTTGTTTTGTCTGATTATGTTGTGCGTGGGTACGATTGCTTTCTTCCTTTATACTTTCTATGATAAGAAGTTGGATGCTTCTTTGGATGCAGAAGGTTTGGAACCGGAAGAACCGTTCCGTATGAAAGATATTGTGTATATCATTACCAATAAAGGATTCTGGCTGATTGCATTACTATGTGTATTGTTCTACTCGGCTGTATTCCCCTTTATCAAGTATGCTGCCGACTTGATGGTGCAGAAATATAACGTAGATCCGAAGTTGGCGGGAACGATTCCCGGATTGTTGCCGATTGGTGCGATTATCCTGACTCCGTTGTTCGGCTCGCTTTATGACCGTATCGGTAAGGGAGCCACATTGATGATAATCGGATCAGTGATGCTTATTTTTGTGCATACGATGTTTGCTCTGCCTATACTGAATATATGGTGGTTTGCTACTATTATAATGATTATATTGGGATTTGCCTTCTCGTTGGTGCCTTCAGCTATGTGGCCGTCTGTTCCGAAGATTATTCCGGAAAAACAGTTGGGTACCGCATACGCATTGATTTTCTGGGTACAGAACTGGGGATTGATGGGTGTTCCTTTGTTGATCGGATGGGTGTTGAATACTTATTGCAAAGGTCCGGTAGTAGACGGTGCACAGACTTATGACTACACGTTGCCGATGACTATTTTTGCTCTCTTTGGTGTACTTGCTCTGATTGTGGCTTTGATGTTGAAGGCAGAGAACAAGAAGAAGGGATACGGTCTGGAAGAGGCGAATATCCAAAAGTAACTGGGAAATTCAATACCTAAAGTAACAAAGGAATTTTGTATCAAGGTGTAAACAAAAGGGTATCAGTATGAATACTCTGAAATAAAAAATAAGAAGTATGGCTGCCAAAGAGAAAATCAACCTGTTAGAGGTCATTCCCTGTCGCAGTGAACATATTACAGCAGAAAGGGAAGGGGAGACAATTGTGCTCTCCTTTCCCCGTTTTAAATATCCGTGGATGCAACGCTTCCTTGTACCGGCAGGAATGTCGAAAGAACTTCATGTGAAATTGGAAGAACACGGTACGGCTGTATGGGAACTGATAGATGGAAAACGCAATGTTCGTGAGATTATAGAAAAACTCGCAGACCATTTTCAAAATGAAGAGGGCTACGAGTCGCGTGTATCGGCTTATCTTTCTCAAATGCAGAAAGATGGATTTATAAAACTGGTGATACCAGTCGTATAAATAGGAACTTATTATTATTTATTTGATAAATACAGCCCAAAGTATGACGGCAATTGCTATCAGGACTCCCATGATAATAAGCGTTCCCCAAACAAAATAATTGCTGTCTTTCTCTTTCTTTTTCTCCGAGTCGTGGATGATACGTTCCATTTCTTCGGGAGTGGTATTGGGTAGTGGATAAGGTTCGTTTGCACGGTTTAAATGCTTCAACTTGTCGTTAGCACGTTCACGACGTAGGCGGGAAGCTTCCCGTCCCTCTTTTATTCGGCGTATCATGTCGAATGCATGTCCTTCACCAACCATATTCTTTGTTTTTTAGAAGTTCACTTTCTCGTTTTTCTATTTCCCTTCTTCTCTGTCCACTTTGAGCAATCCTCCCGTATTCGGATCAAAATAAACTTTGATTGTAGAATTCTTATTGAATAAGACAGGAGCCAGATATTCTATCACACCAAATTGAGTAATAGGAAGTTCACCTTCGTAAAGTTTCTTTTTACCGTCAGTCAGTGTAACCATAGCTTGTCCGGGTACGTTGTAGGCGATTCCATCCAAATCTTTCTTCTTCTTACCATCTTCCTGTGGTATCTTGACCGATTTCAGGTCTTTCAGACTGATATAAAACGGAGTTCCTGCCAAATCATTGTTGGCAACTACACCTAACTTCTTCGAGAAGCGGAAAGCAACTTCATTGTTGAATTCCTTGTCAGGGGTAAGGCGGACAGTGAATGTTCTCTCTTCCTTGTTGCAGGTGCCGGAGAACATTTGCGTCATGGCTTCTTCCTGTGCATTCAGATTGTCGAGCATAATCTTAAGCTGTGCTCCGTCTGAAGGCATATTGTCAGCCTGTCCGCGCAATAAGGCATTTTTGCTTTCGCGGATGTTATAGATTTCTTTAGCCACCAGTTCGGCCATCTTGGCGGTAGAGCTAGCCATCAGAATCTCTTCGGTCAGGAATTCACGAGGATTTGCTTTCTTTTGGAGGACTGTGGGAGCGGGAGCGGCTTTTTTGCCTACACTGCTGTTGCTGTAAGGAACATTGATCGTTTTCACAATGCCATCCTCTGTCAGTTCCATGAGCGGTGCTACTGTCTTATCCTTCAATTTTACGAAATACGTCGTTTCGCTGTTGGGCACACCTACGGATTTCACTTTTACGCTAGCTAGTTCCCAGTACTCTTCAGGGTCGGCGGAGACGTTGGTCAGTCGCAGGTAACGATCAGCATATTTGCTGAATTCTCCCGGAGTATAGTTGACTTTGTTGGCTTTTATTTCAAGTTCTATTTGGGTTTTGGGAAGACTGTAAACCACTCCATAGTCTTTTCCTCGGGTAACCCCTGTCAGTACTTCGGTTTGTGCATAGGCGGACGTTGTCATAAGTAGTCCTGCTGCTATAATCAACTTTTTCATATTCGGTTCTTTTTTAACTGGTTTTGAAAACAAAGTTAATGAAGTTATTGAAAAAACTGTAAGTTCTTAACTTTTATTCGCTTACAAGTCGCCATGCCGTAGGCAGACAGGTGATGATGTCGCTGGCAATCAGTCCGATCATCCCCTGCTTTTTCTGGGCGAAATCTCCGGCCAGTCCGTGGATGTAAGTACCGATTTTAGCTGCATCCTCGGCGGGATAGCCTTGGGCTAGCAGAGCTAGGATCACTCCGGTCAATACATCGCCACTGCCTCCGGTTGCGGTCGGGTTGAAATAACATTTTCCTGCCGGGGTGATAATGGCGGAATAGGCGCCTTTCAGGATGATATGTACGTTGGCGGCATGAGCCAGTTCGCAGGCTTTGGTCAGTCGTTCGTATGAATCCTGACACTTGCCGGTCAGCCGTTCTAGTTCCTTCGGGTGTGGGGTGAGGATAGAACCTTTCGGCAGGTGTGTCAGTGTGTGGCGGTGGTTGGCAA
>ENA-OPDD01002829-OPDD01002829.1-human-gut-metagenome-genome-assembly--contig:-NODE-2829-length-10273-cov-2.679879_pt1 | contig 10273 bp, 7 predicted proteins | sample MGYA00241574_ERZ501499 | MGnify/ENA primary metagenome ERZ501499 (study PRJEB25962, sample SAMEA2042576) | human gut metagenome | biome: human gut; feature: human-associated habitat; material: faeces...
TGACGGCCAACGCCCGAATATTCATCTTCGCTCACAGGTTCGAGCCACTCATTACTCTTGTTTTCGCCGGGAGCCTCTATGGCGAGATGCGAGAACCAACTGTCAGGAGCAGCACCGTGCCAATGCTTCACACCGGCCGAGATATAAACTGCATCGCCGGGGAGAAGTTCCACCGGTTCTTTTCCCCATTCCTGATAATAACCTCTGCCACCCACGCACACAAGTATTTGACCGCCGCCTTTGGTAGCCTTGTGTATGTGCCAATTATTACGGCAACCGGGTTCGAAAGTAACGTTCGAAATGGGAATACCTTCTGTCACGACAGGTGCGAGATAGCTTTGACCGATGAAATATTTGGCGTACGCATCGTTAGGTTTGCCGACAGGAAAAATAATGGATTGAGCATACGCATCGAGCGAACAGGCAGCAGTACTATCCGCACAGTCTACCCACACCTCTTTGGCCATACGAAATGCCGCCCATGCTTTGGGCCAACCAGCATAGAACGCAGCATGAGTAAGAATTTCAGCGATTTCAGTTTTGGTCACCCCGTTCTTCTTGGCCGATTCAAGATGATACTTGAACGAAGAATCTGTCAACCCCTGTGACATGAGAGCAACGACAGTCACGATAGAGCGGTCACGAAGCGAAAGCAAATCGTTACGACTCCATACCTCCCCAAAAAGAATATCGTCATTCAAATGCGCAAACTCGGGAGCGAACTCACCAAGCGCATCATGTCCGGCTGTCTGTCGGACTTTCTCTTGTGATTTTGTCATAATCGGAAATATTAAAATTGACAATAAAACCCATAAAACTACTTTTGTTTTCATACCCTATGATTTTAATTGAACACCACAAAATACCAGTTTTCCAACTCATCATTTAGAAATCATGTAATTGGAAAATCGGAAACAGACAGATATCAGTCTCCATCGATCATCGTCTATTTCCGCACGATGTACAAAGGTACGAAACAGATCTCGCAACGATTTTGCTATAAAGCTCAAATCTATTTGCCATAAAGCTCACCCTGCCACGATGGTGCGACCCCATAGGTCTCTTTATACACTTTGGAAAAATGCGACAGATTCTTAAAGCCTACATCGAAGCAAGCCTCCGTAACTTTCTTTTTCCCCGACCGAATTAAATCATGCGCCGCTTCAAGACGTCGTCTGATAATCCATTTCTGAGGCGTCAAATCGCTCACTTTGGCAAAATCCCGTTTAAAAGTAGCCAAACTACGCCCTGTATAACTGGCGATTTCTTTCATCGAGAGATCGCACATATAATTCTCGTTCAAGTAATCGAGAATATCGATTTTCCACGGTTCCACGAAATCGAATAACGATGCATACAGATTACGGTCGGTATTGAGCAAGACATACACACCTTCGATCATCTTCAATTTCAAAATCTTTTCCGAGGGTTTCTCCCCAGCATCGAAATACGGAATAACCGACTCGAACAAAGAGCGGATATCCGGTCTATTTTTCGGCAAGAGGAGCAAGCTCGCTTTCTCTCGTTTGGAGTCGATTGGAATCTGCTGCCGATCGAGTGTTTGGTAAAACTCCCTCAAAAAAGCCTTCGAAAATTTCAACACAATGGAACGATAAGGCTCACCCTTCCCGACCCTCTTTTGCAACCACATTCGGTTATCACGCCGCATAAAGGCACAATCTCCCGGATACAAAACGGTTTTCTTTCCACGTTCCTCGATCTCCAATCTACCGGAACACTGATAAATGAGCGTATGTTCCCGATTTTCATGAGCACACTCCCGATCATCGGCAAAATAACTCGCTATAAGCACATTCGAGCAATCGAATACATCTAACTGTTCCATATCATCAGCCTTTTATATGGACAAATATAATGCATTGTATCTGTACAATATTTGCTGTGAAGCTCAATTTTCACATTCCCGATACAACCACTGCTCCCGAATAAATAAAATCAATGCGCCGAACCAGTACCGGCCTTTGGATAAAACAACTATTTTTGTAGAAAAATTTACCGGGAGAATGCTCGAAAAAACATTAGGAATCGTACTGCACATCATTCCCTATAACGACAAAATATCGGTAGCCCATTTGTACACCGAACAATATGGCCGATCTTCCTATCTTATTCCACAAGGGGGCGGAAAAAAAGCTCGCATGTTTCGGTCCCTCTTCATGCCGTTCTCTATTTTGGAACTCGATATAGACTACCGGAACAACCGGGAATTGCAAAAAATCATCGAAGCGCGCACGGTTTTACCTCTTCAAAACATCTATTCCGATCCGGTAAAAAATGCAGAAGCGCTCTTTTTATCCGAAGTCCTCTGTCAAACCATAAAAGAACCCGAACCCAATCTACCGCTTTTCGCCTTCATCGCCCGTTCCATTCAAGTCCTCAATATAATGGAAGAAGGTAAAGCCAATTTTCATCTCTGTTTCCTGCTGCAATTATGCAGTTTTCTCGGGTTCAGCCCCAACATGGAGACCTACCGGACCGGATATTCTTTCGACATGTTGAACGGAATTTTCTCCCCCTCGCGCCCCATTCACACCTACACACTCGATGCCCGCGAAGCCGAAGTTTTCGCCCGGCTCACCCGTATGGATTTCAATAATCTTCGCCACTTCAAATTCAATCGGGGAGAGAGAAACGCCATACTCGACCGAATCTTAACATACTACCGGCTACACCAACCCGACATTTCGGAACTCCGGTCTCCCGAAATATTACGAGCCATATTCGACTAATATGCTGCAAAGGTTGACTATTACAAAATTTTATACTACTTTTGTCGACCGAAATGCCCTTGTAGTTCAATGGATAGAACGGAAGTTTCCTAAACTTTAAATCCGAGTTCGATTCTCGGCGAGGGTACAAAAAAAGGAATCCGGATTCGGATTCCTTTTTTTGTATTTATACGCTTACCTTTATTTTGCAGCGGCTTCTTTGGCAGCCTTTTTAGCGATACTACGTCGTTGGATTTCGTAAGCAATCGGAGTAGCCACGAACAAGGTCGAAGCCGTACCGACAATCACACCGAACAACATAGCAAATGTAAAGCTACGAATAACATCGCCACCCAAAATAAAGATACACAACAATACGATAGCCGTACTTAATGAAGTATTAAGAGTACGAGTCAACGTACTATTCAAAGCATCGTTAATAACGAGTGCACGGTCTCGTTTCGGATATAAACCCTTCACTTCACGAATACGGTCGAATACTACCACCGTATCATTTACCGAGTAACCGATTACCGTCAATATAGCTGCAATAAACGACTGATCCATCTCCATAGAGAAAGGTAATATACCATACAGCAAAGAATACAGCCCGATGATAGAGAACGCAGTAAAGGCCACAGAAGCCAACGTACCCACACTAAACGAAATATCACGGAATCGCAACAAGATGTAAAGAGCCATCGCTATCAACGAAAGAATGACAGCCCAGAATGCCCCCACCTTAATATCATCGGCAATGCTCGGTCCTACTTTCTGACGACTTTGAATCATATTTTCGGTAAACTCTTCATAAGAAGCATCCCCTAAAACACTCTTCATTCCCTCATAAAGTTTCGTCTCGATCTCTTTATCTATATTTTCATCTTGATCAGCAATACGATAGTTGGTCGAAATACGCACCTGATCGTCGCTCGTGATAGTTATCACCGAAAGAGAACTACCCTCGAAAGCTGGTTTCAGCATCTCACTGATTTCAACCGGTTTCACCGGTTTATCAAAACGAACTACATAATTACGACCACCCGAAAAATCAATACCCTGATTCAAACCTCTGATTGCCAAAGAACCTACCATAACTACAATGATAGCAATAGCAACCGTAAATCCGACCTTGCGCATACCGAGGAAATTAATTCTCGTATTCGTAAGCAAATTCTTGGATATGCGGGTCGTAAATGTAAGATTATTGAATTTGCCTCTATTCAAACCGGCCTCGAAGATAAGGCGGGTAATGAAAATAGCCGTAAAGAACGAAGTAAGAATACTAACGATCAATGTCGTAGCAAAACCCTTGATAGGACCTGTCCCGTATACCAATAGAATGAAACCGGTAATAATCGTAGTCAAGTTCGAGTCGAAAATCGCAGAGAAAGCATGCTTGTAACCATCGGCGATAGAAGATTTCAAACTCTTGCCCAAACGAAGCTCCTCTTTGGTACGCTCGAATATCAGCACGTTGGCATCGACAGCCATACCCATCGACAAAACGATACCGGCAACACCCGAAAGCGTGAGCACCGCTTGTAACGAGGCCAAAATACCCATCGTGAAAAACAAGTTACATATAACACCGAAACTGGCGATAAGACCCGGAGTAGCCCCATACATCATGATCATATAGATCATCAGCAAGATGATAGCGGCGACAAACGAAATCACACCGCTTTGGATAGCTTCCTGTCCCAACGAAGGACCGATAATATCCTCTTGAACAATAGTCACGGCAGCAGCCATCTTACCCGACTTCAACACGTTAGCCAAGTCCTTAGCCTCTTCGGGAGAGAACCCTCCGGTAATCTGCGAACTACCGCCCGAAATAGCCGAGTTGACATTGGGGAAAGAATATACCTGATTATCCAACACGATAGCAATCGCATTGCCGATATTGTCACGAGTAAGTTTTTCCCATACTTTGGCTCCCTCGGCATTCATGGTCATGCTCACCACAGAACCCTGTATCTTATCGAAGTCGTCACGAGCATCGGTTATTACATCGCCACTTAACGGAGCCTTGCCGCCTTTACCGGCTTTCAATGCGATAAGCTGATACATGGTTTGCTTTTCATCGATGGCTTTTACCGTCCAGCGGAGAATGAGGTCGCTCGGAAGAATATCGCGGGCGATTTTGCTTGCCAACATGGCATTCACCGCTGCCGTATCGTTCTTATTGACAATACCGATAACCGGAGATCCTCCGTAGCTTTGGGTATAATTCATCAACGAAAGCAACGGATTCTGTTTACGGATACGCTCCATAGTTTCAGCTTCCGATGCCTCCTGCTGTAATTTTTTCTTCAACGACGAAGCCGTGCTGTCAGCTGCAACGGCTGCGGTATCGGGCGTAGCCTCGGCAACGACCGGAGCTTCTTCCTCTGCCGGCTCTTGCGCAGCATTGGCCGCAGCGATAGCGTTATTTACGGCATCGAGTTTCGGAGCAAGTTGTTCCAGTTTATACGTCTCCCAAAATTCGAGGTTAGCACTACCCTGCAACAATTTCCTCACACGCTCGGGTTCTTTGATACCCGGCAGCTCGATAAGAATAAGACCGTCCTTTTCCAACTTTTGAATATTGGGAGCGACCACACCGAAACGGTCGATACGAGTACGCAATACATTATAAGAATTGTCTACCGCAGCTTTCACTTCTTCGCGTAATACAGCTTCAACCTCAGCATCAGTACTGCGTGTAGTTACTTTATCCTTTAACTGTTGAGTAGCGAATAACTCTGCCAGCTTTCCTTCCGGAGCCAGTTTCTTGTATTCACGAATAAAAATTGTGATAAAATCATCCTGACTGGTAACCTGTTGTTTTGCAGCTTCAGCAACGGCTTTATTAAATGCCTCATCTGTTTTGTTATCAGCCAAAGCTTTTACAACATCCGGTACAGAAACTTCCAGAATAACGTTCATACCACCTTTCAGGTCAAGTCCCAGTCCGATTTCCATCTCACGACATTGTTTCAGCGTATAACTGCCCAACCAAACCTTTTCATTCTGTACTGAATCAAGGTAGTGAGTTTCCCCTTTCGGATCTTCTGCCGCCTTTTTCATATGATAGCGGGTTACAAAAGAGAACGAAAGATAGAACACACATACAAGGGTCAGCAATATCGCAAAAACCTTTACGAATCCTTTGTTTTGCATGTTACTTTAATTTATATATTTACTTTTTAATTAATATACGTTTATTCAAGGTTGCAAATATAGTTTTTTTTTCATTTATAAAGGGAAAGGTTTCTAAATATTTAAGTTTTAAGCTATAAATTTCCCTTTTTCAAAGAAGCATTTCATATCAGTATTATAATTTGACAGATCAAATCGTTAGAAAACAGCTGTACTGCATAACTAAAATAAAAACAGGCCAACTTCAGAAAAGAAGTTAGCCTGTTTTCGTTGCGAATTATTATAAAACAAAGATCAATCTATAAAAAGTATTTCGCCGAAATTTGGTCTGGCAAGCATCAATAAAAATTTATTTCGTTTTTTCAAGCAAGCACCAAACCGGATAATGATCAGAAGCGTTTATGGAACGATCAATTTTACACTCCAGTATACGAAAAGCATCGCTGGCAAAAATATGGTCTATGCGGAAATAAAAACGATTCTCATAATAAGTAAAACCAGGTCCTCTACCCGCCTTTCTATAAACATCATTCAAGCCCTGTCCGACTACTCGATGAGCATACGAGATAGGAGAATCATTAAAATCACCGCAAACAAGCATATAGCGAGTACGATTCACAGCAATAGCCTGTGCAACAGAGTCCGCCTGAGGGGCACGTACAGCCACAACCTTTGCTATTTTATGAAACAAATGCTTTCCCCCATTTTTTATATTCTTTTCCCTTGGAGATTTCAATATATCATTATATACAGTCTTATCATGTGCATCAAGCTTATTCGACTCCAAATGATTATTGATTAACACAAGAGTATCATTTCCAAATTTCAACCGATAAAGAATACTGGCATTGGATTCAGTCTTATAATCTATTGTTTCTGCCGAAAGAATTGGATAGCGTGAATAACAAGCAAGTCTGCCCGGCCCCTCTCCCTTTACACGTACATGGTAAGGATAACATGCCAAAGCACGATCTATTTCCTTTTGTTTTACCTTTGCACTAGGATTAAACTCTTGCAAGCAAATAATATCAGCATCACTGTCCCGCAAGTAATTGAGAACAGGATTACCTTCCTGTTTATCATACTCTTTCGTTAACGCAATATCCTGCGTGTTATAAGTAAGCAACTTAATTACCTCTCCTCCTTCCGGTTTCTCTTCTGATCCCAGCGGACAATAGTTCCAAATACTGCTCCAGCCGGCAACAAGAACCAGCAACGGAAAAAAAGCATACTGCCATTTGATACAAACCCACACAAATATAAATAGGAGATTAGCAAGAAACAGAAAAGGGAAAAACAGCCCAGCACACGCCCACAACGGATGACTGACCGGAGATATATACGGACTGTAAGCACTTATCAAAAAGCCAATGGCAACTAATATATTTAAGGTAAACAATACCCACCGAACCAAACATCCAATTTTCCTCATATCTACATTATTTTATATTATCAATATTGCATTCGGATATATTTTTCTTCCATTGGCAGAAGCCCAAACGAGCTTTATTTACTTTTTACTTGCATCAAACAAGCTCTTTTTTTCAGCATCAGTCAAACTACCGTAGCCAGACTTACGCAACTTATCTAATATTCTATCTATTTCCTCTGTACGTTCTTTTTTTCTGGTATTAAAATCATAGTCTTTCTGCTTGTCACTGTAATGCACTTTCATTTTAGGCTTTCTGGGAACAGGCTTCCAGCTTCCAGATAAAAAGTCGAGTATATTATTTATCCATTTTGTTGCATCATGGCCCTTCTGTAACCCTGCGGCAAACCACCAACCGGCTAAAGCCCCTCCCAGATGAGCAATATGTCCACCTGCATTTCCTGAAGTCATAAACAACAAATCCAGCAACAACATGAATATGGCTACCTGCTTTAGCTTTACAGTACCGACAAACATCAACTGAATAGGATAGTTTGGCTCACGTACACCAACTGCAATTACAATAGCAAGCACTGAAGCCGAAGCTCCTAACAAATAAGAAGAATATACCGCACCAGCAAAATAGGGAAACAAATTATATGCAAGCATATACATCAATCCTCCCACAATTCCGCCTAATACATATAAGCCACGCAAATGTTTTGCCGAAAAAAATTGCAAGAACAAACGCCCGAACCAGTACAGCCATAACATATTGAACAATATATGCAGTATGCCAGCATGCATAAACATATAGGTAAACAACGACCAAGGCTGTCGGATAAAACGCTCCCACCAAGCGGGAAATTCCAAATAGTTCGTCCAAAAGCCAGCAGGCTGATTAAACAAAGTCAGTACAATGTTTACCAGTGTGACAACCAGGAAAACTCCTATATTTATATATAGCAGCCGAGTTACAATATCCCCTCTCCTGAAATTTTCTTTTAGGTTAGTAATAAAACTGTTGTCCGCCGCCATTCTTCTTTCTCCAATATATAATCAAAATAAAACCAAAAAGCATTCCTCCCAAATGTGCGAAATGAGCTACTCCGTCACCTCCTGCAATACCAAGAACAAGCTCCAACACAGCATATCCGATTACAAAATATTTCGCTTTAATCGGCATCGGCAAAGGGAAGATAAACATCTGACTGTTAGGGAACAGCATACCGAAAGCTAACAAAATAGCATATACAGCACCTGAAGCTCCAACCGTATTCAGACGATTCAAAAACTCAGCCATAGGTATAACTCCCATACCTGTATCTACTCCATCGTAGTGCGACCAACTAACCAAATACTCTGTATACTGTACAGCCTCCTGTATTAGTCCGGCTCCTATTCCACATAAGATGTAGTAAAATAAAAAACGCTTAGGACCCCAAACTTGTTCAAGCACCCGGCCAAACATCCACACGGCAAACATGTTAAAAAATATATGCTGGAAGTTGGCATGCATAAACATATAGGTAATAAGCTGCGCAGGATTAAAATCAGAGGCCAGGAAAAAATGTAATCCCAACAAGTTTTCCACATCTATGCCGTAGCGTCGTGCCACTATTGTGCCAAAAAAGCACAATACATTAATAATCAATAGATTTTTAGTTACTGTAGGTAGGTTGTTCATAAGTTATCTATTATTCATGTTTTACAATACTATCACGTAGAACCAATAAACTTTCAGGTCCCATATTAAATAACAAATCTATAATACTGAGATTAGGCAAAAAATTGTTTTTCTGGTCAAATACCTGATAATAAGGTTTAGGCAGAAAATCCGAATCACACTGCACATATGCTTTTTTAGGATGTATCAATTCACGAAAATCATCCATATCCTCTACATTGGCAACATAATCCTTTGTCATTACAAAGGAAGGATGTAAATCGATCTGTTCACATATCCAGTTACACAATTCCATATTAAAATCGAACAAGAATTCATATCTATGTTCATAAAACCGATGAAACTCATCAGCATAGTAATCGAAAAAAGGACTTTGCTTATAAGCTGCAACAAAAGCGTTCCAATGCACATGCCGCCAGTTGCCATGATCAGAAATACGCACATCCTTCATCAGGCATTTTAAATCATCACTTTTTTCTGTCGGGATAGTCAACGACAAACTTCCATCTGCCGAAGCTATCGTGCAACGATTACGATAAGTTTGCTTCATATAGTGGTCAAACTGCTCTATATGTATAGTATCATACGCAAACAACTTCGTATAATATTCTACTGGCGCAAGATACGCCGAACTAAGTATAACTTCTTTCTTCATTCTTATTGCACACGTTGAAAAAAACGTTCTTTACAGGAAGGAAACCAGATAAACCATGCTTTACCAATAATATGATCTTCCGGAACAAAACCAAACAGCCGTGAATCGTACAAGTTTACAGGATCATTCGAAGCCATCCAATAATAGTCTTTACTGAATGTAAACGAAGTGGCAGGTTTTCCTTCTACCCACAACGTATCGCCCCGCACTTCAGCCTGCTTCTGCTCATGCGAAACAATTGTATTACATAACAATACTACATTCCACGGATATACTTTTACAGCTTCCCCTTTGCGAGGAACAACATAAGGATGTATCTCTTGCGAAAGTCTGTTGTTTAGCGGAACAAAATCGATTCGCTGTCCTGCTTTTTGTGAAACCAAATAAAATTCATAATGACTAAAGCTACGGATATACCCTCCATCTTCGGTATATCCTACCAGTGAATTTTCTTTCAGCCCTACTGCATCCAATATAATCTTCATCAGATCTTCTTTCGATGCAGGATATACATACAAAGCCTTACTGTCCGGACTTAAAATCTCATCTCCGGTATTTATCAACTCTCGATTCAACATCAGTGTATCTCCGGGAGTAGCAATACAACGGCTTATAAAGACACTGCGCCACTCAAGCCGTTTATTTCGCTGAGTAGCCCCCGGATCATTGAAAATTACAATATCCCCTTT
>ENA-OPDD01002831-OPDD01002831.1-human-gut-metagenome-genome-assembly--contig:-NODE-2831-length-10270-cov-2.690945_pt1 | contig 10270 bp, 9 predicted proteins | sample MGYA00241574_ERZ501499 | MGnify/ENA primary metagenome ERZ501499 (study PRJEB25962, sample SAMEA2042576) | human gut metagenome | biome: human gut; feature: human-associated habitat; material: faeces...
TTCGGGCCTGGCTTCGTCTGTTGAATACATCGAATTAAATCAAACCAGTATCTTTTTGAGAGAAAATGGGTTATAATATTTGTTAGCTTTGTCAAACTTATGATAAAGGTGAGATGCAGTTTTACGAACAATGATTATAGTGGAGAAAAGTCAGATGAATTTAATTGACGTTAAAAATCTTTTATTTAAGTATAAAATGTATTCTGGAGAAAAAGAAGAAGTTATAGAACATACGGCGATTGACAATATTTCTCTTTCTATTAAAAAAGGAGATTTTGTGGGAATTCTCGGTCATAATGGTTCTGGAAAATCTACGCTTGCGAAGCAGCTTGCAGCATTATTAAAGCCATCGGGTGGTATTATTTACGTTGGTGGAATGGATACTGCAAAAGAAGAACAGATTTTGGATATTCGGAAGACAGCAGGGCTGGTATTTCAAAATCCTGATAATCAGTTGATAGGAAATATCGTGGAGGAAGATGTTGCATTTGGCCCGGAAAATATGGGAATTCCAGCGGAAGAGATAGAAATGAGGATTACGAAAGCATTGGCTGCTACGGGAATGACTGCTTATAGAGAAGCATCACCGGGAGCGCTTTCTGGAGGGCAGAAGCAGAAGATTGCGATATCTGGAGTTCTTGCGATGGAACCGGAATGTATTATATTTGATGAACCGACAGCAATGATTGACCCAGAAAGCCGGAAGGAACTGTTGGAAGCTATCTATGATTTAAAGCGTTTGAAGAATATTACCGTTATTTATATTACACATTTTTTGCAGGAAGTCAGTCAGGCAGATTATTTATATGTAATGAACCATGGTAAGATTACGCTTAAAGGTACACCAGAGACATTATTTAAAATACCAGAAAAATTAGTGGAAAATAATCTGGAACTGCCATTTGAAGTTGCTTTAATAGATGACTTAAGAAAAAAAAGTGTGGATGTGCCGGAAGAGATTTACACAAAGCAACAGTTACTTGAGTTTTTGAAATATCATTTTCAGAAGGACAAGTCTGATAATATAGTCTTGTCTGAGTATAAATCTGAACGGAAGACAATAAGTGAAAGTAGCAAGAGTAATGTAAAGAGTCAAGCTAAGGAAAACAGTCGATACGGAAACTGTCTTGAAAAACAATCTGATTCTTATAGTATCTCTGTAGATGATAGAAATGAAAAATTAGCTGACAATTCTTTAGGTGATCTGAACTTGGCTGATGAAACAGAAGTATCTAAGAAATCGCATGAATTAAAAGAAACATCAGATATAAAAGAAGACGCATCTAAGAATATAGATGAGCCTAAAAAAACAGAATCAACAAAAGGAATTACTCTTAAAAACATCAGTTATCAGTACAAAAAACAAGACTCCGGAGAAGAAAAATATGCCATAAAAGATATTTCACTTGCCATAGAACCTGGAGAATTTGTGGCGATTATAGGTCGTACGGGTTCAGGAAAGTCTACTTTAATTCAGCATTTTAATGGGCTTTTTCAGCCGAAAAGTGGGGACTATTTCTTCAATGGAGAAAATATCTGGGAGAAGAAATATGATTTAAAAAAGCTTCGACAGAAGGTAGCACTCTGTTTCCAGTATCCAGAATACCAGCTTTTTGAAGAAAATGTATTAAAAGATATTGCATTTGGTCCGAAGAATCTTGGCTTTGATAAAAAGGAATGTGAGGAAAAAGCCCGTCATGCGATGCAACTTGCAGGACTTTCTAATGAACTTGAAAAAGTGTCTCCATTTTCTCTTTCTGGTGGACAAAAAAGGAGAGTAGCATTAGCTGGAATTCTTGCGATGGAGCCGGAATACCTCATTTTAGATGAGCCGGTTGCCGGTATGGATGCACCAGGTAAAAAGATATTATTTGACCTCTTACATCATTTGAATAAAGAGAGAGGAATCACTATCGTACTGGTTTCACATAACATGGACGATGTGGCAGATCATGCAGACAGAGTTCTGGTGATGGAGAATGGACAGCTTAAAATGGATGGCAAAACAGAAGAAGTCTTTGTACGAAAAGATGAGTTAACAGAAATGGGACTAGGTGTTCCACAGGCAGTAGAATTTTATCTGGATTTAAAAGAAATATTAGAAGAGACAGATATTGATTTAGAAAATGCTTTTTCTCATGATATGCAATACAATCAAAAGAATCGGGAAGTATCTCAGAAGACGATAGAGTTATCCCAAGAAAACGTAGAAATAAATCAGAAAGAAACAAAAGAAAAAGGCACAGAAATGCATGAGAAAAAGATAGAAGCTTCGAATGAAAAAGCAAAAGAGTATATAAAAACAAAAAGAACAAAAAATGTAGGGATTCCATTAAATATAGATGAATTAGCAGCGTATATAGCAGGAGGCAGCTTATGATTCGGGAAATGACATTAGGACAATATTATAAAGCTGATTCCATTCTTCATAAACTTGATCCGAGGGTAAAACTTTTAGGAACATTGCTTTTTGTTATTACATTATTTTTTCCTAAAAGTTTATTAAGCCTTGGGATTGCGACAGCATTTCTTATTTTGATAGTAAAGCTTTCTAAAGTTCCAGTGTCTATGATGATTCGGGGAGTAAAGCCGCTGTTTATTATCATTTGTTTTTCAGCAATTATAAATATGATTAGTGTGAGTGGAGATATGCTTGTAAAAATTGGGCCGATAACAATCGCGAAACAGGGATTATGGATGGCATTCTATCTTGTTGTACGGTTGGTTTATCTGGTCATCGGTTCATCCGTAATGACATTTACGACAACGCCAAATCAACTTACCGATGGACTTGAAAAAGGGTTTCATTTTCTAAAAAAAGTGCATGTGCCAGTACATGAGATTGCCATGATGATGTCCATTGCTCTTCGGTTTATCCCGATTTTAACAGAAGAATTAGACAAAATCATGAAAGCACAGATGTCAAGAGGCGTTGACTTTGAAAGCGGAAATATTTTAGAGCGGGGGAAAAAGTTAATTCCTGTTTTAGTTCCCTTATTTATTGCGGCAATCAGGAGAGCATCCGACCTTGCGATGGCGATGGATGCAAGATGTTATAATGGTGGGGAAGGAAAGACCAGACTGCATCCGCTTATTTATGAAAAACGAGATTATATTGCGTATGGAATCATGTTGCTTTATGTGGTAATTATGATTTTTTGCAGTTTTATTTTAAAGAGATTTTTCTAAATAAATTATGAAATTGTAACGCACGTCTTGCAGAAAGCATTTTTCAAACAAATTTTAAGATGTAAAGTTCTTATTAAAAATTAAAGATAGAGAGAGAATGAGATTTATGAAACGATTTAAATTAGTAGTTGCCTACGATGGAACCAATTATTGTGGCTGGCAGATTCAGCCAAACGGGATAACCGTAGAAGAAGTATTAAATAAAACATTGAGCCGTTTTTTAAAAGAAGAAATACACATAATTGGAGCAAGCCGAACCGATTCAGGAGTACATTCCTTTGGAAATGTAGCAGTATTTGATTCAGAAACAACGATTCCGCCAGAAAAACTTTGTTTTGCATTAAATCCACAGCTACCAGAAGACATCCGAATTGTATCATCCGAGCAAGTACCCGGTGATTTTCATCCAAGATATTGTGATACAAGAAAAACATACGAATATCATATCCAAAATGGGAAGATTCCTCTGCCAACAGAAAGACTCTATTCCCACCTTGTCATTTTTCCACTAAATATACAGGCAATGCAGGAAGCCAGCCAATATCTTGTCGGAACCCACGACTTCAAAAGTTTTTGTGCCGCAAAAACACAGGCACAGACAACAGTGAGAACCGTAACAGGAATCGAAGTAGAAGCACATCCTCTTTCCGAAGGAGAATATCCTTCAAAGAAAGTAATCATCCGAGTGACCGGAGAAGGATTTCTCTACAATATGGTCCGCATTATTAGCGGAACCTTAATAAAAGTAGGACTGGGAGTCTATCCCCCAGAACATGTCAAACAAATCCTTGAGGCTTGCGACCGCTCACAGGCAGGAGAAACCGTTCCGGCAAAAGGATTGTTTTTAAAGAAAATTGAATATTTATAATCATTATAGCGATTGGGATCATTAAATTAAAAAATCCCACATTTTGTAGGAAAAAGGTTATTGACACACACGAAAGAGTGTTATATAATATGAAATCGTGGTATGCATATAAAATGTAATCTCAAAAGCCCCGAGATGCATTTTGTCATATACCTGCGATAGCAGGATTGATATGATGGAGGGTCCGGACAGCCAGGAAGTCATATCTGAACCGTTGATTTTTAAAGAATAAACAGGAGGAGAACTACTCATGAAAAGTTTTATGGCTAGCCCATCTACCATCACAAGAGACTGGTATGTAGTTGATGCTACAGGACATACATTAGGACGTCTTGCATCAGAAGTTGCAAGTGTTTTAAGAGGAAAGAACAAACCTATTTTCACACCTCATATGGATTGCGGTGACTATGTAATCATCGTTAACGCTGACAAGATCAAAGTATCTGGTAAGAAGTTAGATCAGAAGATTTACTATCATCACAGCGACTATGTTGGTGGAATGAAAGAAACAACATTAAGAGAAAAATTAAACAAGAAACCAGAAGAAGTTATCGAACTTGCCGTAAAAGGTATGCTTCCTAAAGGACCTCTTGGAAGACAGATGTATACAAAGCTTTTCGTATACGCTGGACCTGATCACAAACATGCTGCACAGCAGCCTAAGGAATTAGCAATCTAGTATTAATTTAAGGAGGAAAAGTAAGTGGCTACTACAAGATATTACGGAACTGGTAGAAGAAAAAGCAGTGTTGCAAGAGTATATCTCGTACCAGGAACAGGTAAAGTAACAATCAATAAAAAAGACATGGATGAATATTTTGGATATGACACATTAAAAGTAATCGCTCGTCAGCCATTAGAATTAACATCCACAGCAGATAAATTTGACGTATTAGTTAACGTACACGGTGGCGGATACACAGGACAGGCTGGTGCTATCAGACACGGTATTGCAAGAGCATTACTTGAAGCTGACCCAGAATTCCGTCCAGCATTAAAGAAAGCTGGATACTTAACTCGTGACCCACGTATGAAAGAAAGAAAGAAATACGGTCTCAAGAAAGCTCGTAGAGCACCTCAGTTCAGCAAACGTTAATTTCGTTTACCCGAACTACAAATTTCAAACAGCAGCAACGACCTCTCAGGGGAGCAATCCTTTGGGAGGTTTTTTTGTAGAATGTGCACTCGTAATCTCTTGCACCTGCCGTTGTGGATAATTTTCCGTCAGATTCACATAAATTTCATCAACCTATGTTCCGCGTACGCCTCAAAAATTTGTGTACAACTGACGAAAAATTTTCTCGCAAAAACAAGCACAAAAATACTCCGATACTACATTCAGCAGGAATTGGATAAGCTTTAGTTTATTATAGTTTGAAAGTACAGTTGGTTGAGATGAGTTTAGAAAGTTGGAGAGAGTTTGATTGACGAGAGCGTCTTGTTATAGTAAAGTCATTATAGTAAATTTGATAATAAATAGAATTTTAAGGAGAATTTATGAGTATTTTAAATGTAGAGCATTTAACCCACGGTTTTGGAGACAGAGCGATATTTAACGATGTTTCTTTTCGACTGTTAAAAGGAGAACACATCGGTCTTGTCGGTGCAAATGGCGAAGGAAAGTCCACATTTATGAGCATTGTTACCGGGAAAATGATGCCGGATGAGGGAAAAGTAGAGTGGGCGAAAAATGTAAATGTCGGTTATCTTGATCAGCATGCAGTATTAGAGGCTGGAATGACGATTCAGGATGCATTAAAATCTGCCTTTGATCCTTTATTACAAAAAGAAGAGCGAATGAATGAAATTTGTGATATGCTCGGTACTGCCGATGAAAAAGAAATGGAAATTCTCATGGAAGAACTCGGCATGATTCAGGATGAGCTTACTTTGCATGATTTTTATACTATTGATGCAAAGGTAGAAGAGGTTGCAAGAGCATTAGGACTTTTAGATCTTGGTTTAGACCGTGATGTTACAGATTTGAGTGGCGGACAGAGAACAAAAGTACTTCTGGGAAAGCTTTTATTAGAAAAGCCAGATATTCTTTTGTTAGATGAGCCTACCAATTATCTTGATGAGGAACATATCGCCTGGCTTAAAAGATACCTTCTTGACTATGAAAACGCATTTATCTTAATATCTCACGACATTCCATTTTTAAATGAAGTTGTAAATATCATTTATCATATGGAGAATCAGCGTCTGGATCGTTATGTGGGAAATTACGACCAGTTCCAAGAAGTCTATGCCATGAAGAAAGCACAGCTGGAAGCAGCTTACAACAAGCAGCAGAAGGAGATCGCCCAGCTGAAAGATTTCGTAGCCAGAAATAAAGCACGCGTTGCTACCCGCAATATGGCGATGTCCAGACAGAAGAAACTTGACAAAATGGATGTGATCGAACTTGCCTCCGAGAAGCCAAAGCCTGAATTCAATTTTAAGCTTTCCCGCACACCAAGCCGTTACATTTTCCAGACAAAGGATCTGGTCATCGGCTATAATGAACCACTATCTACACCATTGAATCTTGAAATGGAACGCGGGCAGAAGATCGTCCTTACCGGTGCCAACGGTATCGGCAAGACAACGCTGCTTAAAAGTATTCTCGGCCTGATTCCTTCCATCAGCGGCACGGTAGAACAGGGAGATTATCTGAACATTGGTTATTTTGAGCAGGAGATGACCGGTGACGGCACAAAAACCTGCATTGAAACACTCTGGGATGAATTTCCATCCTTCAGTCAGTATGAAGTACGGTCAGCACTGGCCAAATGCGGTCTGACAACCAAGCACATCGAAAGCCAGGTGCGTGTCTTAAGCGGCGGCGAGCAGGCAAAGGTCCGTCTCTGCAAGCTGATCAACAGAGAGACCAATGTTCTTCTCCTTGATGAGCCTACCAACCATCTGGATACAGATGCCAAAGATGAGTTGAAGCGTGCATTGATAGATTATAACGGCAGCATCCTGATGGTCTGCCACGAACCAGACTTTTATGACGGTCTCGCTACAGATGTCTGGGATTGCACCCGCTGGACAACTAAAATATTCTAAAAATACGACATTTTAATCCTTTTGTAGCTTCTTTTTGAACATTTGCCTTTTTGTGAATCTGTACTTTCAGCTCATTTTCTTTTATAGTACTAATTGCTAGCAGACATGCTAAAGTATACAGAAAATAAATAAATGGGCTGGAGGTCCGGTATGAGTCTTATAGAGATACTTATCATTTCCATCGGATTGTCTTTAGATGTCTACGCTGTTGTTGTGTGTCAGGGAGCCGTTCTTTTAAAGATTGAAAAGACAAAGCTTCTGAAAATGAGTCTGTTTTTTTGTGCCTGGCAGGTGGTTGCCGTTTCCATCGGTCATACGGTCACATTAATTCCTTATCTGGCAGACATCGCCAAAAATGTCAGTTATGTAGGTGAATTTATTTCAGTCATCATTTTTACGGTTATTGGCGTATACATGTTATACAAAGCCTGGAAAAATGAAGGCATTCTCGAACGACTGAGCGATGTTAATTACAACCAGCTCTGTGTTGCTGCATTCTTCACCAGTCTTGACGCACTTTTTGCCGGTATGGGATTTGGCCTCTTAAAGGCGAGGTTCTATATTGTAGCTCTGAGTATACTGATCATTACAGCTGTTATGGTTATACTCGGGCTGTACACCGGCATGCGGCTTGGATATGAGCAAAAGACAAAGGCATACGGCATTGGCGGTATTTTGCTGTTGATTTCTGCCATAGATGTCGTATTAAAATATTTAGCATAAATCAGGAGGATTGAAATATGAATACAACATTAGACAAAATTTCACATAAAGCGCAGCGTGCAGCTGCCAGTGTTATCATCGACAAAGTCCTTGCGATGGTAGACAAAGACAGAGAAAAAGGATTTCTTGAATTAGTAGACTGGGCAGAACAGTTCTGGGGCAATGGATTTTCCAAAGAAGATTACGATAAGGTTAGAACAGCTATCAAAGATCCTAATAACAGATGGATTAAATTCATCAATCGCGTATTGGATGAAACAGATCCTCATGTTGCCAAAATGGCTGCATTGAATCTTGGTTTTGAAGCTTTCTTCCGCGGCACAAAGATGATCCGTAAGAACCGTGAAATCTACCACTGCAATATTCCGTGGCTGATTCTCTTTGACCCGACATCCGCCTGCAATATGCATTGTCAGGGATGCTGGTCCGGTACATATGGTCACAAGGCTAATCTGAGCTTCGATGATATGGATAAGATCATCACAGAAGGCAAAGAACTTGGCGTTTATCTGTATATGATGACAGGCGGTGAACCGCTTGTACGTAAGGCCGACATTCTTCGTCTTGCAGAGAAGCATAACGATGTTGAGCTTTCAATCTACACAAACTCTACATTGATCGATGAAGATTTCTGTAAGGAAGTGGTTCGTCTCGGCAATATTACTTTCCAGCTTTCCATCGAAGGTACACCTGAGACAAATGATGCCCGCCGTGGTGACGGTCATTATGCAGCTGTCATGAAAGCCATGGATCTGCTGAAGAAATACGGTATCATTTTCGGTACATCCATCTGCTACACACGTGCCAATATTGAGGCAGTTACAAGTGATGAATTCTTAAGAATGATCTCCGAAAAAGGAGCACGTTTTGGATTCTATTTCCACTACATGCCAGTGGGCAACAATGCAGTTCTTGACCTGATGCCTACAATGGAACAGCGTGAATACATGATCAAACGTATCCGTGAGATCCGTTCTCCACAGTGTGATATCGGATTTTTCCCAATGGATTTCCAGAATGACGGCGAATATGTCGGCGGATGTATTGCAGGCGGACGTAACTACTTCCACATTAACTCTGCAGGTGATGCAGAACCTTGTGTATTCATCCACTTCTCCAATACAAACATTCATGAGAACTCCATTCTTGAGATTCTCCAGAGCCCATTGTTTATGGCTTATCATAACGGTCAGCCATTCAACAACAACCATCTGCGTCCATGCCCGATGCTTGAGAATCCGGAATTCCTTCAGAAGATGGTTCATGAAACAGGTGCTCACCAGACAAATATGGAATCTCCTGAAACCGTTGAACATCTCTGCAGTAAATGCAAGAATTACGCTGAAGAATGGAAGGGTCATGCCGATAAGATCTGGGCTGAAGAAACCCACAAAACACCACAGTACACAAATTACAAAAAATAATTACTCTTTAGAGGGGACTGCCGAGGCAGTTCCCTTTTTATCGTCTGCAACCCATCTGTTTCAAACATCACATATTAATTTGCATGTTAATATTCTGAAATCAATGATTGCTATTACTAGAATATGTAAATTATATTTGCATTTTTTTCTTTTTGTGTTATACTTTCTAATATTGTTGCAATTGAGCATGCAGCCTGGAGGGAAATTTTGAATGGAAAGAAAAAAGATGACCAAGGCGCTGATCGGCGAAAGTCTGAAAGTACTTATGCGCAATCATCCCTTTGAGAAAATCACAATCAAGATGATCACAGACGAAGCCGGCGTCATCAGACCGACTTTTTATAATTATTTCTGCGACAAATACGAAGTCGTTGAATGGATTTTTAATGAATATATTATAGAAAAAGTTCGCGCAATGTTTGAGCAGAAGATGTATACAGAAGGTTTAAAACTGTTATTTGTATGTATGAAGAACGATTGTGCTTTTTACAGGAAAGCCTTTGAGATTACAGGTCAGAATGCCTTCACGGACATTATCAGGAATTCTCTGCATAATCTTTTCCTGTCAGAGATGAGCGAAATCTATATAGAGAACCAGACGAACAATCCTTTAGTGACGGCTGAACTTGTTGCTGCTTTTTATGCCAACTCATTATCCAACCTTCTTCAGATGTGGATTCAAAGCAATAATCAACAATGTACCGCCGAGAATATGGTAGAAGCCTATGCCTATCTCCTGAGTCACAGAATACAGGATTTTATTGATCCAACAGAAAACCCTGCTGAAAATTAGTTTTTCAGCAGGGTTTTCTTATGCTGCAGAATCCAGAACTTTTTCCGTCTATCGTGTATGGATAATATAGGAATATTTGGACAGCAGTACTGTTGCTTTCTCCACGGCATCCTGTTCATAGAATTCTATACGCAAAACACCTTCCTGGAATTCCCGGTTATGGATAATGCCGATGTTCTTAATACTGATACGATTGGAAGCCAGTATAGTTGCAATCGT
>ENA-OPDD01002834-OPDD01002834.1-human-gut-metagenome-genome-assembly--contig:-NODE-2834-length-10256-cov-1.881678_pt1 | contig 10256 bp, 5 predicted proteins | sample MGYA00241574_ERZ501499 | MGnify/ENA primary metagenome ERZ501499 (study PRJEB25962, sample SAMEA2042576) | human gut metagenome | biome: human gut; feature: human-associated habitat; material: faeces...
GGAAAATTATCAGGCTTTTGTTTTTAGAATAGGTTCGATAACTCGTTGTTCAGTGCTATACCATAGACATTGACCCCCGATACGATAGTTTCCAGCTTTTTCGTCGTGGGATTCCAGCGTTTTACTCCCGATGTCTCCGAGCTGCCTTCTTCGGCACGGAGTCCGAAGTAAACCGAACCGTCGGTGCTGTCGAGTACCATTTGACAGACATCGACATATTCTCCTACGCTTCCTTCGCTGTCCGATTTGAAGCTCGCTACGAGATATTTGCTCTCGGCTTTCGTGTTGGTCTTTGTCGCGTCGTTGGCCGTAATATCTGTTAAAGGAACGGCATAGAGTCCTTTGTCTCGAATGACGGCATATAAAATTTGATTGGTGGCATCTATCACGAACGATTTCACGAATTCATCGGGGAAAATCGTAGCATAGGGAGGGTTGGTTCCTCGACTGATGTCCACAGGGCTGATATCGCTTTCTGCGAAACGGAAGATACCGCCTCCGCCGTATGTTTTGCCCCAATACCACAACCCGTCCGCTTTGGCGAAGCAGGCATTCATTGCACCGTATTGCCACGGGTTACCGTAGTATTCGAGCCGATTGTTCTGAACGAAATAATCGTATTTGGCATCGCTGGTGCTGAGTGCCAAGTTACGTTCGTTGACACCGATGCGTCGGATACCTGTATTCCGGTCGGCGAAATAGATTTGTTCGTTGTCTATCCAACCGTAGAAAGGATCGTTGAAGGCGGCGTTGCCGACGTTGGAGAGAACGGTTTCCATACTGCTCCCGTCTTTGGCTACCGCTGTAATTTTTCCGTCACCCCGGGTTCCATCTTCATCGTTGACATACGAGAATTGTGTACCGCAGTCGAGCACGAATAGAACTTCATTATGGAACAGCATATTCAGAGGGTGAGCTCCCGCTTTTACGCCTAAGTCGAAGGGAGAGTTATTACTTCCCTCAGGAACATTATAATCCAGCTTATAGGCCATTACGTTTCCACTTTTTACCGCATAGTAGAGCGTTTTCGATGCATTGGGCGTACCTACTTGTACATTGGCTTTTACATCTTGGAGCGCACGTCCGCCGAGAGTGGTTTTCAACGTGATGGTTTGCGAACCTATGTTTTTGAAGACTAATCGGCCCGGATTTTCGCCGGTATAGGTATTACCTGTTATTTCCGGGTGATCGAGCAAGGTTGTTCCTTCGGGCAATACCCATGTATATTCCGGTTCTTCCGATGCGGCCGGATTTCGTAAGGTCACTTCCAAAGTCACTTCGACGTCGTTGATGACACATATTCTATCATCTTCCGTTTTGGCGACGATCGTAGGTTTAATGTCGTTGATAAGCAAAGGACGAGTCGTATAGTCGTCGCCTACGGTCAATTTTACCTCGTACAGTCCGGGTAAACTGTATGTATGGGTAGGATTAACGTCGGTCGAAGTTTCCCCGTCGCCGAAGTCCCAAGTACATGTACCCGAGATGGCCGATGTATTGGTAAACTGTATGGTGGAACCTACCAGATAGTCGAGTTCGTATCCTTCGTTCGTGATGTGGTAGGTAAACGCTACATCGTCACTGGGATATACATTGTAAGTGGGATCGTTTTCCACACAAGCAGATAACGAAGCCAACAAGACAACCGTCAAACTTATATTTCTTAATGCTTTCATTGTTCTTTCCGTTTCTATTAGTTGACAGTAATATTTTTAATATCGGTATTGCTTATCACACCGTTGGAGTCGCTTACTTGGAATTTTGCGCTCAACGTATAGGTGCAATTGTAGTTTACTCCGTATTCTTTGCCGTCGAAGATGAGTTCGGGCGTGGTTAGAGCTGCAACGATGCCATCGAGCCGGGCTTTATTCTCGTCGGTGATTTCATATACTTCTTCGTTGGCTTCGTTGGTCGTTTTCGTGAAGAGAGCCTCATATTCCTCTTCGGTCATTTTCATGAATCCATCGACAACGATTTTTTTCATGTTTCCGTGGTAATCGGTCTCTATTTGAGTGGTTAGAGCCTCCCGGAAGTTGGTCTCGTAGTCGCCGGGATAATAGGTCTTGAATAAAGTTTCGGTAAAATCGGAACTTCCTACACTGGCCCATGTCACGCTAGCCCATGAAGAGGAGACCGGGAAAGTGGCGTCGAGAATGTAGGACGACTTGGCATCGTCCCACGACACGGTTTGAGGATCGAACTCTTTCACCAAATGCGAGGCGACTACTTCGTCGGTCTCGCTTTCGGTATAGGTGTAACTGATGTATGGGCATGTAACGGCACGATTGATCGTACTGCTCACTCCATACCAAACTTGGGCTTTCTCTATCGTACTGCCGTCGGCATAATAGTAAACTCTGAAATCGAGGTCGCTACCGGCGTTCACGGCATCTTTCAGCTCCCAATAAACGTATGCGGTTTGTTGTCCCAAGTCTGCCCAATCGTTTACAGGGTCGTTGATTTCGCAACCCGATAATCCGGCGATTGCCAGCAGAAGAGACGCTATTTTTACTTTGTTTTTCATATCGAGTGTTATTATTTGTTGTAATACTTCGATTCTTTTCTATTTATTGCCAGATCATAGGTTTGCGCAACCATTGATAGTTTTTGTATGCGCCTAGTCTTTCCAATTCGGCTTTGTTGTATTTTTCTTCTGTTTCGGGGTCGTAGTTGATACGGTTGATCCATGCTTTGGGATCGTCTCCCCAATGAGCTTCATAAATATTATTGGGCCGTTTTAATCCGGGATATACATAGGTGTTGTCATATTGTATTCCGTTCTCCTCGCAACTGTAATTGTAGCGACGCATATCGGTCCATTGTTCGGGTTGCAGATAGAGGCAAACATATTTCTGACGCATGATGTGCCCGATGTTGAATCCGTCGGCAGGGAAGTAGGTAGTTACGTAGTTTCCTGTTCCGGTTTCATTTCCCAGATAGTTATTGCGGTAGCGAGTATAACTGCTTCCATAAATCGAGGAAAGATTGAACCGGTCGAAATTAATTTCGGCAGCTTGCATGGTCAATGAACGGGCCGTCGGCTTATCGCCGCTCCAATAAGTAGCTTCGGCTTTGATAAGCAGGAGTTCTTCTTCGAGGAAGAGGGGAACATAACCTGTGTTTTGCGTATAGACCGAAACTTTCTTGCCGTCGACTTCGGGGAACAAGGTGGGGTAGTTATCCACTTTGTAGGAAACGTCCATACCGATATTGGTATCGAGATAACGCATTTCAGTACCAGAATCGCTTGTTCCCGAGGGTCCCGGCCGTGCACTCATGAAAGCGAGGATACGAGGATCTTCCGCCCAGCCTTTCAGGTTGCTATGCGATTCGAATACGCCCAATATATTTTCCATGAAATATTTGGTAGGAACAGCCGAATTCAACATGTTGCCACGTCCTTCCCAGCCGAGACCTCCTTGTTCGGTCGATCCGAAGGCTTCGCCCCACGGAGAATTTTGGGCTCCGTTACCGCCGTCGAAACGATAAAGTACATCTTCCCAACCTTCGAGTGCCCGGTTGACAGCTGTAATGATGGCTTGGCATGTCGCCGCATTGTTTTCCCAATTCGGCAATTTGCGAAGCAGTAACCGGGCTTTTAAGGCGTAGGTATAGTGTTTCCATTTATTTAGGTCTCCGGCGAAGACACGGTCGATCGATTGATCGATAGGTATATTGGTCGCGGCTTCGGTATAAGTGGGATCTTCATACATGCCTATCAGCTCTTCTATTTCTTGATTCATCCACTCGTAGATGCTTTCTTGCGTATCGTAGTGCGGACTGTTCGATTCATAGGCTTCCGAACGAGGCATGTCTCCGAACAGGTCGGTTGTCATTTGGGTGGACATTAACCGAAGGGTACGGCCGATGAGTTCCAGATTCCACGCTTGTGCTTCGTGAGCCTCGTCGATGATTTCTTTGGCATTGACACCGATATCGTAGAAGTGGCGACGCCATTGCGGGTGACGGTTCATCGTCAGGAAATCGCCCCAGCCGGATTTGTAAGCGAAACTCGACGTTTGGTTACGTCCGCCGGTAGTCAATGTTTGGGTCAGATAAGCGCCGTATTCGGCATGGTCGAATTGAAGTTGAGCCGAGTAGAACAGCACGACAGGCAATACCTGTTGGGGCAGAACTTCATGAGCGGCATCTTCGTTGACGTTGTCGTACAACCAGTCTTCGCAACTTGCGCCCATGAAACTGATTAACAACGATAATATGATAGCTTTATATTTATTCATGGTTCCTTGATGTTAGAATGTTGCGTTTATAGTGAAATTGAAACTGCGGGTGGCCGGGATAGACATATTGTCGATACCCATCGTTCCTGTACCGTAGGCTGCCGAAGTTGAAATTTGCGGATCAGAACCCGAATATTTGGTCAACAGGAAGAGATTGCGGCCTGTAATGGCAGCTCTCAATCCTTTAATGTAGGGATTCCCTTTTTTCAAGAACCGTGTGAAATCATATCCTACGGTGACGTAACTCAGTCGGAGATAAGAACCGTCTTCGATAAAATTGGAGCTTACGCCATAGAAATAGGTATTCAGGTTGGTCTGATTCAAAATGATAGGCTTGTTGTTTTGTACATAAGTTCCGTCGGGTTGTGCGACTACACCTTTTACGACTACTTCGCGGTTACGGTAGTTCTCCAACGATTTGTGCATACCGTTGGTAAAAAGCGAGCGTGCGGTTCCGTTATATACGTCTCCTCCTACACGTCCGTCCAGCAAGAACGATACAGTCAAGTCTTTCCATCGGAACGTGCTGCTCAATCCCATCAGGAAGTCGGGCTCGCGGTTACCGATATATACGCTCTTGGCCGGGTTGATAATGGGATATCCGTCCTCGTCGATAAGTATTTGTCCGTCGGGAGCACGCATATAGTCCTTGCCTGAAATACCCGTCGTCGAACCGTTTAGATAGGCGGTAGTATAGATATCGCTGAACTGAGTCCCTTGAATTTCGCTCACGTCTTCGGGTAACGATTTTACGACACCCCGATTCAACCCGAAGTTGAGGTTGGCGGTCCATTCGAAATCTTTACTGCGAAGAATGTCTTGGCTTAACGTAGCTTCCACACCGTGATTCTCGATACTACCTTCGTTGCGGACTTGTAGAATAGTTCCCGATGAAGGTGAAACTCTCACGGTTACGATTTGGTTGTTTACCGTAGTCGAGTAGTAGGCTACATCTAAACGGGTGCGGCTGTCGAAGAATCTTAAATCGGCTCCGATTTCCCACGACTTTGTCATTTCGGGTTCCAGCGTAATGGCATAAGAAGCTGTGGGGTCGACACTATATCCTCCGTCGGGGAATGTAGAGGCTTCCCGATAGGCTTTGGTAAATTTGTTGGGAGTAGCATCTTTCCCGACTTGTGCCCAGTTTCCGCGTATTTTACCATAGCTGAACCAGTCGTTACTAATGTGGAACAATTCGCTGAAAATTAAACCTGCCGTTACCGAAGGATAGAAGTAAGAAGATTTTTCGGCTTGTTTCAAGGTAGAGGAACCGTCGTAGCGGGCTGTTCCGCTTAATTGGGCGATTCCTTTATAGTCGAATCGTAATTCTCCGAAATACCCGTATTTGTTTTTCTTGGAGCGGAAGTAGGAAATGGGATAGTCGCCCGTTTTCAGCCAGTTTTCGGTATTCGTATTGTTGAAACTGTAATAGTCTCCTTCCAATACGAACTCCTGTCCCGCCATAGTGGCTTCATAGCTTTTGTTGATCATGATTTCGGCTCCGGCCAACAGATTCATGCTGAAATCTTTGAACAAATCTACTTTGTATGTGGCCAATCCCTGTATCGTGAGCAATTCGCTACGGCTGGGTTCGAATTTATAAGAACCGAATTTGTAGAGATATTTGGAAATAACGCTCTCGTCCAGTTCGTCTTTATCGAAACGTGGTTTGGCGTAGGCGTCGGAAGTTGTATATCCTTTGTCGTATGCGATTTTACCGGTGAAGGTCAAATCCTTTATGGGAGTCCATTCGATCGATCCGTTTAAGATGGTACGTGAGGATTGTGTCTCCCCTCCGTCTTCGTAACGTCCCCAATAAGGGCTTACTCCGGCTGCAATTTTATCGGCGTCTGTAAGGGCATTCCAATTGTCGTAACGACCACCGTCTTCTATGCTGTAAACAGGTTTTCCCAATGGCGTTTTGTACACTCGCATATCGTTGTTGATAGGCCAAGTGTAGATAGAACTCATGCTATTGCCGAATGAACGGGATTTCGTATCGATATAATTTAATGATGCATTGATTTTTACCCATTTCGAAGGGGTGAAAGTCGCTTTTAACAAAGCTCCCATGCGATTCTTGTAATCTTCGGGGACAACACCGTCGGTAGAAGTGTAGTTGAACGATGCATAAGCTGTGAATTTGTCTGTTCCTCCCGAAGCGTTCACATCGTATTTTTGATACAATCCCGTTCCCAAGAAGTTTCCGACGTTATCGTAGGTTCTTTCCCCTTCTTTCAAAAGAGGGCCCCAACCTCCGCTTACGGAGTTTTCTTTATAGAAACCGAGATTTCCCGGAGCATATTTCTGTTGAATTTTAGGGATTCTTACGCTGTTGTCGATTTGTACGCTGGCACTACCGTTCACGACGATCTGTCCGGTTTTACCGCTTTTCGTGGTGATTAGGATTACACCGTTGGCTGCTTCCGAGCCGTACAATGCCGATGCAGCAGCACCTTTCAATACGGTCATGTTTTCGATGTCGTTCGGGTTGATGTCACCGGCCGACGAACCGCCTCCACGCATAGGCATCCCATCGATAATAAACAAGGGCTCGTTATTTTGTCCTGAGTTGATGGACGAAATCGCACGAATGATGATTTGGGAACTGGAATTGGGTGAACCTCCGCTCCCTGATACTTGTATACCGGCAATTTTCCCTTGTAGAGAATTTACGAAGTTTGCCGATTGTCCGGCAGTAACCTCGTCGGCATTTAGACTTTGGACGGCGAAGTTCAGTTTTTTCTTTTCTTCCCGAATACCCATCGCTGTTACGACAACCTCGTCTAATTGTGTCGATGACGAGGTTAAAGTTACATTGATGACAGATTGATTTCCAACCTGCACCGTTTTCGGTTGCATACCCACGTAACTGAATGTTAGGCTTGCGTTTTCATTGACTTTAATAGAATATTTCCCATCTAAGTCGGTCGTCGCTCCTTGTGAGGTGCCTTTGACATGGACCGATGCCCCGATAACGGGCAGTCCGTCTTCGGCAGATACAACGGTCCCCGTTACGGTGCGTTGTTGAGCGAAACCTACTATAGCAAATAAGGAAAATAACAGAAGTAGCACCTGTCTTCTCATAATACTGCTTGTTTGTTAATAATCAAGGTTAGTAAATACTCGTTTATAATTTATTTGAATTAATCATGGTTGATTCTTGTTTTTCGTGGTTTAAATCAACGTTTTATTCGACTTTTAATCGTTTCGGTGATAGTATCGCTTAATAAAGTTTTATTAAGGATTCTTTCGAAAAGGAAAATAGGAGATTATGGCTCATTATCCAAGAATATGCAATTCCCGCATGACTTATTTTTTGTACCGTATTTATATAGAAAAAATGTGATTCCTTTTCGGTCTTTCGATTTTTGGACGGAGGATATTATGTATCGAGAATATATTTTTAGAAAGCAAGCTCCCTAAGATCTAATTTCTACCGAGATAGTTTATAATTGTGAAAATATGGCTCTAATTCTAAAAAATAAGTCAAAAGCGAAAAAAAGTGAGAGAATTAGTTTTCGATTTAAAAATAGAACGCTATATTTGTACAAGTAAAAGATAAAAAATAAAACACAAACATTTAAAATAATAAAATATAACACAGGCTTTTAACAGCAGTTTTAAACGTTGGTTTTTTTCGGGGGACTTTTTAAGTTTGATAAAGGTTTAAAATCTTATAGATACCTAAGAAATTTTTCTCTTTCGAAGCCTTTCGATAGATAAAAAATGTTGTCGTTTTTCATAATGAGTTTTTCTTTATGTATCTTTGGCTCTATCGAATATGAGATATGGCTTAGCAAAAAAATGAGCAAGTTCTTTTTTTTGAGTGGTTGCCTTTCCTTATATTTGTAGAAAAGAATATAGGATGCGGTTCGGCATAGTCAAATCGGAAATTAGATTTCTTGATTGCCTTTGCGCTCACCTTTCCCTATATTCGCGTAAAATGCAGAGATAGAATGCTTTTGGATAGGAACAGATTCGTTTGCTTGTGTTCTCTTGCGCTATCTTTGATTTGGCCTCTAAACAGGGCGGAAAAGACCTTTTTGACACCATAGGGCTGGGTATAAATCTTTTTTATTTTCGGCCTGTTGGGAGTTTGAGGTGAGATGGAAATTCATTATTTATGCTAAAAAATATTACCATGAAGAAGAAAATGTTCTATGCGCTGTCTGCGCTTTTGTTGTGTAGTGCTTGTACTACGACACCACGTAATCCGTTTGAAGAACCTGCGAGGCCTGCCGGACAGGAAAGTGTTTTGAAGTTGGCTTGCGAACCTTTGGATACGGTGAGAGTCGGTTTTATCGGACTGGGTTCCAGAGGTAAAGGTGCGATCGAACGGTATGTCTATCTGCCCGATGCCAAAGTTGTCGCTTTGTGTGATTTAGATTCGGCGAATGTAAACAAAGCGAATGAAATACTTACTTCACACAAACTTCCTGCCGCCGATATTTATGTGGGTGAGGACGTTTGGAAAGAGATGTGCGGAAGGGACGACATAGATTTGGTCTACATTTGCACCGATTGGCACTCTCATGCTCCGATGGCTGTCTATGCCATGAAACAGGGAAAACATGTCGCCGTGGAAGTACCGGCGGCAATGACCGTAGCCGAGTGCTGGGATTTGGTAAATACGGCCGAACAGACTCGCCGCCATTGCATGATGCTGGAAAATTGCTGTTACGATTTCTTCGAAATGGCAACGCTCAATATGGCACAACAAGGCTTGTTTGGTGAAATTCTGCATGTTGAAGGCGCTTATATCCACAATTTGGAAGAGTTTTGGCCTTACTATTGGAACAACTGGCGGTTGGACTATAACCGTGCTTTCCGTGGTGATATTTATGCCACCCATGGCATGGGACCGGCCTGTCAGTTACTTGACATTCACCGTGGTGACCGTATGAAAACGTTGGTGGCAATGGATACCAAAGCTGTAACCGGTCCGAAATTAGTAAAACAATACCAGAAAGAAAGCGCACCGGATTTCCAAAACGGTGACCATACCATGACCTTTATCCGTACCGAAAAGGGAAAAACGATTCATATTCAACATGATGTAATGAATCCACGCCCTTACAGCCGCATGTATCAATTGACAGGTACCAATGGATATGCCAACAAATATCCCATTGAGGAGTACTGCTTCCGCCCCGACCAAATCCGGACCGTTGATATGCCTGACCATGAGAATCTCAATATGCATACGGCTGTTTCCAATACGGTGAAAGAATCCTTGATGAGAAAATATAAACATCCTATCCATCAGGAATTGGAAGAAGCTGCCAAGAAGGTAGGCGGGCACGGTGGAATGGATTATATAATGGATTACCGTCTGGTATATTGCCTGCGTAATGGATTACCGTTGGATATGGACGTATATGATTTGGCAGAATGGTGCTGCATGGCTGAGCTTACCCGGATTTCAATAGAAAACGGAAATGTTCCTGTAGCTGTTCCTGATTTTACTCGTGGTTATTGGAATAAAATACAAGGATATCGTCATGCTTGGACAGAATAAATTGATTCTGACAATATAAAATACTGACTGTGTATATAGCTGATTTAGGTTAATTAACAACAAAGATTTGTCTAAAAACACCTGTTGTGAAATATGTGTTTTTAGACAACTTTTTTATAGAAATTATCCATCTTTCTATAAATATTATCTATAGGCATTGGTACATTTTTCCAAATATATCACAAAAATCCTTGCGGTAGATTTCTTTTCCACACAGTTTGTAGTTCATATTATAGATTTATGCATCTTTGTCCTCAGTGTTTTAATCCTTCTTCGGAACATAATGACTCTTTTGCTTTCCGCCTGTATTTCCTGAGCCTGTGATTCTGTATGAATCTTTATTCTTAAAGATACGAAATCTTAGGTAATAACAAGCCTTTGTTTGTGAAAGTCAGGGCTTTGTGCATGAATAAAGAAGGTGTGACACACCTCCTTCATTCATGATCCCATACGGAACTTTCCTAAAGTTCCTCCGGCCTGGTTCTCGCCTCCCT
>ENA-OPDD01002836-OPDD01002836.1-human-gut-metagenome-genome-assembly--contig:-NODE-2836-length-10251-cov-1.798058_pt1 | contig 10251 bp, 7 predicted proteins | sample MGYA00241574_ERZ501499 | MGnify/ENA primary metagenome ERZ501499 (study PRJEB25962, sample SAMEA2042576) | human gut metagenome | biome: human gut; feature: human-associated habitat; material: faeces...
CCTGCCAGTTCCCTTAGCTTCTCCTGCCGTTCCTTTTCCCTCTTCAAGCATACCATGACGCTTTCCGGAATATAAAGCTCTCGAATGGAAGAAAAAGACTTGGTAGTCTTTTCGATCCGCTGACTGCCAGCCATAGTGATCGCCTGATCGATGGTCAGTGTACTTTTCTCAAAGTCTACGTTCTTCCATTGTAAGCCGCAGATTTCCTCACGGCGCAGCCCCAGAAATGCAGCCAGCACAACAATGAGTTCCAGCCGATCCCCTCTCACCTTTTCCAGTAAAGCTTTCAACTGGTCAACGCTATAAAATTGAATCTTTGCTTTGGTGTTCTTCGGTGGCTTCACATGGTCACAGGGATTCCGTACCATCACTTCCTGCTGCACTGCCATCTTAAATGCTGCCTTAAGCAGGTCATGGTGTTTTCTCAGGGTGTTCTGACTGAGCTTCCCTTCGTTTGTCTTGTCCGTATAATACGCCTGAATCTGCATCGGTTTCAATTCCTGCAGTGGGTACTTTCCTAAAGCCGGATAGATATGATTTTTAAGGATTTGCTCATAGCCATAGATTGTGGTCTTTTCACTGCTGGGACGGATATTCTCAATATACTGACTCAGGTAGTCCTGAACCGTCATTTTCGATGGTTGAATAACCGTACCGTTAATATTGTCATTCTGAAACTGGTTCCTTGCCCTGATTGCTTCTTCCTTTGTAGAAAAAGTCTTATATTGTTTCTTCCGTTTTCCTGACTCATCTTTTCCATAGTCAAAGCAGACATAATACTTTTTCTTCTCATCATCGTAGGAAATGTTCTTTTCGTTCTTCAGTGCCTTTCTAGCCATTATGCTGCACCCCTTTTTTACTCTTCCTGACTTAACTCACCCTGATATATTATAAATATATCAGGGCACTCCAAAGTCTACCTTTTCATTCTGTATTATTAGTCCATAATATGTCTACCTTTTATCGTCAGTATATCATATCTTCCCCTAAATGTCTACCCAGTGTGTCTACCTGTTGTGTTAGTTGTTTTCTTTATATACTATATATAGTATATAACCGCATAAAAATAGGACTATATCTACAAGATATAGTCCTGAAATTGGTGGAGGCGAGGGGAATTGAACCCCTGTCCAAAAATCCATCCATACATCTTTCTCCGAGCGCAGTTTACCGTTTTCGCCTTACGGCATTTTCCCTTCCAGACGCACCGGCAAACTAGCGTATCTGGTCGGTAGACTCTGATTCATCGGCAGTACGAGACGCTCCTGCCTGACGTTCACCACTTCATGATGCCCGAACTAAAGCCGTGGTCCTCCCCAGCCGGACAGCTGCTTTAAATTAAGCAGCAACCGCCATTTCGTTGTTGAAATTTACGGTTGTAACGTTATTTTTAGCGTTTATATTTAATAAACATGGACTTTTATAGAGGTGTCCGCCTCTGCTCGCTTGACATACTTCAAAATCCCCGTCGAAAGCCTGTACGCCCCCATATTGACAGAGAGAAAACTTAACGAATTCGCTCCTTCATGGCGCGGTCGATGGTGCGTTTTGCGTCTCGCTTTGCCATGTCATTTCGCTTATCGTAAAGTTTTTTACCTTTGCACAATCCAAGTTCAACCTTCACTCTGGAATTTTTAAAGTACAGAGAAAGCGGAACTAAAGTCAAACCTTCCTGCTTGAGCGTTCCATAGAGTTTCAGGATTTCCTTTTTATGCATTAAAAGTTTTCTAGGACGGATTGGATCTTTATTAAAGATATTTCCCTTTTCGTAAGGGGAAATATGCATCTGTTTAATAAAAAGCTCTCCGTTCTGGATGTCACACCAGCTATCCTTGAGGTTTACCTGCCCCAAACGAAGCGATTTTACCTCGGTTCCAAACAGCTCGATGCCTGCTTCATAGGTTTCTTCCACAAAATAATCGTGTCTTGCCTTGCGGTTTACTGCAATTGTCTTTGTTCCCGGCTGTCTCACTGGTGCCACCTCCTTATCTTTCATATTATATCCTACATACAAAAAAATTGCAAGTCTTCTCTTGTCGAGCCAATTGCTTTCTTTTGTTAAATTTCTTCCCGTCTTACACTGTAAAGAAGATGTTTTACTGGTCCATTATAGTAGGTTGCCATAAATTCTTTTTCTGGCTTCATGCCTACCCGCTTTGCTACCTGCTGTGAAGCAAAATTATCTTCCTTAATAATGGAACAGATCCAATCTGCACCCAAGACAGAAAAAGCGTAATTCCGGCAAGCAATTGCTGCTTCACTGGCATAGCCTTTATGCCAATGCCGATATTTCAGCAGATAGCCGATTTCCAGTACCTTTTCTCCCTCACACTCCTGCCAGGTAATCCCTGCCTGACCGACCATCTCTCCGCTTTTCTTTTCTACCATTGCCCAAAGACCAAATCCGAACTGCTCATACCGATTCAGCTGGCGTTCCAACCATACTTTTGCATCTTCCTCAGTAAAGTTATGTTCATAGGCATACATTACCCTTGGGTCAAACAGCATTTCTTTAAGATCGTTTAAATCAGACCACTCCATCTGCCGAAGGATCAAACGGTCAGTTTCCATAATAGATTTCATACTTTCTCTCCTTATTTACAGCAAAAATTTTATCTTTACGGCTATCGTTCATATTCCCTTGTAAATCTTGCCAAAATCAACTATACTGATCTTGCCCAAACAAAAGCGGCAAAACAATTGGGCTGCCGCCCATCAGAAAAAACACAGTCCGGTTGGTAGTCCGGGCACAGCAGCGTTTTCTCTGCTGTCAGTAACCTGCCTCCTAAGGTTGTCCGTCTGCATGGAACTTCATTTTTAGGAGGAACCAATATGGACAAAATTTCCTGCAGCTTCACTGTATTTTTCGAAGATCCCTTTTGGGTCGGCGTATTCGAACGGAGGACTCCCTACAAAGGAGAAGACCTCTTGACAGCTGCCAAAATTACCTTTGGTGCGCAGCCATCCGACCCGCAGGTCTATGATTATCTTCTGGAAAACTACCGAAATCTGAAATTTAGTCCGCCTGTCAGTGCCAAACGACAGCAGCACGCCAAAAATCCCAAACGAATTCAGCGGGAAATTCATCGCGCTGTTGCAGCAAATGGCACTGGCACCAAGTCACAGCAGGCCCTTTCCAAAATGCGGGAAGAAAACCATCTCGCCGCTGTCAAGCGAAAACGGGAACGCCGCCTTCTGGAAAAGGAAAAGTATCGAAAATAGTCCACCTGCTCTAAACAAAAAGAGGGTCTTTCCAGACCCTCTTTTTTTCTATTTCAAGGTTTCTCCGATTACGCGGAATACGTTATCGTATGCGATCTTATCCAGCTGACTTTCGGTAAAGCCTTCTTTGTGCAGGCGCTCCATCAGCCATACCATCTTATCCACCGAGTCGATTTCCAGATCTCCGCTGATTCCGTCAAGGTCACCGCCCAGTGCCATACATTCGATACCGCCGACCTGATAGATATGTTTCATGTGGCGAACCATATCGTCGATTCGGCTTTCACGGGACTGAATGTCTGGTGAGAGGAAGCGAGGGCTGAAGTTAAGTCCCATTGCACCGCCTGCTTCAGACAGAGCACGAATCATGTCATCGGTCATGTTTCTGGAATGTGGTGTCATTGCACGGGAGTTAGAGTGAGATGCAACAAATGGTTTATGGTTTTCTTTACAGATGCGGACAACATCCCAGAAACCGCCATCCGACAGATGGGAAACGTCCACGATAACACCCATACGGTTCATAGCATCGATCATTTCCATACCAAATGGTTTGAGTCCCAAAGCCATCTTTTGAGGATCAAACGAGTTTGGATAACCCAGGCAGTTTTCTTCATTCCATGTAATGGAAATCAGACGGATGCCCATTTTATACATTTTTTCTAAGCCCTCAAGGCTGCCGTTGATTCCATTGCCATCTTCTGCTGTCAGGAAGCAGGAAATCTTACCTTCTTTTTCGTTGCGCAGAAGATCCTCTTTGTTTCCGGCAAATGCCGCTACATCGCTGTATTTTTTGAGGTTCTCATAGAAGCAGGTAGAAAGTGCATCCATAAAATCAGCATCGCTTGGTTTTGTAAGGCCTTTGTCCAGAAAATGCTTTTCCGGCATCAGGCACATTGCGTAAAACTGCGCAGAAAATCCAATCGATTTTAAACGCTTAAAGTCTACTGCCTTGTTGTTTTCATTCAGATCGATTTTTTCTCCATAGGCGGTACCCAGCAGGGTATCACAATGCATGTCAATAAATTTCAAGTTGTTTCCCTCCAAAAATATTTATTCAAACACAGGTTAATCTGTGTTTTGTCACATGAATTACCGTTTCCCTTTTTCTTATGTTTCTTCGCTTAAATCCATTTCACGAATCTTCTGTTTTAATGGAAGAATATTGGCTGCCGAAACACTGATATGATCCACTCCGGTACGAAGGAACCACTCTGTCAGTTTTGGATCTCCTGCCATGTCTCCGCTTACCGTAACCTTAATTCCCTCCTGATGCGCATTTTGGGTAACCATTTCGATCATCCTCAATACCGCCGGATGACGGGTATTATAGTAATCGTTAACCCTCGGGTTCTGGCGGTCAACTGCCAGTGCATACTGAATCAGGTCGTTGGTATCGACATGGAAAAAGTCTACCTTTTTAGCAAGTTCCCGACTCAAGATAACAGATGCTGGTGTTTCGATAATCAGTCCAATCTTGACATCCGGATTAAATTCCTTTTTCTCTTCCTTCAGCTGTGCCTTTACCTGTTTAACATAGCCTAAAATTTCTTCGAGTGTCTCTACACTGTCCACCATTGGGAACTGGATTCCCACTGGTCCATAACAGGCAGCACGATAAATGGCACGAAGCTGGGTACAGAACATTTCCGGCATTGCAAGACAGATTCGGATAGAACGGAATCCCAGTGCCGGGTTTGCGTCCGGATGTCGACGGGACAGATCGATCATCTTTCTTGCACCAAAATCAAGTGTACGGATTATCGTTATCCTTGCAGGGCCTTCCGGACCTTCCATTCTACGAATCACTTCACGATATGCGTTGATTTGTTCTTCTTCACTTGGCAGGTCATCACGTTTGAGATATAAGAACTCGCTTCGCATCAGACCAATTCCGGCAGCATCACTGCGCAGTACCTGTTCGATATCCAAAGGTTCCGTGATATTCGCAAAAATATCCAGTTCTCTTCCATCGATTGTACGGCTTTCTTTTCCGATCAGGTAGGAAAGGCCCTTCCGTTTTTCTTCTTCCCGACATTTTTTCTCCTTCAGACGATTGAGTGTATCCTCATCCGGATCGATATAAAGATGTCCGGAATAGCTGTCTACCGCAGCAAGGTGTCCCTGATATTCTTTCTTAACATCCATACCCACCCTTAAAATGGTTGGGATATTTCGGTCTTTGATGATGATCGCGCTGTGAGAAGTCTCTGCGCCAAACTGCATGACGATTGCCAGAACCTTATCCCGCGGAATCTGCATGACTTCACTGGGCACCAGTTCATCCGCTACCAGAATAGACGGCTGCGAAGGTTGAAAATGTTTTGTTTCCCCATAAGTTAAGATGGTAAGCAGCCGCTGAGAGATATCCCGGATATCTGCCGCACGCTGCTTTAAATAGGGGTCTTCGATGCTGGAAAAAAGTTCGCAGAAGGTGTTAGCTGCCTGATTTACTGCATATTCTGCATTGACATGCTGATTTTGAATGACATCCAAAACATACCCGTTAAAGTCCATATCCTCCAGCAGCATGTGATGTGCCTGAAAGATCGCTGCATTTTCCTGAGAAACTTCCCGCAGCGCTGTCTGGTGCAAAATATGAACCTGGCGAACTGCCTGTTCTTTCGCTTCACGAAAACGCATCATTTCCCTGGTGATGTCCTCAACCTGTTCCTTATGAACCTTGAATATCTGTCTCTCATAAAAAACCAACTGACCGATTACAATATCAGCAAAAACTCCAATTCCCTGAGCAGTCAACATTCCTTCTTTTCCCCCCTTTTTTCGCCTCGAATTCTGTCAAATCTTCGATCCTGCCATGCTCTTATTAAACATCTTTTCCGAAAAAGGTGCAAGAGCTTCTCATGTTTTTCATAAATTTAAGATAAATTTTTCTTTTTTAATTATCTATTTTTACAGAAATTCCAGAATTCTTTTCACCGTTTTTTCTTTTTCTGTTCATAACATAAAAATAGAGGTTCCTGTCGCGTTAGCTATTGACAACTTTTTCCTTGACGAGTAAAATGTAAGCGTAGGCTAACTTATTAAAAATCCCATGTTTATGCTGTTATTTTTCATTTTAAACGCATAAACATTCATTTCATGGAGGCAGTGCTATGACATTAGATCACTTAAAACCAGGAGAAGGCGGCACCATCACCGTTGTTGGTGGTCAGGGCGCTTTGCGCAGAAGACTTCTGGACATGGGGCTTACCCCAAAAACAAAAATTCAGGTTCGAAAGGTCGCTCCGATGGGAGATCCAATCGAACTTTTCCTTCGCGGATATGTTTTGACCATCCGTGCAGAGGATGCATCCAACATTGAAATTGAGGAGGTAACACGATGAGCCACTTGATCGCGCTTGCCGGCAATCAGAACTGTGGAAAAACCACCCTGTTCAATGCTTTGACTGGAAGTAACCAGCATGTCGGAAACTTCCCGGGTGTTACCGTCGAAAAAAAAGAGGGCAGCATCAAAAAGTACAAGGAAGCCGTTCTGGTGGATCTTCCCGGCATCTATTCCTTATCTCCTTACACTGCAGAAGAGGTGGTCACCCGTGACTTTCTGGTAAAGGAACATCCGGATGCCATCATTAATATTGTGGATGCCACCAATCTGGAGCGAAACCTGTATCTGACCCTTCAGATGATGGAACTGAATATCCCGATGATTCTGGCGTTAAATATGATGGACGAAGTTCGCGCAAGCGGCAACACCATCCATGTCAAAAAGCTTTCCGAACGCTTAGGTATTCCAGTTATTCCGATTTCCGCTTCCAAAGGTGAAGGAATCGCAGACCTGCTGGATGTTGTGGTTAAAACCATTAAGCAGAAAAAGCCGACTCAGAAGCTGGATTTCTGCCAGGGAGAGGTACATCGTGCTATCCATTCGATTGCACATATCATCGAAGACCATGCAGAGGCTGCAGGTTACCCAACCCGATTTGCCGCTACCAAACTGGTCGAAGGCGACGAACCGATGTTCAAGGCTCTTGACCTTGACATGAGTGACATTCACATCATTGACCACATTGTGGAACAGATGGAAGAAAATCTCGGCACCGACCGTGAAGCTGCCCTGGCTGATATGCGATACACCTACATAGAAGCACTGTGCGCAGAATGTGTGGTAAAACATCAGGAAACCCGGGAACAACAGCGTTCGGAAAAGATCGACCGCTTCCTCACCCATAAATATCTGGGAATCCCGATCTTCCTGCTCATCATGATGACCATATTCTGGCTGACCTTCTCGGTCATCGGTGCTCCTTTACAGGATCTTTTGAGTGCATGGATTGACCGCTTCACTGCAATGCTCTCCAATATCCTCATTGCAGCCGATGTTACCCCATGGCTTCACTCCCTGATTATCAACGGTGTCTGCGCCGGTGTTGGAAGTGTTCTTTCCTTCCTTCCAATCATCGTTTTGCTGTTTTTCTTCCTTTCTTTACTGGAAGACAGCGGATACATGGCTCGCGTGGCCTTTGTGATGGATAAACTTTTGCGGAAGATTGGCCTTTCCGGGCGGAGCATTGTGCCGATGCTGATTGGCTTTGGTTGTACTGTGCCCGGTGTCATGGCCAGCCGAACCCTTCCCTCTGAGCGGGACCGTAAAATGACCATTCTGCTCACGCCGTTTATGAGCTGTTCGGCCAAGCTCCCCATCTATGGATTTTTTACAGCTGCGTTCTTCCCAGGGCGTGGGGGGCTTATCATGGTGGCGCTCTACTTTTTGGGAATCTTAGTGGGTATTCTGATGGCGCTGCTCTCCAAGCGGACCATCTTCAAAGGGGAGGCCGTTCCGTTTGTCATGGAACTGCCCAATTACCGGATGCCTGGCATTCAAAATGTGGCGCATCTTCTGTGGGACAAAGCCAAGGATTTTCTTCAGCGGGCATTCACGGTTATTTTCCTCGCGACCATTGTGGTCTGGTTCCTTCAGACATTTGATTTCCAGTTAAATGTTGTGGCGGATTCCCAGAACAGCATTTTGGCGGTCATCGCGGGGGCGATTTCTCCCCTTTTTGTGCCTCTTGGTTTTGGAGACTGGCGGGTTTCAACGGCACTGATTGCTGGATTTATGGCCAAGGAAAGTGTGGTCTCCACGCTGTCGGTTCTGTTTGGCAGTACGGAACAGCTCCTGGTGGCACTGACGCCGCTGGCCGTGGCTTCTCTCTTGGTCTTTTGTCTACTGTACACGCCTTGTATAGCGGCCATTGCTTCCATTCGACGGGAGCTCGGTGGAAAATGGGCGGTCGGAGTGGTGGTTGGACAATGTGTGATTGCGTGGGTCTGTGCACTCCTGGTGCGGGGACTGGGATTGGCGATGGGGATGATCGGATGAACCTTGCAAGCGTTTTGATTTTGGCACTTGTTTTGCTGGCCTCGGTCCTTGCGGTCCGGGTTCTTTGGACGCGGAGAGGGAGCTGCCATGGCTGCGGCGGGGTTTGCGGCTCGTGCTGGAAAAATAAAACCGATGATCTCCAAGACAACAAGCGTTCAGTATAGTCTGAGCCATAGGAAACCTCCCCTGTCAAGAAACCTTGGCAGGGGAATCTTTTTTGATGAAAACAAAGAGATTATCTTGTGGTAAGAAAGTTGTTATAAATGGTTGAAATGACCAACGGAATATAGTACAATCAGGAACGCTGTGAACACAGCAGAGAAAGAAGAATGGGAGAAAAAACATGCAAAGAGAACGTTTAGGCAGCCGTCTGGGCTTTATTTTGCTCAGTGCCGGCTGCGCCATTGGGATCGGGAATGTCTGGAAATTCCCTTACATGGTGGGACAAAACGGTGGCGGTGCATTCGTGCTGATCTACCTGTTTTTCTTGCTGGTCCTGGGAATTCCTGTCATGACCATTGAGTTTTCCTTGGGCCGTGCCAGCCAAAAGAGTCCTGTCCGTCTCTATCAGCAGCTGGAGCCTAAGGGAAGCAAATGGCACTATCATGGCTACGTTGCGTTGAGCGGCAACTACTTGCTGATGATGTTTTATACCACGGTAGGTGGATGGATGATCCAGTACTTCCTCTCTACGGCATCTGGTAAGTTCAACGGATTGTCCACCCAGCAAGTGGAGGAGGCGTTCAACCAGAGTGTCTGCGGCAACCCGGTTACCATGGTAGGCTTTATGGCTTTGGTGGTTGTGCTGGGTTTCTTTATCTGCTCATTTGGCCTGCAAAGGGGGCTGGAGCGTGTCACCAAGTACATGATGATTGCCCTGCTGGTTATCATGGTGATTCTGGCGATCAACAGCTTTACCATGGACGGGGCCAAGGAAGGGTTGTCTTTCTATCTGAAACCCGACTTCCAGAAGATGCAGGAAATTGGCGTTGGAAATGTTGTGGTGGCAGCGATGACCCAGGCGTTTTTTACCCTGAGTCTCGGCATTGGCGCCATGGCTATTTTTGGCAGTTACATTGGGAAGGAACGCTCTCTGATGGGAGAATCCATCAATGTGGCGATTTTGGATACCTTTGTGGCGTTGGTTTCTGGTCTGATCATCTTCCCCGCCTGCTTCACCTATCAGGTGGAGGTGGGATCAGGGCCGAGCCTGATCTTTGTTACGCTGCCCAACGTGTTCAATAACATGCCGATGGGAAATCTTTGGGGCGCGTTGTTCTTTGTGTTTATGACCTTTGCCGCGTTTTCGACGGTGCTGGCGGTCTTTGAAAACATCCTCTCCTGCTGTATGGACATGTTTGGATGGAGCCGGAAAAAGGCCTGCCTGATCAACTGCCTGCTGCTGTTGGTCTTGTCCCTGCCCTGTGCGCTGGGCTTTAATCTCCTGGCGGAGGTTCACCCCTTGGGCGGGAGCACCACGTTCCTGGACTTGGAGGACTTCTTAGTCAGCAATATTTTGCTGCCTCTGGGCTCTCTGATCGCCCTGATCATCAACATGATTTATTTCATGGTGCGCCGCTCCATGAAGTTCACCGAACTGATGGACTGCCTGCCCGAGGGCTTCAAGCAGATGGTGCCCGCCATCCTGATCCTGTGCCTGGCCTGGACCATCGGCGATGTGACTA
>ENA-OPDD01002837-OPDD01002837.1-human-gut-metagenome-genome-assembly--contig:-NODE-2837-length-10248-cov-3.692927_pt1 | contig 10248 bp, 10 predicted proteins | sample MGYA00241574_ERZ501499 | MGnify/ENA primary metagenome ERZ501499 (study PRJEB25962, sample SAMEA2042576) | human gut metagenome | biome: human gut; feature: human-associated habitat; material: faeces...
CCGAAAGGAAGCGGGCCTTTGTCCATTTTATTTTCGGTTAGCGTCGTTTTTGACTGCCCGCGTTCCATTCGCGCAGGTCCTTGAGCTCGTCGTAGAGTCGGCAGTAGCTTTCATGCCGCCCTCTGACGATCCTGCCATCTTTTACGGCCTGACGCACCGAGCAGCCCTTTTCCTTTGTGTGGCTGCACCCGACGAATTGGCAGTCGCCAAGGTAGGGCGAAAAGTCCAAAAAGCACTCGGGTAGCTTTTCTTTGAGCTCCAAATTGAGCCCCGTCGTCTCGAACGAGGAAAAGCCCGGTGTGTCGATGATCTCCGCGCCGCAGGGTAGCTCGTAGAGCTCAACATGGCGCGTCGTGTGCCGTCCGCGGCCGAGCGCCTGACTCACTTCGCCCGTTTTGAGCGACATGTTGGGGGCGAGCGCATTCAGAATGCTCGACTTGCCAACGCCGGAGTTGCCTGTGACGGCGGAGAGCCGCCCGACGAGCTGGGCGCGTAGCGCCTCGATGCCCTCGCCCGTCTCCGCGCTGACGCTGACGGTGCGAAAGCCCGCGTTTTCATAGTATTCCCGCAGCGCGTCCGCGGGGTCTAAGTCGCACTTGTTGATGCAGATGAGCACGTCGCAGCCCTTGAGCGCGGCGATGGCCGTCATGCGGTCGACCAAATATGGATCGGTCTTCGGGATCACCTGTGAGCAGACGATGACCATCTGGTCGATGTTGGCGACGCTCGGGCGGTCAAAGCTGTTTCGGCGCGGCAGAATTTCGTCGATGCGGCCTTCGCCGCCCGGCACCTCGCAGAATTCGACGTCGTCGCCCACGAGCGGCGAAATGCCCTCCCTGCGGAATTTGCCGCGCGCCTTGCAGGTGTAGAGCTGTCCGTCCGCGCATTTGACATAGTAGAAGCCGCTCAGTGCGCGCTGTATTCTTCCTCTCACGGCTGCGGTTCCCCTCCGGAGGTCGTGGCGTCATCGCCGTAGTCCGGCATGGCGGGGCCTTCGCTGATAACGAAGTTGATGGTCGTGCCCGCGTCCACCTTCGTTTCGGCGCTGATGCTCTGATCGATGACCGTGCCGTAGGGCTCGTCGGATGCGCGCTGCGTCACCTCGCCGACGACAAGGCCGGTCTGCGTGACCTGCTGGCGGACGATCTCAATGTCGATGCCGATGAAAGAGAGCACCGTCACGGGCTTGGGCTGCTCGCCCTTGCTGACGACGAGCGTGACGCTGTCGCCCTCCTGAAGCGTTTCACCAAACTCGGGGATCGTGCGGATGACATAGCCCTTCGTGATGCTGCTGTATTCCTCGACCGGGTCGTTGACGACAAGGTTCAAGTCAAGGTTGGTGAGCTGGAGCGTTGCGTCGCGGTACTCCTTGTTGACGAGATTCGGCATTTTCTCCGTCTTGGCGCCGGAGCTGACGAAAACCGAGATGACGCGGTTGCCCTTTACGGTCTTGCCGCGCTCGGGCGACTGCTCGATAATCTGACCCGCCGCGTATTCGCTGCTCGCGCGCTGGCCAATCTGTTCGATCGTGAAGATACCCTTCACGTTTTCGTCCTCGTTTGCCTCGTCGATGGTCATGCCAATGAGATACGGCACCACATACTCCGTCGGCGTCTGCTCGCCGCCGAGAAGATCGCTGAAGATCGCGTGCCAGAGCAGCACGATGAGTGCCACCGCGGCCACCGCCGCGCCGATGATCGTGAGCAGCTTGCGCGTGCCAAGCTTGTGCGGGGATGCCTCTTCTTCCTCCTCGTCGTCCGCCTCCTGCACCTTCTGTGCCTTGGAGACGGTGTGCACGGCGGGGATATACTGCGTGGGCTCGTCCACGGTCTCGCGGTGCAGGTCTTCGATCGTGAAGTCGAGGTCGACCTCGGGATTCTTGCGGAACTCCTCAAGGTCTGCGAGCATTTCATCCGCCGAGGCGTAGCGCTTCTCCAAATCGGAGGCCATCGCCTTCATGCAGATGAGCTCAAGCGCTTCGGGCACGTCGGGATTGATCTCGCGCGGCGAGAGCGGCACGGAGGAAAGGTGCTGGATGGCGACGGAAACGGCGTTGTCGCCCTCGAACGGGAGTCTGCCCGTCAGCATTTCGTAGAGCACGACACCCGCGGAGTAGATGTCCGAGCGCGCGTCCGTGCGGTCGCCCCTCGCCTGCTCGGGCGACATGTAGTGCACCGAGCCGAGCGCCTCCTGCGTGAGTGTGTTGGCGGAGTTGGCGAGGCAGGCGATGCCGAAGTCAGCGACCTTGACGCTGCCGTCGCGAAGCACCATGATGTTCTGCGGCTTGATGTCGCGGTGGATGATGCCGCGCGAATGCGCGTGCGAGAGCGCCTTCATGATCTGCGTGATGAAGTGCAGCGCCTCACGCCAGTTGAGCTGGCCGCGCTTTTCCATATACTGCTTGAGCGTGATGCCGTCGATGAGCTCCATGACGATATACTCCGTCTCGCCGCGGCTGACGTCGTAGACCGAGACGATATTCGGGTGCGAGAGCATTGCGACAGCCTGCGACTCGTCGCGGAAGCGGCGGCGGAAGTCGGCGTCCTCGGCAAGGTCGCTCTTGAGCACCTTGACCGCCACGAGGCGGTTCAAGCGGTGGCACTTGGCCTTGTAGACAACGGCCATGCCGCCGCTGCCGATGACTTCGAGCAGCTCATAGCGGTTGTCGAGCATTTTTCCGATCATATTGTTCATACGGTGCCACCTCCTTTACTCGTGTTCAATGAGCACAGCCGTCACGTTGTCCGGCGCGCCCTGCGCCTTGGCGAGCGCAATGAGATCGTCAAGGCTTTCTTCCGCGCTCTTACCCGCGCACACGGCGCGGCAAATTTCGTCGTCCGTCGCGGTGACGACAAGGCCGTCCGTGCAGAGGAGAATTTTGTCCCCCTTGGTGAACGAGACCTCGAACGCGTCGCAGAGCGTGTTTTCGTCTGGGCCGAGCGCGCGGGTGATGAGGTTGCGGTTCGGGTGCGTGCGCGCCTCCTCGGCGGTGATGTTGCCGTTTTCCACGAGCGTCTGCACGACACTGTGGTCGTGCGTGATGCGTGTGATCTCGCCGCCGCGGATCAAATACGCGCGGCTGTCGCCGATGTTGCAGACGATGGCCTGGTCGCGCATCCGCTCCATATGCTCCAGCGTGATAATGTCGCGAGCGTCGTGCCCATGCCCTGATAGGCGGGGTCTTGCAGCGCGCGCTGATAGACCGCCGTGTTGGCCTTCGCCACGCAGAACGACGCGAGCTCGCGCAGCTGCTCGGCGGTCATGTCCGCGCGGATGAGCGCGCGCATTTCCTTCATAAAGGTCTCCACCGCAACAGAGCTTGCGATCTGTCCGCCCTCGGCGCCGCCCATGCCGTCGCACACGACGGCGATGAGCAGCTTTTTGCCCTGCTCGACGGCAAAGGTATCCTGATTTTCATGCCGCCGCAGACCGACATCGGTTTTTCCACAGGCTCTCATTGCGCGACCCCCTCTCTTGCTTTCATTTCTTTGCGCCGGAGTTGTCCGCAGCTGGCGTCAATGTCGCCGCCCAGGCTGCGGCGGACCGTCGCCGTCAGGCCGTGGGACTCAAGGCGCTTCTGGAATGCCGCGACGCGCTTGCTCGGCTTGAACTCGCTCTCGACCACGTCGTTGAGCGGGATGAGGTTCACATGCCCCGGCATGCCGTGGATCTTTTCGGCCAGCAGGTCGGCCTGCCAGTCGTGGTCATTCACGCCGTCGATCATCGCGTATTCAAACGAGATGCGGCGGCCGGTCTTCTTAAAATAGCGGTGGCAAGCGGCGAACAGCTCCTCCACGTCGTAGGCGTTGTTCACGGGCATGATGCGGCTGCGCGTCGCGCTGTCGGGCGCGTGGAGCGAAACGGACAGCGTGAGCTGCAAATTGTCCTCCGCGAGCGCGTCGATGCCCGGCACCACGCCGCAGGTGGAAAGCGAGATGTGCCGCATGCCGATGTTCATCCCGTCGGGATGGTTGATGAGCTCCAAAAAGCGCAGCACATTTTTCCGGTTGTCCATCGGCTCGCCGATGCCCATCAGGACGATGTTGGAAATTTCGCGTCCGGAGTCAAGCTGCGTGAAAAGCACCTGATCGAGCATTTCCGACGGTGTTAAGTCCCTCACCTTGCCGGCCAGCGTGGACGCGCAGAATTTGCAGCCCATGCGGCAGCCGACCTGCGAGGAAATGCAGACCGTGTTGCCGTGGTGATAGGACATCAGCACCGTTTCGATGCAGTTGCCATCTTGCAGCTCCCAGAGGTATTTGATCGTCCCGTCGAGCTTCGACACCTGCTTGCGCGCGACCGTCGGCACGGTGATGTAGTACTCCGCCCTGAGCTTTTCGCGCAGGGATTTGGGAATATTCATCATCTCGTCAAAATCGGTGATGCCGCGGTGCAGCCAGGTGAAGACCTGCTTTCCGCGGAACGACGGTTCGCCCATCGCGCGCAGCGCCGCGGTGATTTCCTCCAATGTCATTGACTTTAAATCAGTCATGCGTCTTTCTCCTCATGCGGCTGAGATAGAACCCGTCCGTATTGTCGCGCTGCGGCCAGAGCGTCAAATGCCCCGGCGCGCTCACGCCGTTCGGCAGCGAAAAGGCTTCGTAAGTAAACTCGTCGTGCGCTTTTAAAAAGTCGTCCGTCACCTGCTCGTTTTCCTCGGGCAGGATCGTGCAGGTCGAGTAGACGAGAAGGCCGCCGCGTTTCACATAGCGCGCGCTGTTCTCTAAGATCGCGCGCTGGATCTCCGGCAGCGCGGAAAAATCCTGCGCATCCTTATAGCGGATGTCCGGCTTTTTGCGGATGATGCCAAGGCCCGAGCACGGCACATCGCAGATGACGACGTCAAAACGCCCCGCCCATTCCTCGCGGAACGCGCGGCCGTCGACGGCGGCGGTCTCGATGCACGTGATGCCGAGGCGCTGCGCGCCCTCGCGGATGCGCTTCAATTTGTTTTCATGTAGATCGCACGAGAGGATGCTCCCCTCGTTTTCCATCGCGAATGCCGCGGCGAACGACTTGCCGCCCGGAGCGGCGCAGACGTCCAGCACCCTCTGCCCGCGCGCAAAGTCCGCGGCGCAGACGATCAGGTGTGCCGCCGCGTCCTGTACGGTGAAGCGGCCATTGTAGAAAGCGCTGAGCGTCGTTAGGTCGCCCGTGCCGGAAAGCTCCAGGCATCCGGGCACCCACGGGTGCGGCGTGACGCAGACGCCCTCGCCGCGAAGTTCGTCGATGAGCGCTTTTTCATTCGTTTTGAGTGGGTTGACCTGTACGCTGATGGGCGAAGCCTCGTTGTCGATGCGAAGAAACGCTTCCGCTTCTTCGACGCCGAGGAGAGACACGAGCTTTTTGACGAGCCACTGCGGGTGGCTGTAGGCGACGCTCAATCGTGCGATATTCCCCTCCGGCAGCGGCGGGAGATTCGACTTATTCTGCGCGACCTTGCGCAGCACGGCGTTGACGAGTCCGCTCGCGGCGCTTCTACCGTTCGTGCGGCAGAGCTCCACGGACTCGCTGACAGCGGCGTGGTCGGGTACCTTGTCCAGAAATAAGATCTGGTACGCGCCGATGCGCAGAATGTCGGCAAGCGGCGGCTGCAAATGGTCGAGCTTCTGCGTACAGTAGGCGCTCAAATACCAGTTCAGCAGCAGCTCGTTCTGCATCACGCCGTAGACGATGCGGCTGCAAAGCGCCGCGTCCTGAGCACTCAGTGCGCACTTGCCGAGCTGCGCCTTCAGCGCGGCGTCCGCCCACGCACCGTTGCGGCGGCAGGCGACCAGAACGGAGAGCGCGCATTCGCGCGCGTTCGCGGTATTTCCCTTACGCATCGAGGACCGTCCCCGCGGCGATGCGCTTGCCGTTCAGAAAAGCGTTCGCTGCCATGCGCTTGCCGCCGTCGGGCTGCAGCTCCGTGATAAGAATGCTTTTGCCGTCGCCGCAGGCGGCTTCGATGCCCTTTTTGCGCGCGCACAGCGTGCCGGGCACGTCCTTCGTTTCGCCGAGCAGCACGGCATGGAAAATTTTCGTGTTCGCGCCGAGAATGCTCGCCGCGGCGCAGGGCCACGGGATCAGCGCGCGGATCTGGTCGATGATCTGCGTGCTGCTTCTCGTCCAATCGATGGGCGAAAGCTCGCGCGAGAGCATGGGCGCATACGTCGCCTGCGACTCGTCCTGCGGTACGCGCTGGGCCGTGCCGTTTTCAATCTCAACGATGGCCTCGGCGATCGCATCCGCGCCGAGCACAGCGAGCTCTTTGAACAGGTCCTCCGCCGTCTCGTCGGGGCGGATGGCCTGCTTTTTGACTAAGATCATATCGCCCGCGTCGCACTCTTTCGCCATGTGCATCACGGTCACGCCGGTCTCCTTTTCGCCGTCTAAGATGGCGCGGTTAATCGGCGCTGCGCCGCGGTACTTCGGCAGAATGGACGCGTGTGCGTTGATGCAGCCATGCACCGGCACGGCGAGCATTTCCTCCGGTAGGATGCGACCATAGGCCGCGACGACCGCGAGCTCGGGCGCGAGGGTCTTGAAATCCTCAAGCGCCGTGCCGTCGCGCATCGTCACCGGCTGAAAAACGGGGATATTCTGCGACAAAGCATATTCCTTTACAGGGCTTGGCGTGACTTTGTTTCGGTTGCGCGGCTTGTCCGGCTGCGTGAAAACGCCGCACACGTCGTGCCCATCCGTGACCAGACGCTCTAAGATCGTGCGCGCAAAGTCGGGCGTGCCCATGAAGACGATCTTCATTCCTCGTCCAGCTCCTTTTCCTGCTCGCGGATATACTGCTCCAGCTCCTCGTCGGTGAGGACTTTGCAGTGCTCGGTGTAGAGGTGGCCGTCGAGATGCTCGATCTCGTGGCAGAAGCAGCGCGCGGTCAGCTCTTCGTCCTCAACTTCAAACTCCGTGCCGTAACGGTCCTGCGCGCGCACGCGCACGACCATCGGGCGCGTGACGATGCCGTACTTGCCCGGCACGCTCAGGCAGCCCTCGAGGCCCGTCTGCTCGCCCTCGGTCTTGATGATCTCGGGGTTGATAAGCTCGATGATCTCGCCCTGCTCATCCTCCACGATGCAGACGCGGCGCAGGATGCCGACCTGCGGGGCGGCGAGGCCGACGCCACCGGCCTCCTCCAGTGTGTCCGCCATGTCGTCGAGCAGCTCATGCAGCCGGTTGTTGAATTCCGTCACGGGGCGGCAGACCTTTGCAAGGCAGGGGTCGCCCACTTCGTGGATCTTGCGAATAGCCATAATTTCATCCTCTTTTCTCTATTGTAAAGCATTGCAGTCGGCAAAAATGTCGAGACCGCGGTTTTCTTTTCTTGCGTAAAATGCCAGCAGATATTCGCTGACGGTGCGCCGCAGCACGCTGCCGCCCTTGCCGCACAGGTAGACGCAATAGCGATAGCGGTTGTTGACCTTCACGACCGGCGCGCCCGCGGGGCCGAGCACTTCGACATCGAGCCCGCTCAGCGGCGGCTGGGAAGAGGCGTAGCGCAGTGCGTCGCACAGTGCGCGGGCAGCGGCGATGACGCGCAGCTCATCAAGGCCTGAGACCGTCAGCGTGAACAGATCTGCAAACGGCGGATAGCGCCGCAGCGAGCGCATGCGCAGCTCGTTTTGGTAAAACGTCTCGTAATCCTGTTTCGCCGCGGCCTGAATGACCTCGTTTTCGGGGTGGTAGGTCTGGATGACCGCGCGGCCCGGGCGCTCGCCGCGTCCGGCCCTGCCGACGACCTGCGCCAGCAGGCTGTACGTCCGCTCGGCGGCGTGGTAGTTCTGCGCGTAGAGCGAAAGGTCCGCGTCCAGCACACCCACGAGCGTCACGTTTTCAAAATCCAGCCCCTTGGCAACCATCTGCGTGCCAAGGAGGATGGGGATATTCTTTTCTTCAAATTCGCGCAGCAGCGCTTCATGTCCGCGCGACGCGCCGACGGTGTCGGCGTCCATGCGCAGCACTTTAGCCCTTGGGAACAGGTCAAAAAGCTCCTGCTCGACCTTCTGCGTGCCAGAGCCGACGCGCTTCATCAGTCCCCCGCACTCGCTGCACCTGTCCACCACGGCTTCAGAGTGCCCGCAGTAATGGCACATCAGCCGTTCGTTGGCGGAATGGTACGTCATCGGCACGCTGCACCGCGGGCACTGCGGCACATAGCCGCACTCGCCGCACAGCAGCATCCGCGCGCTGCCGCGCCGGTTGAGAAACAGAATGCTCTGCTCGCCGCGTTCGATATTTTTTTCAAGCTCTGCGCGCAGCGCATGACCGATCGAGGTCTCGTTCCCCTGCCGCAGCTCGTCCTTCATGTCGGCGATCAGCACCTTGGGCAGCGGCAGATCGTTGAACCGCTTATGAAGGGAAAAGACTTGATAGCGTCCGTTTTTGGCGGCGTATGCCGTTTCAATTGTTGGCGTCGCCGAGCCGAGCAGCAGCAGCGCGTCATTCTGCGCGCAGCGGAACTGCGCGACGTCGCGCGCGTGGTAGCGCGGCGGATTTTCGGACTGGTAGCTCGTCTCCTGCTCTTCATCCAAAATGATGAGCCCGAGGTTTTGCAGCGGTGCAAACACCGCGCTGCGCGTGCCCAGCACGACGCGCACCTCACCGCGGCGGATGCGCTTCCATTGGTCGTAGCGCTCGGTGAGCGGCAGCGCACTGTGCAGCATCGCGACGTCACTGCCGAACTGCGCCGTAAAGCGGCGCAGCATTTGCGGCGTCAGCGCGATCTCCGGCACGAGCAGCATGGCGGTCTTGCCGCGCGTGAGCGCTTCTTCGATGAGCCTGATATAGACCTGCGTCTTGCCGCTGGCGGTCACGCCATGCAGCAGCGCGGCGCTGCCGCCCTCGCGGCCTAAGAGCGCACAGAGACCGTCGAAAGCGGCCTGCTGTTCGCCGTTGAGTACAATGCCCTCGCGCGCGGGCGCATCATCATAGTGGCTGACGCGCAGCACCTCGCGCTCGGAGAATTCGACAAGACCGGCCTTTTTGAGGCCGCGCAGCGTCTGCATCGTCGCGCCGGTGTAATAGCTGATCTCGCTGCTGGATAGGCAGCCCTCGCGGCTGAGAAGCTCGACGACCGCATAGCGCACGGGTGCGCTGCGGCGCTTGGGCTCGACCGCGGCGAGCGCGTCCTCCGCGCTGACGCAGAGCGACACCATGCGCACGGACTTATCCTGCAGGCGCTGGCGCAGCTTTGTTTCGCGCACGGCGAGGCCGCAGGCTTCAAGCGAGCGGAGCGCCTTTGCCGTCTTTTCGCCGCCAAGCTCATCGAGCGCGCCGCGCTCGATCTCCTTGGCACTGAGCATGGCGCGCAGCAGCGTTTCCTCAAGGGAATCCGGCGCGACGGACGAGAGCGCGTCCTCCGCGCCGATCTCCGCGCTTATGTGCCACAGCTCGCGGTATTGGAGCCACACGCCGCCGGGCAGGATCGTCTTGATCGCGTCGTAATACGTGCAGAAATAGCGCGCTTTCATCCACCGCACAAGGCGGATGTCCTTTGCATCCAGCAGCGGCGCATCGTCGAGCAGAGCGTCGATGGGCTTGAGCGGCGATGCCGCCGCCTCGCGCCCGACTTCGAGCAAAAAGCCCTCCACGCGCCTGTTTCCGCGCCCAAAGGGGATCGTCACGCGCTTGCCGACCTCGGCGCTGCCGATGAGCTCGTCCGGCACAAGGTAGGTGTAGAGCCGGTCGGCGGCATAAGGAACGGAAGAGACTGCGACGCGAGCAAGCATTTTCTCTGTCATACAGTCTCCCCCTTTGCGTTATTCAAGACTTATTTTGCGATGTGCGTGTCGATGTTCTCTGCGGTGAGCTTACCGGCAGCGACCTCGTTGATGGCCGTGGTGACCGGCTTTTCGCAGAGGGGATACCCCTCTTCGTCGGCCTGCTCGGCGATCTGGCGGGCGCGGCGCGCGACCACGTTGACGAGCAGATAACGGTTTTCAACGTACTTGTTGAGCAGGCTCATTGCGGGATAAAGCATCATAATAATTTACTTCCTTCTGCCTTTTCGGCTGATTTTTGAACTTATTCAGACAAGATAGCCATGCGCTCGGCGGGCTTGCAGTGCTCGGCGAGCATGATGGCGTCGATCTCGCGCACGGCGCGTTCCACCGTGTCGTTGATGACAAAATAATCATAGGTATTAGCGGTCTGAAGCTCGACCTTTGCGCGCACGAGGCGCTTTTGCACCTTTTCGGGACTGTCGGTGCCGCGGCTCGTCAGGCGCTCCTCGAGAGCCTGCCACGAGGGCGGCGCGAT
>ENA-OPDD01002843-OPDD01002843.1-human-gut-metagenome-genome-assembly--contig:-NODE-2843-length-10234-cov-5.311622_pt1 | contig 10234 bp, 8 predicted proteins | sample MGYA00241574_ERZ501499 | MGnify/ENA primary metagenome ERZ501499 (study PRJEB25962, sample SAMEA2042576) | human gut metagenome | biome: human gut; feature: human-associated habitat; material: faeces...
CTCAGGGTGCGGGACACGCCCGCCACGCTCTGCCGCTCCACGGTGGTGCCGGTCTGGTTGATGCCCTGCGCGGTCTGGATGTCCACATCCACGCCGTTGAGCGGGTCGAGGTTATAGGGCGCGTTGTAGTCCCAGCCCAGATGCAGGACGGCACCGGCGTCTGTGACCAGTTTTAAGTGATCCTTAAAAAGCATTGGCGTCCTCCTTTCATCGGCGCTGGGCCTTGGCGCGGTCGGCTTCCCAGCGGGCTTCCCGCTGCAGGTCTGCCGCCGTCTGGGCCTTGGAGTAGATGTTCTGGGTGATGTTGGTGTCGCCCTCGCGGTGGTAGTTGTTGGCGGCTGCGGCCACACGGGCCGTGCCGGACGCGGCCACGGTGCTGCCAAGCCGCATGTTGTCCGAGAGGACCAGCGTGCCCGCCTGCCGGATCATGTCGGCAAGGGCGGCGTTGGTCTTTTCCAGCGCCTTGGTGTTGGCGTTGATGGCGTCCTCCAGGCTGCCGGTGCCGGTGGAGATGTCGATATCTCCGCTGATGCCGCCGGAACCAGACCCGCCGGAAGCGCTGCCCCCGCCGGTGCTGGGCGGGCTCTTTTTGGAGGCACCGAGGCTTGCGCAGATGGCCGCGATGGCCACGCCCAGCGCCACGGCTGCACCGGCTACGATCACGCCCATGGGGATGCCGAAAACCGTTGCATTCAGGGCGGAGGCGATGGCAGTCATCATGCCCTCAAAGGCCGCACCGATGGTGCCCACCATGGTGCCCACGCCCGCGTAGATGGCCGGGAAGCTGGACAGCAGACCGCCGGACAGGCCCTGGCTGATGGCCAGTGCGGCGCTGCTCAAGGGGGCTTTCAGTCCCTTAAAGATGCCTGTGAGCTGGGTGCCGAGGGTCTTGGCCTGCGTCCACACCTCGCCAAAACCGGAGGTCAGGCCCTTGCAGATCTGGGCACCGATGTCGATGCCCTTCTGCACGAGGGCCGTCTGGGCGTTGCCCAGTGCCTCGTTGAGCTTGTCCACCAGACCGAGGGCAAAGTCATTGACCTGCTTTTTCTGCTCGGCGGTCAGGCCGCCGTAGATGGCGTTTGCCGCCCACAGGCCGATGGACTTCCAGTCCTTGTTCTTGACGGCGGTATACAGGTTATCGAAGGTGCCCAGCAGGCCGGTGTCGGCGTGGGTCTGCAGCTCCTTCCACAGGTCGTCGAAGCTCTTGATGGATGCCTCTTTGGTGGTCTCGGCCACCTCTTCAGTGCCGTCGGCGGCAATGGTCTTGACCCGCTCCACAGTGACGAGGGCTCCGTCCACCACGTCATCGTAGGTCTCCGTGATGACCTTTTTCTGGGTCTCGGTGCCGTCGGTCAGGGTCTCGGTCACCGTCTTGGTGCTGGTCTGGATGCCGTCCACGATGCCGGAGGTGGTAGCGGTGATGGTCTTGGCCACCTCCCGCACCGTTTCCATGGTCTGCTTGACGGTCTTTTTGCCCTTTTCGTCAACCTCGGTGATGGTCTTGATGTCTTTCAGGACGCCGTCCACCATCTGGCGGGAGGTCTCGGTGATGACCTGCTTTTGCTGCTTTTTGCCGTTGGATAAGGTTTCGTTGACCGTCTCCACGGTGCGGGTCACACCGTCCTTGACCGTGGTCGTGCTGTCCGAGATGGACTTGACCACCTCGGCGGTGGCCTTCTTAGCACTGGACGCCGCCTTTTTGCCGGAGGTGTTCACGGCAGCGGCGGCAGAACCGGCGGACTTGGTGACAGTGGCGGCTGCTGCCTTGGCCGCTGCGGCCTCCTCTTTGGCCTGCTGGATGCGCTCCTGATGGCGCTTTCCACGTTCCTGGGCGGCCTTGTCCAGCTTGGAGCGGTTGTAAGCGTCGATGGAGCTGCTATAGGCAGTATTGTAGGCTTCCTTTGCTGCACCTACGCCGTTCTTCAGGTTTGCCAGAGCAGCGGCGGCCCCTCGGATCCTTGCCACCAGCTCGTTGATCCAGTCCACCACCGTGCCGATGGCGTTCTGTGCGATCTTTTTCACAGACGCAAATGCGGAGTTGACCGCATTTCGGAAGGTCTCGCTGGTCTTATAAGCCGTCACAAGGCCCGTTGCCAGGGCTGCCAGAGCTGCCACGAAAAGGCCCACCGGATTGGCCGAGATCACCGCATTCAGGGCTGCCTGTGCCAGTGCCAACCCTGTGGCTCCGGCTTCCGCTGCCGCATTGGCGGCGGTCATTGCTGTAGTGGCAACGGTGTGGGCAACCTGGGCCGCTGTGGCAAGGGCCACATATCCCTTATACGCCAAGAATGCCGCACCCGCAGCAGCGACCACGGACGTGGCAATGCCGATGGTGTCCTTGAGCTGGGCCATCTTCTCGTCGCTATCGAGGAAGGAGGTGACCACCTCGTTGAGCTTCACTACAAGGTCACCCAGTGCCGCAAAAAGCCCGCTGGTCAGCTCACCGGTCAGGGCGGCCACGTTGTCCTTCAGGGTGGACATGCGGCCGCTGAAGGTCTGGCTGGCTTCCAGCATGCCGTTGTAAAACTGCCCGCCCTCGCTGGTGGCGGCTTCCACGGCGGCCTGCAGCTCGCTGAAGCTGACCTTGCCATCCGAAATGCGCTTGTACAGGTCGGACATACTCTCGCCGGTGGCGTCGCAAATCTGGTTCAGCGGGTTGAAGCCCGCGTCGATCATCATGTTGACGTTTTCCAGCGTGACCTTCTGGGCACTGGACATTTTGCCGTAGGCACGCACCAGCGTCTGCAGCTTGTCCGCATTGCCAAGGGAGATATCGCCCAGCTGTTTCAGCACGTCGGTGGTGTCATCGGCGGCAACGCCGAACTGCAACAGGGTCTGGGTGCCCTCGGTCAGGTCGGACAGAGCAAAGGGCGTGGATGCCGCCATTTTGCGCAGCTCGGAAAGCTTTGCGGCGGCCAGTTCCTCGTTGCCCAGCATGACCTTGAAGTTGGTCAGGTAGCTTTCCATGCTGGCGTTGTAGTCCACGCCGCTCTGGACCACCTTGCCCAGTTCCGATGCGGCCTTTTTTGCAAAGTCCGCGATCATGTTTCCGGCGGCAACGGTCCACTTGCTGGTGCTCTTTTCCGCCGGGTCGCTGTTGAGCCTTACTTCGCCGGTGATGCTGAAATCTGCCATGTGTCCACCTCTCATTCAGAGCGCGGGCACAAGGGCACAGGCTTTACAGTTTGATCTCTACCTCCCGTTTGCAGGAGGGATTTTTGCATTTGACCCACACGCCGGATGCCGTGGCCGTGCGCACCGCCCACACGGGCAGGGGCCTGCCGCAGTAGGGGCAGGGCACCGGCACCCGCTCAGTGCCGGAAGCGGGCCAGGAATGCCGCATCGTGTTCGGCAACGGTCTGGGCAACGGCGGCACCCCCTCTCAAGGCGGCAGGCAGGGCAAAGCGCTCCTGCAAGTCGGCATAGTGGTCACGCATGGAGCCTTCGTACTCGGACAGATCCATGGTGCGCCAGCTCATGATCTTGGCCATGAGGGTATCTTCCGGCAGGGCGGCAAACAGCGCCCGGAACCGGAACCAGTGCAGCTTCTCGCGGGTCAGGTCGATGCCGTAGGCCTGCTGGAACGCCGCTACGATGTAGGGCGCGTCGCACCGGTAGTCGAACGCCGGGCCGGTGTCGTGGCCGCTGGCAGGCTTTGCCGCTGCTGGCTCTGCGGCCTGTTCTCCGACGCAGTAAAACTCGATGAGCCAGCTGTATTTTTCCTGCAGGTCGGAGGGCGAAAAACGCTCGGTGTAGAACTGCCCACACAGCTGCAGGGCAAAGGCCACCGGGTCAGCCTCGACCTCTCCGTGGCTGTAGGCAGCGGACAGCCGCACCATGTGCCGGAAGTCCGGGTCAATGCGCCTGCCGTGCCATACGGTGGGCAGGGCGTCCGTCAGCAGGTCAGACATGGCGCTCCGCTGCGATCTTCAGGGCGCAGTCGGCCAGCTGCTGCATGGCCACCGGGTCGTCCTTCAGGGCGTCCACGGCAGCACGGGCGTCTGCCAGCTTGAGCGCGGCGTCTGCGGGGTTCCCGTGACGTGCCTTGTCCACCCGTTCCACCATCCGGGCGGCAGCGGGCTGCGGGAAGCTCACAGGCTGGCTGTTGACGATGCGGCCCGCCGTCTGGGTGCGCTGCTGTGCTTTCTTCTGCGCCCGGCGCTGCTCCCGGTTCATGGGCTGCTGAGGCTTGGGGATGCGGTCGGAGTAGCGCTTCTGCTCGGCGTCCATGGCGGCAAACAGCTCGTTCATCGCGTCGTAAATGGGCGCGGTGTCGTTCTCGTCCAGGCCCAGACGGTCGGACGCACCGGCACCCAGCACCTCGTCAAGGCAGTTCATGACGAGACGCGCCTGTGCACGCATATGGTCGCAGATGCGCACCCCGCCGCGCCGGAACTGCTCAAGCTCGGATTCTCCGGCACGCTGCATCTTTTCGTTGGCCGTTTCCAGCCGCTCAATGTCGTTGGCGTTCAACGGCGAAAAATCAAATGTCTGTCCACAAATAACCATATTCTGGCTCCTTTCGTTGGGCCATGCTCCGGTGCTGCCCCGGAGAAACCTGTTTCACGGCATAAAAAATCCCCGCTCCGGGCGGAACGGGGAAAGCTGCGGGGGAAATCAGCCAGCGGCGGCGGTATAGTCGAACTCGTCCGGGGTGCCAATGCCCTTGACGTCGCAGGCAAAGGTGGCCGGAGAACCGGCGGAGCCGCCCACGTCGCTGGTCACGATCAGGGTGCAGGTGCCCTTCTCGCCCTTGCCGGTGCGCAGGCTGAAATAGATGTACGGCACAACGACATCGCTGCCGGTGCCGTACTTGATCTTGTGGGAGAGCAGGAAATCCTGGAACGCATCGCCGACGCAGCGGTTGCCGTTGACCGACAGGGTGCGCTGGGTGGCGCTCTTGGTGTCGGTGGGGCCGGTGCGGATGAAGGTGTCGGAGTTGGTGGAGGCGTTCAGCGCACCGCTGTGCTCCTTGACGTGGTCGGCGCAGACGATCCAGGCGGATTCCTTGGTCTGCTTGGCGCTCTCGGTCTGGATGGCAAAGACAAAGTCATCTGCCGTCTCAATGCCGGTATAGGACGCGATGGGCGTGATGCCGGACTTGGTAATGGCTTCTGCTACGGTCATAGCAAAACTCCTTTCATTTGGGCTGATAATAGGTCAGGCGCAGCTGCATCTGCATCCGGCAGCTGCTGCACGATGCACGCATCCTGCCGCCGGGCAAAATATTCCATGCACTGGCGTTCCAGCCCGCTGCGCAGGCCTGCGTCCGGGCTGCACACCGCAATGTGAAAGATCACAGGATCCCTCCTCTTCAAACCCGCCCTTGCATTTTGCGCGGTGCGGGGGTATAGTAATCAAAAAACAACAAAGGAGACGCCGCCATGTCAAAGCCCCTTGTCAGCATCATTCTGCCCGTGTACAACGCCCAGAACCACATCGCCCGCTGTCTGGAGAGCATCTGCGCCCAGAGCTGGCAGAACATCGAGGTCATCGTGCTGAACGATGGCTCCAAGGATCAGAGCCTGCCCGTGTGCGAAGCGTTCCGCGCAAAGGATGAGCGCATCGTGCTGGTGGACAAGGCCAACTCCGGCGTGTCCGACACCCGCAACCTGGGCCTGAAGCTGGCCAGCGGCAAGTATGTGCAGTTCGTGGACAGCGACGACTATATCGACCCGGACTTCACCGAGCATCTGGTCACCGCTGCCGAACAGAACAACGCCGACCTGGTCATCGCACCTTACAAGATGGTGATCCCCGCCGGGGCCACCAAGCCCGAACAGGTGCTGGACAAGCTCCAGGACGAGCTGGGGGTCATGACCGTGGCCCGGCCCCCGGAGGTACGGGAGTACGGCTTTCTGCCTGCCGGGGTCTACACCCAGGACGAGTTTGCCCGGCATCTGATGGACAAGCCTGCCTCTTATTTTTACGGGGTGCTGTGGAACAAGCTGTACCGCCGGGACCTGCTGGTGGACCACCAGATCCAGTTTACCAGTGAGGTGCGGTGGGCCGAGGACCTGGTGTTCAATATGCAGTACCTGGAGTACGCCAACGTGCTGGTGTCCATCCCGGAGGCAGGGTACTACTATGTCCAGAACCCCCAGAGTATCTGCCACACCCAGATCAACCCCGCCACCATCGTGCAGAACAAGATCCAGGTGTTCCGCTATTACAAGGACCTGTACACCCGTCTGGGCATGTACGAGCAGGTGCGCCCGCAGCTGTACAAATTCCTGGTGGATATTGCGGAGAGCACTTACCCTTCCGGCCCCTTCAAGGAGGTCATCGACGAGGCCAAGGCCTACTGGAAGGATGCCCGCGAGGACGTGCAGACCCGCACCGCCGAAGCGCGCGAGCGCTGGAACGGCATGCGGGAGGAGCTGCGGGAAACGGCGCAGGAACGCAGTGCCGAGTGGAAGGCCCGGCACGACAGCGACCCCAAAGAATAAGCAAAAGCAACAAACGGGAAGCCGCAGGAGCTTGCACGCTCCGGCACGGCTTCCCGCTTTTTTATGCGATGTTCAGCGGCCGGGTGCTCAGCAGCCGATGGCGGCACACTTCTTGGCCAGCCACTCGCGCTCCTCGTCGTTCAGGCGGGGTGCCAGCTTCTCGAACACCTGACGGTGGTAGTTGTTCAGCCAGTCCAGCTCGTCCTTGGTCAGCACACCGGGCACGATGGGAGAAGTGGCGATGGGCACGAACATGATCGGCTCAAAGCCCAGGAAGGTGCCGTACTGGTTGTCGGCCTTGTGCACACACACCAGCTCGTTCTCGATGCGGATGCCCACCAGATCGGTCTCGTACACGCCGGGCTCGTCGGTCACGATCATACCCGGGCGCATCAGGGTGGTGTTGCGGCCGTTCAGGGCGTGGGGGCCTTCGTGGACGTTACCCACAAAGCTGACGCTGTGGCCGGTGCCGCAGCGGTAGTTGATCAGGTGCTGCCACAGCGGTTCACGGGCGATGGTGTCGATCATATGGCAGTCGCAGTAGTCCAGCCAGACCGCCTTGGCGATGTCGATGTGGCACTGCAGGGTCCAGGTGTAGAACTTGCGCTCGTCCTCGGTCAGCTCACCCAGCGGGTAGGTGCGGGTGATGTCGGTGGTGCCGTCCATGTAAGTGGCACCGCTGTCCACCAGCAAAAAGCCCTTGCGCTGGAGCTTTGCGTGGTCCTCCGGGGTGGCGTGGTAGTGCATCATGGCTGCGTTGCCGCCGTAGGCCGCAATGGTGCCAAAGCTTTCCACGATGAACTTATCCGTGGTGCTGCGGTACTTGTGCAGGATCTCGTCCACGGTCAGCTCGGTCAGCTCTTCGCCGGCTTCCAGACGCTTTTCCAGCTCGATCTGGAACCGCACCATGGCCACAGCGTCGCGCAGGTGGGCTTCCTTGTCGTGGGTCAGCTCCACCTCGTTCTTCACGCCCTTCATGGGCAGCAGCGGGTCGGCCAGGTCCTTCACGGTGAGGGCGGCGTTGTTCTCCAGCACCTGATACACGGCATAGTTCACGGTGGCGCTCTCTGCCAGCACGGTCTGGGGCTCGGTCTCAGCGGCCATGAAGTCCAGCACACTGTCGTACTCGGCCAGGGTCACACCGTTGGCTTCCAGTTCCGCCTTTGCCTCCGGGGTCACGCGGGCGGTGTGGATGAACAGCACGGCGCGGTCCGGGGTGACATAGCAGTAGGCCATGGCGTAGGGGGTGCACTCGATGTCCATGGCGCGCAGGTTCAGCAGCCAGGCAAGGTTGTCCAGCTTGCCCACCAGCTGGGCGGTGCAGCCCAACTCGGCCAGCTTTGCACGCAGCTGGCCCAGCTTTTCGGCAGGGGAGAAGCCGGCGTATTCCTTGGGCAGGATCCAGGCCGGGGTAGCGGGCAGAGCCGGGCGGCCCTCGGTCCACAGCTCATCCTCTAGGAACAGGGTCTTGATGGCGGCGTTCTTGGTTTCCAGCGCCTTCTTTACGCTGTTCACCAGCGCGCAGCTGGCGGTCAGACCGCACAGGCCCAGCTTGCCGCCCTCAGGCACCACCTTGGCGCAGTATTCCTCCACGGTGGGCACGCCCGGCTCACCCATCTTCATCAGCTGGATCTCGGTGCCTGCGATCTCCTTCTCGGCCTGCACAAAGTAACGACCGTCGGCCCAGACAGCACTCTCGGTCATGGTGACCACAAAGTTGGAGTTTTCACCATGGAAGCCGGAGAAGTAGGTCAGGGAGGTGTAGTGGTCGGGCAGGTACTCGCTGGAGTGGGGGTCGCCCACCGGGATCAGGTACACGTCCACACCGTTTGCCTGCATGGCGGCACGCAGAGCGGCCAGCCGTTCGGGAACTGTATTCATGCTCATAGAAAAGCCTTCTTTCTCATATTTGCCGGAAGAACGTCCGGCGGCGGTGGTTTGCTCCTGCTTATTGTAGCATTCCGGCGCAAAGAATGCAATGCGGGAGTGTCGGCTGTTCCGGACGCAAACACGCAGCGGCCCGCAAAGACCGCTGCGCGTTTTTTCTTCACACGGTTGCCGTGCTGTCAACAGCCGCCGCAGTGTCGCCTGCATCCTGCGGGGGCGGACCGCCTGCCGGTCGTTGACCGTCCGTTGGCGGGGTCTTGCCGTCCGGGGGCATCCGTCCCTCTGCCGGAGCCTGCCCCCTTGCCGAATCGCTGCCCGCCGGGGCCGCCGGTTCCCCTTATTTGTCGTCCAAAACGCGAAAACGCAACCAAATTGCAAAAAATGTTACAATTTTTTCTTGAAAAAGGCCGTTTTCCCATTGACAGGCTTGCTATAATAGAGATGTAAGATTTTACGGGCCAGCGCTCTGCGGCTCTGTCTGCTAACAAAGAAAGAGGCATTCAAACTATGACCAAAATTGATATTTTTTCCGGCTTCCTGGGCGCCGGCAAGACCACTCTGATCAAAAAACTCATCAAGGAGGCCTTTGCCGGCCAGCAGGTCGTTCTGATCGAGAACGAGTTCGGTGAGATCGGCATCGACGGCGGCTTCCTGAAGGAGTCCGGCATCCAGATCAATGAGCTGAACGCCGGCTGCATCTGCTGCTCTCTGGTGGGTGATTTCCGCACCGCCCTGCAGCAGGTGGTGGAGCAGTACCACCCCGACCGCATCGTCATCGAGCCCTCCGGCGTGGGCAAGCTGAGCGACGTGACCCGCGCCGTGGAAGGCGTGGCCGAGCACCTGGATGTGCAGCTGAACAGCTTTGTCACCGTGGCCGATGTGAACAAGGTCAAGATGTATATGAAGAACTTCGGCGAGTTCTACGATGACCAGATCAGCCATGCAAGCTGTATCCTGCTCAGCCGCACCCAGACCGCCAGCGAGGAGAAGATCGCCGCCGCCGTGGCCATGCTGCGCGAAAAGAACCCCACCGCCACCATCGTGACCACCGCATGGGACGAGCTGACCGGTGAGCAGATCCTGAAAGCCATGTCCACCAAGGACGACTTCAAGGCAGAGCTGATCGCCATGGCCGCCAAGGCAAACGAGAAGCACGCCGAGGAGGACGAGGAAGAGGAGCACCACCATCATCACCATCACGACCACGAGAACGGCGTGTGCAGCTGCGGCCATCACCACCACGATGATGACGATGATGAGGACGAGCACGAGCATCATCACGACCATGACGAGGACGATGACCACGACGAGCATGAGCACCACCATGATCACGATGAGGATCATGACCACGAGGAGCATTGCTGCTGCGGCCACCACCATCACGATGACGACGATGATGAGGACGAGCACGAGCATCATCATGAGCACGACGGCCACTGCTGCTGCGGCCATCACCACCATCATCATGACCACGACGCCGATGAGGTGTTCACCAGCTGGGGCGTCGAGACGGCCCGCAAGTTTACCAAGGCCGAAGTGGAGCACGCCCTCACCGAGCTGGACACCGGCAATTACGGCATGATCCTGCGCAGCAAGGGCATCGTGGACGGCGGTGCCGACGGCTGGCTGGAGTTCGACTATGTGCCCGGCGAGTGGGAAGTGCGTGCCCGCGGTGCCGACGTGGGCGGCAAACTGGTGGTCATCGGCTCCAAGCTGAACGAGAAGGCCATTGCAGAGCTGTTCGGCTGCTGAGATGTAAAAGAAGGAGAAACCATCCATTATGGCAAAAGAAATTCCGGTCTACCTGTTTGTGGGCTTTCTGGAAAGCGGCAAGACCAAATTCATTCAGGAGACCTTTGAAGACCCCAATTTTGACTCCGGCGACAAGACCCTGCTGC
>ENA-OPDD01002852-OPDD01002852.1-human-gut-metagenome-genome-assembly--contig:-NODE-2852-length-10197-cov-2.180536_pt1 | contig 10197 bp, 7 predicted proteins | sample MGYA00241574_ERZ501499 | MGnify/ENA primary metagenome ERZ501499 (study PRJEB25962, sample SAMEA2042576) | human gut metagenome | biome: human gut; feature: human-associated habitat; material: faeces...
ACTTTTTCGTAACGTATCTTACATTCAAACCAAGTATGCATCATAAAAGTTTATTGTTTTATTGAATATTAAATTGGATACAAAGATACAATTTATTTAATCTTCATCTCCCATTTTACTTAATTTCTTCATGCTTTCCTTATTCCACTAGTTTGCAGCTGTTCAATTGCATGAATTCGTGAATCACTTTTTCATGATCGCCCATTAATATGATGTGATGGTTACCTAAAGGATTACGCATAAAATAGTCTACCGATTTGTCCAGTTTGATTCTTGCTTGTGTGCGGCAGGCATTGATGTAGTTGGTATTTTCTATCAGTTGGCCTGTGGATACGAAATACTCGTCCAGGCATTCTCCCGCGCATTTTATCATCGTGATGCCTCCCGGATGCAAAATACCCTGTATGGCTATTCCGGTTTCTGTTTCAAAATGATTCCGGATGATAAACTGATCCACCATTTTGGTGGCAATCGTACAGTGAGCCATCACTATTTCGTTCAGGTCATCGTTGATGAATGCCGGATTCGCCATGAATCCTGCCTGGCTGGTCAGTGTTTTGGCGATGAGCAGAGTAAAGATGGATTGTAAGTCTCCTTCACATCCGGCCGGAATGCCTTCATCATTAAGCAGGGCAAGTGCCAGACATCCAGTTGTTCCTAATTTCTCAATCAGGGAGAAGCAGGAGAGGGTTACTGCATCCAGCTTTTTTTTCTCGCAAATAATTTTCACTGCCTGATAAAGACGCATGGCTTTCAGCAAATCTTCCGGAGTCCCTTCCCGGCAGGCAATGGCACGGTTGGCAAATACGGACGCCTCATATCCTATATCATCATCCTTTATCTGATAAAAAAGACAATACACTTCCTCCATGGGGATATCAATGAACTCTATTCCCCAGCGGCGTCTGGCAAGCAGGTAATCTACATTGCTGGCCACCAGCCACGGAGAAGAATATCCCACAACTCCGATTCGTTTTCCTCTTACCTCGCGCTGGGCGGCGAAAGCCTTGTGATGATCTATCAGTTGTCTCACCATATTGGGGATAGTGCCATGAATAATATGTACTTTCATTCCTTTGCTGCGTATCCATGTAGCTATTTCCAGGGAAGCAGCCAGTGAGTTCTGTTGTCCGTCGGTCAGCAGATGGATAGGATAGGGAAGTAGTTCGAAGTGTTGGGTGACCATTTTTTCTACCCCGCCCGAAGCGATGAAAGCCATCCGGTAGGCATCTGCCGGAATACTTGCAGCCTCTGTATAAGGTACCAGATGAAGCGTGAAAAACTTCTCGATTTCCACAAATAAATCTTTATGGCAATCATATACAGACTCAATTCTGTTCAAGGAGGACTGGAAGGTTATCAGGTATAGATTCATTTGATATTTTGCTTTGTTTTACTGGAACAAACTTACATGTTTTTTTTTAATAACCCTAAAAAATGCGCATTAAGATAACAAAGATTTAAATTCTTAATTAATTGTTTGCTCGGTTGGTTGCGAAAGTCTATCTTTGCACTTCGATTAAATAATTTTTATAACATTATGCCAATAATATCCATCAGAGGAAACGAGATGCCCGCATCGCCAATTCGCAAATTGGCACCGCTGGCCGATGCTGCAAAACAGAGAGGAGTTCATGTGTATCACCTGAATATCGGTCAGCCCGACCTGCCTACTCCGCGAGCGGCCCTTGATGCGATTCGTAATATTGACCGTACCGTTTTGGAATATAGTCCCAGCCAGGGATACCGCAGCTATCGCGAGAAGCTGGTGGGTTATTATAAGAACTTGTCTGCCGATGATATCATCATCACTACCGGAGGTTCGGAAGCGGTGCTGTTTGCTTTTCTGAGTTGCTTGAATCCGGGAGATGAGATCATTGTGCCGGAACCTGCCTATGCCAATTATATGGCGTTTGCCATTTCGGCGGGTGCCGTGATCCGCACGGTGACGACTACCATCGAGGAAGGGTTCTCCCTGCCGAAAGTGGAGAAGTTCGAGGAGTTGATAAACGAACGCACAAAAGCTATTCTGATCTGTAACCCGAATAATCCGACCGGCTATTTGTATACTCGCCGCGAGATGAACCAGATTCGTGACATGGTGAAGAAGTATGATCTTTACCTGTTCTCGGATGAAGTGTACCGCGAGTTTATTTATACCGGTTCGCCTTATATTTCTGCCTGTCACTTGGAAGGCATTGAAGAAAATGTGGTGCTGATTGACTCGGTGTCCAAGCGTTATTCCGAATGCGGCATCCGTATCGGTGCGTTGATTACCAAGAATAAGGAAGTGAGAAATGCCGTCATGAAATTCTGCCAGGCACGTCTGAGTCCTCCTTTGATCGGTCAGATTGCTGCCGAAGCTTCATTGGATGCCCCCGAAGAGTACACACGCGAGACGTATGACGAATACGTGGAGCGCCGTAAGTGCTTGATTGACGGGCTGAACCGTATTCCGGGTGTTTATTCACCTATACCGATGGGTGCATTCTATACGGTTGCCAAATTGCCGGTGGACGACAGTGAAAAGTTCTGTGCATGGTGTCTGTCGGAATTCAACTATGAAGGCGAGACGGTCATGATGGCTCCGGCTGCCGGATTCTATACTACTCCGGGTGCAGGCCGTAATGAGGTGCGTATTGCCTACGTGTTGAAGAAAGAGGATCTGGTCCGTGCGTTGTTCGTACTGCGTAAGGCATTGGAAGCATATCCCGGAAGAGTAGAAGACTGATATGGACTGGAAGCTCTTTATTGCCAGACGCATCTATCGCAGCAATGAGGGTGGAAAAGAGGTGTCCAAGCCTGCCGTCCGCATTGCTATGCTGGGCATAGCTATCGGGCTGGCCGTCATGATTGTGTCGGTAGCGGTGGTGATCGGTTTCAAACATGAGGTACGCGACAAGGTGGTAGGCTTGGGGACCGATATCGTAATAACTAACTTCGACTCCCAGCAATCTTATCAGACGGTTCCCATTGTAGCCAACGACAGTTTGCTCCATCTGTTGAAAACACTGGAAGGAGTAAAGCACGTGCAGCGCTATTCCACCAAGCCGGGAATGATAATGACAAGCGACAGCTTTCAGGGAATGGTGCTGAAAGGTGTTTCTCATGAATACGACTGGAGGTTTTTAAAGAATCATTTGCAGGAAGGGGAGATTCCTGTTTTCTCGGATACTGCCTCTACTAATAAGGTATTGGTGTCCCGCACTATTGCCGACAGACTACATCTGAAACTGGGTGATAAAATCTATACCTATTATATAGAGGACAATGTGCGTGCACGTCGTCTTACTGTAGCCGGCATCTATCAGACCAATTTTTCCGCATACGATGATTTGTTTCTGATAACCGACTTATATACGGTGAACCGTTTGAATAGTTGGCAGAAAGGGCAGGTGAGTGGTATAGAACTGGAAGTGAATGAGTATAGCCGGTTGGAGTCGGTGAAAGAGGAAATCCGTGCACGGGTGGATACGCAGGTGGATGCATACGGAGGTACTTACTATACTCAGAGTGTGGAGGAAGTCAATCCTCAGATATTTGCATGGCTGGATTTGCTGGATATGAATGTGTGGGTTATACTGATACTGATGACCGGAGTAGCAGGTTTCACGATGATTTCGGGCTTACTCATTATTATATTAGAGCGTACTAATATGATAGGCATCCTGAAGGCATTGGGAGCAGACAACCTTGCTATCCGTAAGGTATTTCTCAGTTTTTCTGTTTTTCTAATCGGAAAAGGAATGTTATGGGGGAATATCATAGGAGTATCGTTTTGCCTGTTGCAATCCCAATTCCATATTTTCAAGCTAGACCCTGCCACTTATTATGTAAATCGAGTTCCTATTGAATTTAATATTTGGATTTATTTGTTGCTGAATGTTTGTACCTTGTTGGTATCGGTGCTGATGCTTATCGGACCGTCTTATTTGATAACACGCATTCATCCGGCACGGTCTATACGGTTTGAGTAATCGTAAAATTGATTTTTATCTCTCACTGCTCTCACCCTTATTCCTAAACAACGATGCACAGGCGTTTTAGGGTGTGAGAGATGGGGGTGAGAAATGCTCAAAGGGTGAGAGCACATTTCTCAGCTTTGGCTTAAAACGTATCATTTATATCTGTTTCCCTATACAAATACGTCCTTTTCCGTTTGCTATCATGTACGTTCGTGTGACGTGTTTCATGCGGTTGAAACAGGTTGTTCGACAGCATGAAACGAAGTGTTTGTACAATTGAAACAGGTTGTTTCAATAGGGAAACACATTGGTTCGTGCTAATGCATATTGTCTCGTGTCTATTTGTCTAATGTTTCCATAAAGTACATGGCATCCAACAATGCATGATTTATAATTTAGGTTTGACCAAGCCTATCCTGTCACTTTTATCTTTAATGAAAATATATTAAAAAACTAAGTCTAAATATTTTTGTCTCATGCTTATTTTTTATACTTTTGTCACAAAGTGAATACAAAAGAGTTTGTACTCTATATTTATTAGAAAAGAAATTGTAAGAAACGTAAGTGCTGATTCTTGTTCCGGGAAACCTAGGAAATTTTCAAGTGAACTCAAGAATGGCGCAGTATGTTTCCTACGCTGGATTCCAGCGTGGGACTACTGTCCATTTATCTGAGTTCAAGGTTTTCCTAGGGCCTCCGGAACGGATGATGGTACGTGTGGTTCCACGTTTTCCGTTTATAATTAGAGGTCTTCTCGGAACCTGGAAGACAGAAGTAATGCTATGAAACATTTTTATGTGTGTTTGGCTGTATTGGTGACATGTATTCTAACAGCATGTTCCGAAGGTGAAGTGGCTCCTGAAATTCTTCCAGGAGCAGGTAGTGAAATTTATTTTGAGGATGCTATGAACTTTGGTTCTGATGGAGGCAATAAGTCTCTTCATTTTTCTACGAATAAAGATTGGACTATTTATGTCGCGAATACCGTAAATGGTAGTCGTTGGTGTACTGTATCGCAGACAAGCGGACAGGCTGGTGATATTTCGGTACAGGTATATGTGGAGGCTAATGAAGGTTATGATGACAGGAATGTGGTGCTGACTATTCAAGTCGGAGAGTTGATGAAGACTGTAGTGGTCACTCAAAAGCAGAAAGATGCCTTGACCCTTACTACCGACAGATTTGAGGTCGGTCAAGAGGGCGGTACTATTCATGTGGAAGTGAAATCGAATATCTCTTATGAGGTGGTGATTCCTGATGAGTATAAAGGTTGGATTAGCCAGAAGGATGCAGGGCGAGGATTGAGCAGTTCTATCCTTTCTTTTGAAATTGCAGCAAGTGAGGAATATGAAAAGAGAGAAGGAAAAATTATGATACACGGTGGTGCTGTGACTGAAGTTATTAATGTTTATCAGACTGGAGGTGGCATCATCCTTCTTACAGAAAGCGATGTGTGTGTAAGCGATAGAGGGGAAATTGTTGCTGTGGAGATAAAGAGCAACTGTGAATTTGAAGTGAAGATGCCTGATGTAGATTGGATAACGGTTGCCAATGCGCGTTCTGTTTCTAGTCATACCTTATATTATACTGTAAGTCCGAATGAAACTTATGACGGACGTGAGGCGGAAATTGTATTTCTGGATAAGAAGAATAGTAATGTCAGTGATACGTTGTGTATCCGGCAGGTACAGAAAGATGCTATATTGTTGTCGGAAAATGAATATTCAATTAGTGCAGACGGCGGTACTCTTGACATTGTTTTACAGACTAATATTGAGTATAGTTATTCAGTCTCAGAAATTGCATCAGATTGGATTGTTGCCAATCAATCTAGAGCGTTAAGAAAAGAAATTCTAAGTTTTTCCATAAAAGAGAATGCGACTGGTTATAATCGGGAAGGGACAATCGTTTTTAATGGAATATCTAGTGGAGTTTCAGAAATAGTAACGATTAAACAAATGCAATCAAATGTACTGGTTGTAAATCAGAAAGAGTACAGGATTGGTAGCCAGGGTGGTCTTGTCAATATTGATGTTCAAGTGAACAGGATTCCTGAAACTTCTTTGTCAGAGACTTGGGCATCTGTCAGTAATATTGTGACGTATGATAAGAACAATAAGAGAATAATTGTTGGTATAGATCCCAACATTAGTTTTCAGAAACGTACAGTAATACTTTCTCTTAAAAATAAAAACTTAACGGCTGAAGTGGTAATTGCTCAAAATGGGAGCAATGCAAATGATGATATTTGGAATGGTGATATTGCTACTATGGCTTATGCTGAAGGGAAAGGAACGGAAGACAACCCTTATTTAATTACACAATGTAGCCAAATGGCTAAACTGGCACAAGATGTGAACAGTGGTAAGACTTATAAAGGTTGTTATTTCAAACTGTTAGCCAATTTGAATTTTAATAATTTGGTTTATACTCCAATAGGGCAGGAAGGAAGGGCTTTTTCTGCTAATTGGGATGGCAATGGAAAGATGATTATTGGACTAAATATTTCTCAAGACAAGAATGTTGGATTATTTGGCTATATTGATGGAAGCACTATTAAAGGAGTATCTGTTTCGCAATCCACAATTATTGGTAAAGAAAAGATTGGTGGCATTGTTGGATATGCAAAGTCAAGCCGCATTTATAATTGCTCTAATGAAGTGGAACTAATATCGGGAAGCCATGTTGGTGGTATTGCAGGATGTATAGACGCTTCTAAAATATTTAACTGTTGTAATCGAGGTAAATTATCCGGTGATGATTGCGTGGGGGGAATAGTTGGTCGAAATGGAGAAGGTAGTGAAATTTGGAATAGTTATAATAAAGGCTCTATACGAGAGGTATGGTCTTCGTCGGGTGGTATTGTGGGATATAATTGTGGCGAAATTGTTAATTGTTATAATAGTGGAACCATTAAGCTTAGTAATCTTAATCCGCCTTTTTTGACAGTAGGTGGCATTGCTGGCTATAATCATACAGGAACTTATATTGTCTATTGTTATTATTTGAAACAGGCTCCAGTCAATATGGAAATCAATCTTGTTGGTGATTTGGATTGGGGAACATGTATAGACTGCTGTACATTTAATGGATCAGGGGAATTGAGTGAAACAATTTTGTGTGATGGGGGGCAATATGCTTCTATTTTAAAAGATGCTCTTAATTATTTCATCTTAGTACATGAGGATGAAGATTATAATTATTGGCGTACCGATATGGCATGGCCTGACTTTGTCAGTGAGAAATAAATAAGAATGTTTTTTATTAAAAAAATTGAATCAAAATGAAGTTATTGAAGTTTATAGGAATGCTTTTGATAGCTATGATTATGTGTGTGAATTTTATAGCTTGTGGCGATGATGAAAACAGTGAAAAACTAGATTTATCTCTATTGGAAGGTACTTGGTATGTAACACATGAAGTATATTATGATTATGTTGATGGAAAAATAGATTGGAGTAAAGTGGTATATGAAGCATCACCAACTTTAGGAGTAAGCGAGCCAAGAGTTTTTAGCAAAGATGTAGATGGAATATATTACTATAATGGTGAAAAGATTATAATAAACAATTCTCAATTTGTGACCTCTTCTAATGATAGAGTTACAATTGAGTCCTTAACTCCGCATAAAATGGTTATCGCATGGGAGGATGATATTTTTTGTGATGATGAAGGAGAGTGGGCGTTTGTGTATTATACTTTAGAACGTAAGTAATTGGTTCTATATATTTAGCAAATAAATAATATAAGGCAGTATTTTGAGTAAGCTCTCTTATGCTGTCTTTTATTTTTTAAGAATATGGATTTTTTATGATGCGTGGCACTGTTTCGTAGGGCGCATGTTTAGAGAAATCAACCTGATAGGAATAGACGATGTTGTGTTGGGTTTTGCGTACTTGGATGAAATCTTTGGTGTCAATATAGGTTTGGACTACTTCGGGCATTCCTCCTACATATAAATAATGCGGAGCATGTCAATATGTTTTTCATGAAAAGGAGATATTAACTGCCACTGATTTTCTCGCAAGTGTTCAAAAACTCATAGAAAGCGAGGGGACGGATATCCATAAATTTTACTTTTCCTACAGGAAATGAAAAGTTGGAATGTAGCCCCATGTCTAAAAGTGACAGGCTGCGATCACAGCATATTCAGGAGTGTCTTCACAAAATTATTTGGGTGAAGTCAGTTCTTTTTCTACCGATTGGATTTCATTGAATAAACGACTTTATTGTTGTTATCCGGATAAAAGTGTTGTGTGGTACACTTTTATCCACTAATACCATACGATGTACATTTCGATAGAAAGTAAACTTACTCTACATATCCTCCATGCTCAGTCCCCGATATTCCACAGAATACCCATTTAGCTCTTTTTGAATGGAAGCCCCTTTCAGCATCAATGCATCCATCTTGATATTCTGTCTGTTCCGCTTGATTTCTGCAACAACTGCCTTTTTTTCAATTTCATCTAAAGCGATCAGGTCGATTTCATCCTCTCCCTTTCTATTCCAATAACCTCCCAAAGCAGTAAATTCGCCTTTCTCGCGAAATCTGCACTTAAAATATTCTTCCAGAGCATGACCACTGAAGGTAGGATAGTCCCTTATGATGATTTCCTGTAGTTTCTCTAATGCACCCGCCTCGATATAGCGAATATATTTATAGAAAAAACGGAACCAGAAGCGGAGAAAATTGTCTTCTATTTCGTATCGTACATTGCGACTTTCTGCTTTGCTGAACATGGGAATGCGTTTCTTTATGATATTGAAATCGTTTTCCAAACGGGTTAGATATCCTCCAATTTCACGTTGTAAATAGCTTTCTATGGCTGTCCGAGCTGTGAAGCCGTTGGCTATGCATGATAAGATAGAGAAATAGATGGTGTACTCTTTGCCAAATTCTTCGATTAATATATTCTTGCCTTCTGAAAGGAAAGGAGAATTTTCCTGACACATCAACTTTATCATTTTATGATGTGTCAAAGCTTTGTTATCAACGAATAATTCTACATATTTTGCTACTCCACCGGTGAAGGCATAGAATGCTAATAAATCCTCGGAAGTGTATCCGGGGTTATTCTCTGATAATATTTGTTTGAGTGTGATGGTACTAAAAGGCTTCAGGAAAATCTGTTGGGTGGCTCTGCCGAATAACGGTTCATGATTGCCTTCAAAAATTCGATGCATTAATGAATAGATGGAACCGCATAGGAATAAACAAATGTGACTGTCGTCTTTATTTCTATCCCAAAGATGCTGCATATCGCTGTAAACAGATGGATTGATTGTATAAAATTCCTGAAATTCATCAATGACTAAATTGAATTTCATTGTTTTAGAATAGTCCATTAGCAGTTGGAATATAGTTTTGAAGTCTTGAATTTCACCATAAATGGGTAACCGGAGTACTGAAGTTATTTCATCTATAAAGTCACGGCACAATAATGGCTCGGCTTTACGGGCAACGAAGAAATATAGGGTAGGAGTATCTTGAGTGGCATGAAATAGAAGTTTCGTTTTCCCAATTCGTCTGCGCCCCATCAGGGTTACCATTTGAGCATTCTCGTCTGCAGCTTCTTGTATATTAGCCAGCAACTTAATTTCTTTTTCTCGGTTATAGAACTTCATATTATCAATGTTTTAACTATTATCGAAATGTACAGTTCCGAAATGTCCATTTCGGAACTGTACATTTCGATAGTTGCAAACATACTAAAATAAAAAGAGTTCGGCAACGTTTGGGGATAGAAATCGGAGTAATCCTGTTAAATTTCGCAATGAATGTTCTTCCGTTTCTTTTGCAGGCAGTGATTATGTGGAGGAGGAACTACTGTTTGCATCACATTTCCTGCCGGATAAAATTAATCCGGGCTTTGGCATTATTAAGCCCAAAGCCCGGAACTGTTTGATTGAATTCAGGAGGGGATACCCTCGAATTAGAATTCAAATTTTTCTAATTTCATGTTGCCCAATTCCTGCAACTTAGGAACCAAGGTTACAAAATGTGCTGCTTTTTCGTGTGCATCCAGTGATTCGGCATCCTTCCATGTCTCGCAAATCATAAGTACATCTTTGCGTGTTGCACTCTCGAAAACATCATAAGCAATACAACCATTGTCATTTAAAGATTGTGCTACCAATTCCTTTGCCGTTTCTAAGGCAGCATTACGGTTACTTTCGTTTACTTGGATAAAAACATTTAATCTGATCATAATTCGTATTATTAAATTAA
>ENA-OPDD01002857-OPDD01002857.1-human-gut-metagenome-genome-assembly--contig:-NODE-2857-length-10182-cov-5.021823_pt1 | contig 10182 bp, 8 predicted proteins | sample MGYA00241574_ERZ501499 | MGnify/ENA primary metagenome ERZ501499 (study PRJEB25962, sample SAMEA2042576) | human gut metagenome | biome: human gut; feature: human-associated habitat; material: faeces...
CTGTACTTGCTGCGAATAGGTCATAATCATACTCTCCTTTTGACAAATGTCGCTTGGCGGGAACACGGCTGCGCCCTGCCGGCACAGCTCGCCCTCCCGTTTTGCATCGGCTGCGCGGGCCGCTCTCTCTTTCGGCCGCACAGCACTACCACGCATGATTTTATTATAGAGAATGCGCGCGCATTTTGCAAGACATTTCCGCCAAAAATCCGCAATTCTCTTTCTGGTCATTTACATCTAACCGTCAATTCGTCCGCTTTCTGCCGGGCATTTGTCATTTTTCTATCAATTCTGTCAGCAGGTCCGGTCCATGCCCCGCTGTCCGCGCCCAGCAGACGGTTCCACCGGCCGCAAGGCCCGGATGCAGGCAAAGCCGGCCCCGGCTGCTGCCACAGCCATCCAGTGTCGACCGACTTCCAGTCCGAAGAAATTGGCCGCAAACGGAAAGGCAAGGCTGCCCACGCTCTGCCCCAGAGCCAGAAAGCCATAGTTGACCCCCGCATGGGCAAGGCCGAACAGGTCCGTATTTAAGGCGGGCTGCACCGCCGCGCCGCCGGAGTAAAAGCAGGTCAGCACACAGTAAGCCGCCAGCACCCACCACCCCTGCGCAAAGGCAAACCCGATGCTGCCCGCTGCCAGGGCCGCATACACCCCGTACAAAACTGGTTTGCGGCCCCAGTGGTCACTGGCAGCGGGGCAAAGCAACCGCCCTGCTGCGCTGGCCGCACTGCCCACTGCCACGCACAAAGGCGCCCACTGCTCCGGCAGGCCGCGGTCCGCTGCAATGGTCAGGATCTCCGGGCTGAACAGCAGCATGGGCGGGGCTGCCAGCGCCACCCCCGCAACACACAGGCGGTACTGCGTGGTGCGCACCATCTGGTGGGGCGGCAGGTCGTTTGCCGCTTTTGCGTTTGGCTGGCCGGCGGGCTGGGGTGGATTTTGCAGCACGGCGGCGGATGCCCCGCACACCGCCAGCACCACCACACCGAGCGCGGCAAAACAGACACGCATCCCCCAGCGGTTTTCCACAAAACCCACAAAAACGGTTAAAAACGCACCGGAAAGCCCCATAGCCGCACCGCTGACCCCCGTTGCCAGCCCTTTGCGGCTGGCATACCACTTTTGGGCGCAGGCCAGCACCGCCGGGGCCAAAAAGGCGCTGCCTACCCCCGCCGGGATGCTGTACACCAAAAAGAACAACGCCGCATTGCCCTGCGGCACCAGCGCTGCCCCCATGCTGCCGCCGCCCAGCAGCGCGGTACCCCACAGGGCCGCATAGCGCGGGCCGTGCTGATCCTGCACAAAACCGCCGATGGCGCAGCCGATGCCATATCCTGCCACCAGAATGGCAAAGCTGAGCATGGCCTGCCCGCGGGAAAAACCGTACTGCGCCATGACCGGCTTTTGGAACACGCCCCACGCCGCCGGAATGCCGGTCAGCAGCTGCACGGCGGCACCGGCGGCCAGAATTTTGGGGTTGCCGTTTTGTTTTGGCATGGTGTTCTTCCTCCTTATCCTTCCAGTTCCACACAGTTTGATACAGCTTCAGTATGCCCCGTTTTTGTTGACAAAAAACGCCGGGACAGATATGATAAAGAGGTATATCTTTTGATCTTTCCGCGGGCCGCTGCCCGCGCAGATAATAGGGAGGAACAACCATGAAAACACAGCCGTTGAAGGGCATGCGCGACCTTTTGCCGCGCGAACAGGCATTGCGTGATTACATTCAGGGCCAAATTTTGGATACTTACCGTGCCGCCGGGTTCCAGCGCATTTCCACCCCCATCCTGGAGGATATGGAAAATCTGGACAAATCCGATGGCGGCGACAACCTGAACCTGATCTTCAAGGTTCTCAAGCGCGGCGAAAAGCTGGCCGCTGCCCTGCGCTCCGGCGATGAAAAGCAGCTTTCCGATATGGGCCTGCGCTATGACCTGACCCTGCCGCTTTCCCGTTACTACGCTGCCAACCGCAACGAGCTGCCCAACCCCTTCAAGGTGATCCAGACCGATCGCGTTTACCGTGCCGAGCGCCCGCAGAAGGGCCGCCTGCGCGAGTTTGTGCAGTGTGATATCGACATTCTGGGCGATTCTTCCCCCAATGCCGAGGTGGAGCTGATCGATGTGACCACTCGCGCTCTGCTGCGCATCGGTTTCAAAGATTTCACTGTCAACATCAACGACCGCCGCATCCTGCGCGCCATGCTGGAAAAGATGGGCTTTGCCGCTGACCAGCTGGATTCCGTCTGCATCAGCTTTGACAAGCTGGATAAGATCGGTGCAGACGGCGTAAAGAAAGAGCTGCTGGAAAAAGAGTTTGACGCCGCCGCTGTGGAAGCGCTGGATGAGTTCCTGCGCGCCGGGGATTTCAGCCTAGACGCCGTGACCGCCCGCGTTGGGGACGAAACCCTGACCGCCGACCTGCGCTATGTCATCGCCACCGCCGAAAAGATTGCCAACGGCCGTTACGGCATTGCCTATGCCCCCAGCCTGGTGCGCGGCCAAGGATACTATACCGGCATGGTGTTTGAAGTGACCTGCCCACAGTTCAGCGGCGCTGTTGCAGGCGGCGGCCGCTACGACAATATGGTTGGCAAGTTCATTGGCCAGCAGGTGCCCGCCGTTGGCTTCTCCATCGGGTTCGAGCGCGTCTGCGGCATTCTGCTGGAGCAGGATTACCAGATCCCCGGTGCCAAGCAGAAGCTGGCTCTGCTGTATCTGAAGGATGCCGATTTCGCCGCCGTGCTGGCCAAGGCCGATGCCCTGCGCGCAGCCTATGATGTGACGGTTCTGCCCCAGGCCAAAAAGCTGGGCAAGCAGTTCGGCTCATTGGAAGCCGCTGGTTACAACGCTGTTGCCTTTGCGGACAATGACGACATCAAGGCTCTTGGTCAAAAAGCTGAATAATTAGAATTATTTTTGTGGGGTGTGCCGGTTTTGCGGCGCACCCCGCTTTTTTTGACATCAAGCTGTAACATTCCGGTGCCACTTCCGTGTTATACTGGTAAAGGAAGCAGATATTGCTTTTGGCTTACCCCTTACCACACAACACAATAAGGAGCGTGCCCTATGAAACATACAACACTATCCCGCTTTGCCAGCCTTGCCGCATCCGCCGCGCTGGCGCTCAGCCTTGCTGCCTGCGGTTCCACCAGCCGCAGCACCTACTCCGCCGCTGTTTCTAACGATACCGCCGCCTTTAGCAGCCAGGATGCCGGAGACTATGAATCTTACAGCGCCGAAAGCGCCGCAGCCGGGGAAGGCAGCAGTTTTTCTTCAGACGATCTGACCAGCTCGATGCTGGATCCTTCCACGGTGGAAAGCAGCCGCAAGATCGTGTATAACGCCAGCGTGCGGATGGAAACCACCGACTATGATACCACCCGCGCCGCCTTGCAGGAGGCCGTAACCGCCGCGAACGGCTACCTGGAAAGCACTGACCAGGGCGGCAGCAAGGATTCCGGCAGCCGCTATACTTATTACACCGCGCGCATCCCCGCCGAAAACTACCGCAGCTTTTTGACCGCCGCCGGGGAAGCCGGGAACGTGACCTCGCTGAACGAGAGCGCGCAGGACATTACTGCTGAGTATGTAGATGTGGAAGCCCGCCTGAAAGCCCTGAACGACCAGCGTGACCGGCTGAACGCCCTGGCCGACAAAGCTGAAACCACCGCCGACCTGCTGGAAATTGAAAGCCAGCTTTCGGATGTGCAGTATCAGCTGGAAAGCTACACCGGCCAGATGCGGCTGATGGATAACCAGGTGCGCTATTCCACCGTGGATATTTCCCTGCAGGAAGTGCGGGTTCTGACCCCCACCGCCACCACCTTTGGCGAAAAGTTTGTGGAAGCCGTTACCAGCGGCTGGCGCGGCTTTGTGGATGGGGCCGAAGATCTCATCCTGGTGGTGGTTTACCTGTGGCCGGTGGTACTGATCGTGCTTGCCATCCTGCTGGTGGCACGGCCCGCCCTCAAGCGCCGCAAAGCCCGCCGGGCGGAGAAAAAGCAGGCTAAGCTCGCTGCAAAGGCTGCCGCCCAGGCGCAGCCCGCAGAGCCCGCCAAACCGGATGACACCGCAAAATAAATTTGATTCTCTCTTTCCTGCTTATAGCAAAGCGGGCGCGCCGTCTATTGCATAACGGTGCGCCCGCTTTGTTTTATTTTTACCGGCTGTGCTTACAGGCCGTACAGCTCGGTATATTTGTTTTTCAGGTAGTTGGTGTAGTGGGCGGCATCAAATGCGCCGCCGCACAGGCTTTGCACCAGCCACTGCGGTTCCTTGGCGCGGCCATGCTGCCACACGCGGCTGCGCAGAGCATCTTTCAGCGGCTGCATGTTGCCTTCGGCCCACTGGGCGTCCAGGTCCATGGTTTTGCGCAGGTCATCCACCGCCTGTGCGCTGTAAGCACTGCCCAGCGCATAGCTGGGGAAGTAGCCCATATCACCCATTGCCCAGTGGATATCCTGCAAACAGCCGTGGGTATCGTCCGGCACATCCACGCCAAGGTATTCCTTATACTTGGCGTTCCAGGCGGCGGGCAGGTCGGCCACGGTCAGGGTGCCCTGCATCAGGGCCTTTTCCAGCTCATACCGCACCATAATGTGCAAAGAGTAGGTCAGCTCGTCCGCCTCGGTGCGGATCAGGCTCGGCTCGGCGCGGTTGACGGCGCGGTAGATCTCTTCCTCGGTCACGCCGTTCAGCTGCTGGGGGAACAGCTCCAGCAAAGTGGGATACAAATAGTGGATGAACGCGCGGCTGCGGCCCACATAGTTTTCAAACAGGCGGCTCTGGCTTTCGTGCAGGCCGGTGGTTGCGCCGCCCGCCAGGGTGGTATAATCATACTTGGGGTCAACATTCAGCTCATACAGGGCATGGCCGCCCTCGTGCGCCACGCTGTACAGGTTGGAGAACATATCCTGCGGCATATAATGGGTGGTAATGCGCACATCACCGTGCCAGAAGCCGGAGGTAAAGGGGTGTTCCGTTTCGCCCAATACGCAGTGGTCCGGGTCCAGCCCCCACACTTCCATGATCTTTTTGGAAAGGTTGCGCTGCTGCTCAATGGGCCAATTCTGATACAAAAAGTCGGTGCGGATGGCGCTGCCGCGCTCTTTTATGGCAGCCAGCAGCGGCACAATGGTCTCGCGCAGGGCGGCAAAGAAAGTATCGCACTGGGCAATGGTCAGGCCGTGTTCATAGCGGTCCAGCCAGACTTCATACGGGTCGCGGTCAGGGGCAAAATAGTGGGCCTGCGCGCGCAGGGATTCCACAATTTTTTCCAGATACGGGGCAAAACTGGCAAAGTCATTGCCGCGCTTTGCCTTGCCCCATGCGGGCATGCTTTCCTGCGTCAGCTTGGTGAACGCGGCGTACTCTTCTGCCGGGATCTTGCCAATCTCGTCATAGCTGCGCTGCAACTCCCGCACTTCTGCCTTTTCCTGTTCGGTTTCGGCATCAGCGGCAGCGCGCTGCAGCAGGGCGGCGGTGTCAGCGCTGACCAGCTGGTCAAAGTAGGCGCGGCTCAGCACCTCCATGGCTTCGGCGCGGCCCGCGCTGCTTTCCGGCGGGGCTACCGTCTCACTGTCATAATCGGCAACGGCCATTGCGTACTGGTAGGCATACAGTCTTTTCTCCAGCTCGCGCAGAGCTTTGATGGAATCTTTCATTGAGTTCTCCTTTCCGCCGGGGCGGCGGTTTTTATTCATGACTTATTATAGCACACCCGGCGGCTGTTCGGCCAGTTAGCAGCACAAAACCGAAAAACTTTGCCCTGCGGCATATTTTCCCCCAACTGCCCATTGTCAGGCGCGGGAGCGGGCCTGTATAATGGTTATAATGTTTTTTATTTTGCCCCTGAGCGTGGGGGATTCAGGAGAACGCCATGAAAAAACAAGCCTCAACCCTGCTGCCTGCACTGCTGGACCTGCTGCGGCAGTATCTGGCGCTGGATATGGCCGTATACGCCGGACACGCCACCTTGCTGCTGCTTACGGCATCGCTGCCGCTGCTGATGTGGGTGCTGGTCATCATCAACATGCTGCCGTTTTATTCGGTTTCGGACATTGCCGCGCTGGTTGCCCAGCTTTTGCCAGATATCCCGGCCATCCAGTCAATGGCGGTGGATGTGATTGCCAACCTGAATGATCAGTCCACCACCTTCATGGCTTCCTTTGCCGCCATCACCACGGTGATTTCCGCTTCCGGTGGGATGGCCGCGGTGCAAAAGGGGCTGCAAAAGCTGACCCCCGGTGCCCGCAAAACAATGTTTGACCGTTTGTGGGCTGTGCTGTATACCTTTTTGTTTGAGGGCCTGATGCTGGTTGCCATGGTGGTGCAAAGCCTGAGCCCAATCCTGCGCGGGCTGGCCGGGCTGCTGCCGCTGCATACCCTGGTGGGCGGGCTGCTGCAGCGGCTGCACAGCCTGCTCAGCATCAGTGCGGTGCTTTCGTTGGCGCTTTCGCTGCTGACGGTAACACTGATCTACACCTATGTGCCCGGCGGCAAGCGCCGCATACGGGATCAGCTGCCGGGGGCCGCCGCTGTGGTAGCGGTGTGGACGCTGTTTTCCAAAATATTCTCGTTTTACATCGGGCATTTCTGGAAGTTATCGTACATTTACGGTTCTTTGGCTGCAATCGTGCTGATTACGCTTTGGCTGAATGTGAACATCAATGTGCTGTTTTTGGGTGCCGGGCTGAACGCAAAGATTCAGGGGATGGGGCAGGAGAAAAAGGAACCGGATGCTTGAGATACACCCTAGGGCGCGATGCCCTCATCGCACAGGGAAGAAACGCAAATATTGGGCTGCGAACCTGCAAACCATGTGTAGGAAACGATGCTCGCATCGTCCTGCATGGCGGTCCGTAATATGCGCACACGTCGGGATGAGGGCATCCCGCCTTACGTGGCCGGGCGTACAATGTGCGCTCCCACGGGCTCCACAGGGTCAAACGCTTTTTTCTAACGCATTAAACCCATACAAACACTACCTGATACACCAACAGGGCGGCCGGGAAGTTTTCCCGGTCGCCCTGTTTTATTGCTCTCGTTTTATTGCTTTCTTTGAACCGTGAACTTATTCAGCGGTCTTATACCCATCGGGGTTGTGGCTCTGCCAGTTCCAGCTGTCGCGGCACATTTCGTCAATGCCGTACTCAGCTTCCCAGCCCAGCTCACGCTTGGCCTTGCTGGGATCGCACCAGCACTCGGCAATATCGCCGGGGCGGCGCGGGTCAATGACATAGGGCAGCTCCTTGCCGCAGGCCTTGCTGAATGCATGAATCACATCCAGCACACTGTAGCCGTGGCCGGTGCCCAGGTTGCAGATGAACAGGCCGGGCTTTTCTTCCAGCTTTTTGACGGCTGCCACATGGCCGCGGGCCAGGTCTACAACGTGGATGTAGTCGCGCACGCCGGTGCCATCGGGGGTAGGGTAATCATTGCCGTACACATGCACTTTTTCCAGCTTGCCAACGGCAACTTTGGCGATGTAGGGCACCAGGTTGTTGGGGATGCCGTTCGGGTCCTCGCCGATTTTTCCGGAAGGATGTGCACCGATGGGGTTGAAGTAACGCAGCAGAGCAACGTTCAGCTCCGGGTCTGCCTTGCAGCAGTCGGTCAGGATGCGCTCGGTAAACACCTTGGTAGTGCCATACGGGTTGGTGGTTGCACCAACAGGGAAATCTTCGCGGATGGGCACGCTGGCGGGGTCGCCGTAAACCGTTGCGGAGGAGGAGAAGATGATGTTATGGCAATCGTAACGGCGCATAACATCCAGGATGTTCAGGGTGCAGTTCAGGTTGTTGGAGTAATACTCGATGGGCTTGGAAACGCTTTCGCCCACGGCCTTGTAGGCGGCAAACTGGATCACACAGTCAATGCCGGGATTTTCCGCAAAGACCTTTTCAACTGCCGCATGGTCGGTCATGTCTGCTTCCACAAACTTGAAATCCTTACCGGTGATCTCGCGCACACGCTTCAGGGCTTCGGGGCAGGAGTTGTAATAGTTATCTGCCACCACAATATCGTAACCCGCATTGAGAAGCTCCACACAGGTATGGCTGCCGATGTAACCGGCGCCGCCGCTGACCAAAATAGACATACTGATCGCTCCTTTACACAATATGGAAAGTTGTTGCCGGGATTTTGTATCTTCAACAGGGCATCCGCAGGGTTTGCTTCGTTCCCTTGTTGATTTTATTCTAACGTCTTTATCACAATATGGAAATAGATGTTTCCATGTTTGATATGTAACTTTGTTGTTACCTTTACCGTTCGCACAGATGCAGCGGGTGCGGGGCGCGGCGGTAAGCGCCGGGCGTTTGGCCGGTCAGGGCGTGGAACCGCCTGCTGAACCACGCCAGGGAGCCATACCCCAGCATACGGGCCGTTTCGCCGGGGCCGTACCCCTGGGTCAGCAGCAGCGCTGCCTGTTCGGCTTTCATGCAGGAGAAATACTCCATCGGCCCCATGCGGGTGCGGGCGCGGAACGCCTGCTGCAATGCCACGCGGGAGCAACCATTGGCATCGCACACCTGGTCCAGCGCCAGCGGCTTTTCAATGTTCTGCGCAAAGTACAGGCGCACGCTTTCCACAAGGGCTGCCTGCTCCTGCTCGGCGCGGGCACGGGGGCTTTGTTTGCGGGTGCGCTGCCTGCGGCGGGCCAACAGGTACAGCAGCTGTGCCAGATAGATGGTTTGCAGCTCTTTGCCGCCAAACGGGATTTCCGCGCGGCGGGCGGGCATCTGGCAGGCATCCTGCACCGGCTGGAACACCTCGCGCACCGTTTCTGCCAGCTGGCGCAGACAGCTCTTTTCGGCGTTGCCGAGTCGCATATGGCAGCTGCGGAAAGAATCCATCGCACTTCCGTCCGCGGTAAATTCCACGCGGAACACCTCCGGCGGAACTTCGCCCACTGCGCGCATGGCAAACAGCTCTGCGGGCTGGTGGAACAAAATCTGCCCGGCGCGCAGCAGCACCCGGTGGGTATCGCACAGCTCTTCCACCATACCGCTTTTTACATATACCAGCAACCAGCCCTCACAGGTGCGCTCCGGCGTTTGCTGGCCAATGCGCCATTCGGATTCCGCCGCGCTGGCAATCCCTGTTACCCGCAGCGGCCATTCATCCCCATACATGCCTTCGCCTCCCCTGTTCAAGCTGATTCATCGCTTGCGGTCCAGTTCTGGCCTGCACCGTTGCTGAACACGCCGGGCGGGTCCTGCGTTGCCGCCGGGAACTGCTCGCTCCCGGGGAAGCTGTCCACCAGCCCCAGGCGGTAGGCCGTCAGCGGGCAGAGCGTTTTTTCGATATGGTCATAGCTGATGCCGTTATCGCTGTTGTAGGTGTAATACATAATAGCATCCGGCCAGGTGTTCAGCACATACTGCGCCAGCGGCTGGGTCACAAACGTATCCCGGCTGCCGACGTAAAGGTCTGCCGCACCAAACAGATGCAGGATCTCGTGGGCATACACGGTGGGGCTGTTGTAGGTTTTCTCCCCCGCATAGGAATCATAGAGATAAAGACAGCTGAATTCATTCAGGTAATTACCGCCATCCTCCAGATAATGCAGAATGGAGTAGGAAGCCCCCTCCACCGGCAGAAAGATCAGGTAGCCAACGCTTGCCGTGCCGTATTGCTGCTGGATGAATTCCACATCCACCTGTGCGGTCAGGGTGTCCACATCGTCATAGAACGTTGTGCCGGTGGTGGTATCTTCCGTCAGACCAGCTTTGTAGGCGGCAAAGGTGCTCAGATTGTTTTCGCCGGTATCGTAATAGATTTTCGGCTGGGCGTTATAGGTCTGCGCCTGCTGGGTGATCCAGTCCACCGCCACGGCAAGGTTCTGCCGCGTCTGGGCCAGGGCTTCCTCGGTCCAGGGGTTGGCGTCGTCCTGCAGATAAATGCTGTACAGCACGCTGGGCCATGCCAGCAGCCCGCAGCTGCCGTACACCTGCTGTAAATCTTGCTGTTGGGCAGGGGTCTGGGTGGGGGTTGGGCTGGGGGCCACGGTGGGCTGGGGGCTGGTTTCGATATGGGGGATCGTTGCCTGTGCGGGTGCGGCAGGCTGTGCCGCGCACCCGGCCAGCAGGCAGAGCCCCATGGCAAGGGCGGCAAGGTGGAGCAATACGCGCGGCTTTTTCATTCGCGCTTACTCCGGCAGCACCAGCTGCGGCTTTCC
>ENA-OPDD01002865-OPDD01002865.1-human-gut-metagenome-genome-assembly--contig:-NODE-2865-length-10156-cov-2.685081_pt1 | contig 10156 bp, 9 predicted proteins | sample MGYA00241574_ERZ501499 | MGnify/ENA primary metagenome ERZ501499 (study PRJEB25962, sample SAMEA2042576) | human gut metagenome | biome: human gut; feature: human-associated habitat; material: faeces...
ATTGTTTACGAAGAAACATTAACAGATATAAATCAAAGATTTTTGGAAACAAAAAAAGGGCGACCTTTTACAGCCGCCCCTCCAAGCATTCCGATTACCGGAAAGTTTCCCTAAAAATAATACGTATCCTACTTTTCAACCGTGAATTTATATATACACTCGCTGAAATACTTTTCTCCCGGACGCAGCACCACACTTGGGAAGCTCGGCTGGTTGGGAGAATCGGGATAATGTTGTGTTTCGAGACACAAAGCACCGCGATGCGGATAAATCACACCTAACTTTCCTTTATCTCCATCCTTCGTCATTGCGTTTCCGGCATAGAACTGGATACCCGGCTCGTTTGTGTACACTTCAAGGCCGATACCGCTCTTTGCAGAAACAGCCTTTGCAGCCAACACATTGATGTCGCAATTATTATTCAACACCCAGTTATGATCATAGCCTTTGCCTCTTACCAACTGATCGAACAGATCATCGATATGTGCGCCTACGGCAACAGCCGTACGCAAATCCATCGGAGTTCCTTCTACCGGATCAAGCGTGCCGGTCGGGATCAATGTTTCATCAACCGGAACATAAGTATCTGCAGCAATCATAATTGAATGATCCAAAATCTGAGAACCCGGAACACCGGAAAGGTTGAAATAGCTATGGTTCGTCAGGTTCACGACAGTCGGTTTGTCCGTTGTAGCTTCGTATTTGATATCGACGGCATTGTCATTCGTCAATGTGTATGTGACTTTCAGGTTCAGATTTCCGGGGAAACCGGCTTCACCATCTTTGGAGAGATACGTCAATTCCACACTTTGGTCATTTACCTGTTTGGCATCCCAAACAACCGTATGGTAACCTTCCGGACCACCATGCAGGCAATGTCCGTTGTTATTCTGCGGAAGCTGGTACTCAACACCATCCAGCGTAAACTTGCCATTTGCAATACGGTTTCCATAACGACCGATCAACCCGCCGTAGTTATTGTTTGGATTGTCCACATACTGTTGGATATTATCGTATCCCAGGACGACATCCGTCATTTTGCCATTCTTGTCAGGAACCATAACCGATACCAGGCGCCCGCCCCAGTTTGTCACACAGGCCTCTGCACCATTCTGGTTCTTCAACACATATAATGCAGTCGGTTTTCCCTGTACTTCTGATACGAAATTAGATTTCATCAGTCCAGAAAGAGTGGCTTCCTCTTTTTTCTCAGTGCATGACAACAAAACACACATTGCCATGACAGCCATACATAGTCTCTTCATTTTCGATACTAATAAATTAATGTTTGTTAGATAGGCAACAAATATACGCTATTATTATCAAAAACAAACGATGCTGTAGAATAATGTTGCTTAATACAAATCACTTTCGTACATTTGTCTGTCATAATAGAGAAAAATGAAACAGTATTTAGAATTACTCGATCGTGTCCTCCGTGAAGGAGTCAAGAAAGAAGATCGGACAGGAACCGGTACATACAGTGTATTCGGACATCAGATGCGCTTCAACCTTGAAGACGGTTTTCCTCTGCTCACAACAAAGAAACTGCATTTGAAATCCATTATATACGAATTACTTTGGTTTCTTCAGGGCGATACAAATGCAAAATACCTGCAGGAACATGGAGTGAGGATTTGGAACGAGTGGGCAGATCCGGATGGAAACTTAGGACATATCTACGGCTTCCAATGGCGCTCATGGCCGGACTATAAAGGCGGCAATATCGATCAGATCAGTGAAGCGGTAGAGACAATCAAGCATAATCCGGATTCACGCCGTATCATCGTCAGCGCCTGGAATGTAGCAGACCTGGACAATATGAATCTGCCTCCCTGCCACGCTTTTTTCCAGTTTTATGTGGCAAACGGCCGCCTGAGCCTGCAAATGTACCAGCGCAGTGCCGATATTTTCTTAGGCGTACCTTTCAATATTGCCTCGTATGCCCTGTTATTACAGATGATGGCACAGGTAACCGGACTGAAAGCTGGAGATTTTGTCCATACGCTTGGTGACGCACATATTTACACGAACCATCTTGAACAGGTAAAGTTGCAACTGACACGCGATCCACGGCCTCTTCCCCGGATGGAAATCAACCCGGATGTAAAAGACATATTCGGTTTCCAGTACGAGGATTTCAACCTAACGGGATACGACCCTCATCCTCATATCAAGGGAGAAGTGGCCGTATAAGAGATTTATGATTTCAGATTTATGATTCATGAACTGCATATAGTCAGACCTCATAAACCATAAACTTGAAATCATAAATCATAAATCATAAATCATAAATTATAAATCATAAATCATAAATGGCAATGAGTACTATTTCAATTGTAGCAGCGATTTCCGACAACAATGCGATCGGGAAGAATCTGGGTCTGCTCTGGCACATGCCGGCAGACATGAAGCGTTTTAAAGACCTGACAACAGGACACGCCGTAATAATGGGGCGTAAAACTTTCGAATCTTTGCCAAAAGGCGGATTGCCCAACCGTAAAAATGTCGTGCTGACGACGATGCCTGAAGCAGGTTTCATCAATTGCTTTGCCTGCGAATCCATGCATGACGCATTGGATATCTGCGAAAAGGAAGAAAACATCTTCATCATCGGAGGTTCTCTGGTTTACAGACAAGGATTAGGGATTGCCGACAAGATGTATCTGACCCGTATTCACGGGGAGTTTCCGGATGCAGACGCATTTTTCCCGGTTGTCAACTGGGATCTGTGGGAAGAGGTGGAACGACAGGAATTTCCCGCCGACGAGAAAAATCCGTATCCTTACACATTCCTGACCTACGTCCGTAAAAAATAAAATTACTCCTAATTAACGGTAATTTTACAACTTTTTGCTCTTTCTTTGTATCTATATAAGAAACGGGTTCGGATTTATAATTTATCAGTCATACTTCATAAATCCGAAATCATAAATCTGAAAGATATGAAGATAAGAGCAATTATTGTTTTAGCCCTGATCGCATGCGGAATAGTATCCACGATCTTCTACGTGAAAGCAAATCAGGTATCCACCAACGAAAAGGCTATCATAGAAGCCATCCAAACGAAAAACACTCCGGCATTGATCCAGGCGCTTATCACCCGGATGAAAAATCAGCTGGAAAAAGATTAAAGGTGTAAAGGGGTATCAAATCTACAGATATGACTATTATTCAAAGAGATGGAATAAGATACTAACTACAAAGAATACTTCTTTTAAGATTACGGATATGTGTGAAGGAGAAAAAGTAAAGCTTAAGGTAAGAGCATACAAGAAGATAAAAGGAAAGAAAATATATGGAAAATTTTCAAAATCACTTACATATACAGAAAAAAGTAGTCTTTATTACACAAAAAACAATAAGTTGATTAAGAAGGGCTGCTATGCCTCAGGAGTAAACGGATATCATAAGTATTGTGACCAACAAGCCTTTATGCTACAAAATGACTACAGAAAGAAAGCAAGTGTTGTAAAGCTGGAATGGTCTGATGTACTATATGAGATATGTAAAGTCAGGGCAAAAGATATAGTTGATGAATTTTCACACACAAAACTTGATTCAACTGCCAAAAATGTTTTAAAGAATAAGTATGGTTATGAAGAATGGATGCTGTGGGGAAATGTTGGAACTAAAGGATATGGAGTTTGTATCATCAGTGGTGAAAATATATTTAGTGGAAGTAGTTCACCAAAACATGCAATGAAATCATGGAAGAACAGTCAGGGACATTATCACAACATGGTACATCCTGATTATCGTTACGGTGCAATAGCTTCATATAAAGGTTGTTGGGCGGCAGTATTTAGTATGGTGGATGTAGATGAAATAGTGTTAAACAATAACACGGAAAGTCTGGAGCCTGCACTGCAAATTTTAGATAGAGAATAAAAACAGAATATAAATTGATAAAAGATCGTCTTTTTAGGCGGTCTTTTTCTTTTGAAAGGAGATTTGAATAATGAATAAAATAAAGAGACTCGTGGCAATGATGCTTGCAGTTATCATGTCCGTTACGGTACTGCCACATACACAGATAAAGGCATCAACCGGTACTGCTTCATTAGTAAATATAGGACAGCTGGGAACTGTCAATATTGGTGACAAAAGTGAAAGCGGAACGTGGCTCAAAACATTGGTAAATAATAAACCGGTGTTTTGTCTGGATTTAGGAAAAGCATGTCATACCGGTGACGTATATGTGTCATCAACAAGTGAAATATCAAGTGACAGTACTAACTCAAAAACCGCCGCTAAGGCAAAAATTGGACACTGGTATGCTTTTACAAAAAATAAAACTAACAAGGCGTGGGTTTATGCTCAGTGTTTAATCTGGAGTGCAGAAGAAGGAAGAACAAGTGAAAGCCAGTATAAAGATGTTATTAAGCAGGTTAGGGAAAACACTGGATATTATAATGACAAAACAGTAAATGAAATCTATAATCAGATTTTTAATGTAGACCATGTTGTAACGTGCTCCATTTTAAAATGGACATCATCTGCATTTTCCCGACAGGTGTTGATGGAGATTAATAGCACAGAGGTAGAAGAAGACTATAAGTTTTATCCATTGAATGACAAAATGAGATACAGACAACGTATTACACTTACAAAAAAGGATGAAGATAATAATGCACTTCCAAAAGTTAAATTCTTATTAACTGCCAAGAACATTAAGGAACTGTATTCGTTCAGATTTAACGGATGGGGAGAGCCTGAAGGCGAGGAAGTGGATGAAGACCAGAGCAGATTTGAAATTGAAGCATTAACTGATTCAAATGGTAAAATTACATACAAGTTTGATTATCAGATTCAGTCAGAGAACTACTATTATTGTAAAGCTGATGATTTGAAAGATATGTCAGATACTGCAAAAAAAGAAATTAAAGATAAACTGGATGATGAAGGATATAAATATGCCAGTGATTTGTCAAAAGACGGAGCAGAGAAATTAATCAAAGCAGATTTAGAAAAGCAGATGAAGGCAATAAGTAACAAGTATGTTATTAAAGAATTGGATACAGGCAATGCAAACATTATTGCACAGGGAAGCATTACCGAAGGAGTTACAATTACTATAAAGTCTGACAAGAGCTGGACAAAGGAAAATGGTTCCTGGCCGGATACTTCATCAGGGAAATATGGTGAATATGAAAAAGCGTATAAGTATGACGTCGTAAACAACTATAAGAAAGTGAAATTAACTGCCATAAAGATTGATAATGAAACGGGAAAAGCAGCTCAGGGAGATGCTACTTTAGCAGGTGCAGTTTATGGTATGTATGAAGATAAGGCGTGTACAAAGTTAATGAAAAAGTATACAACAGATACAGGTAATCAGTTTGAAACAGATTATGTAAGATGTGGAAAAGATTATTTCATTAAAGAAATAACACCTCCGACAGGTTATCTTAAAAATGAAAAAGTGTATACAGTAAATGAAAACGGACAGGTATATACTGCAGAGTATAACAGTGCAAAGTCTAAATTGGAATTAGGTGAAGATGTAATTAAGGGAAAAATATCAATCATTAAAGGTAAAGGAGATGGAACTGCAGGTATTGTGGAAAAAGAGGTAAATGCACAGTTTCAGGTATTCCTTGCTTCAAGCGGTTCTTATGATAAGGCAAAAGCAACAGAAAGAGATTTGATTAAAACAGATAAAGACGGTTTTGCAATTACAAAAGAATTACCATACGGAACATATATTGTTCATCAGATTAGTGGTGACAAAGATACAGAGTTTGCTCCGGACTTTTTAGTAGATGTGAAAAAAGACAGAGAGACATATAAGTATCTTTTAAATAACCCTGAGTTTACAGCTTATTTAAAGATTGTAAAGAAGGACTCTCAGACAAAGCAGACTGTACTTAAAGCAAATACAACTTATCAGATTTATAAGGTAAATGTGGACGGAACGGAAACTCTTGTAAAGCAGTCATACAATAATGGGAATAAGATTGTAACGGTGAATAAATTTGTTTCAGACGAATCAGGAGAAATCATTACTTATGAAAAATTGAAGTCAGGTACATACAGGGTTTATGAAGTAAACGGACCGGAAGGCTTTAAGAATGACAAGAACTTTATCAATGTTGAGATTAACAGTAAATTATATAAAACAATGGTTGATGCAGACGGAAATAAATATTTGTACACAGAGTATGAATATTACAATGACGAAACCTATGGAAAGTTTACGATTAAAAAGACAGGTCCTAGTGTATCAGGATTTAAAAGTGAATCAGTGGCACAAGTGCCTGAAGTGGCAAGCAAATTACCTGACATTATGCCACTTTCTGTAATTGAAAATCCGTTTCAGTATGAAGATATAAGACTTGGAGATGTAGTATTTGAGCTTTATGCCAAAGAGGACATTGTGACACAGGACGGACAGGGAACAACATGGTTTGCTGTAGGTGATTTGGTAGCAACAATTGCTACCGGACAGGGTGCAGAGTTTACATCAGACTGTAATGGAATATGCAAAGCAGACGTAGATGAAAACGGAGATGTAACACTTAATGTACCGCTGGGAGCATATGAAATCAAAGAGAAACAGACTGTTTATGGATATGTTTTGCCAAAAATGAACACATGGGATTTGAATTTTGTATGGAAAAGTCAGGATGATGACTATGTATTAGATATTACGGAAAATACAACTGATGGAGTATTAGAAGTTAAGAACGATTTAGTATCAACAGATATTACTGTATTAAAGCAGGATTCAAAGACATATAAGCCTATCCCAAATACAAGGTTTGGTTTTTACACAAAGGACAACATATATGATATAGATGGAAATGTAATACTTGAAGCTGATTCAAAGATTACAACAGTTACAACGGGAGCTGATGGAACAGCGAAAATTCCATTTTCAGTGCCGGTAATGAGTGAAGGTTACGGAGAAGTGGAGGCACCGCTCAATTCAGGAGACTATTACTTCTTGGAAGAAAGTGTTTCAGACAGTTACTACATATCAGAAGAACCGACATTTGTACATCTTGAATATGAAAATCAGGAAACGACAACAGTTTATGCAAAGGCAATAGTAAGTGACGAGCAGACAGAAGTTGAAGTGGATAAGTTAATGATTGCAAGCAGTGTAGAAATTCCAGACTGTCATTTGAAAATTTCAGATACAGATGGAAATGAAATTGTAAGCTGGATTACAGGAGATAAGGATTCAATCAGAATCAATGAGAAATTATCTGAAATGGGATATGTTAACTTTGATGCTAATATGGATGAAGATATGAGCATAAAAGTTAAGGGACTGCTCCATGACAAGGAATATGTTTTATCAGAAACAAAGCCTGCTGACGGATATACGACTGCAACAGATATTTCATTTATGCTTAAGCTCAAAATGGACGAAGCTAAGTATAGTACGCAGGTGTTTATAAAAAATGGGGATGAGTTTATAGAAGCTAATCCAAACAAGGTTGTAATGTATGATGACACCACAAAGGTAGAATTTTCAAAAACAAACATCACTGGGGAGAAAGAAGTTCCGGGTTGTGAGCTTGAAGTAACAGATAAAGAAACTGGTGAAGTGATGGAACATTGGACTTCAACAAAGTATAAACACATAGTTGAAGGTAAGTATGTTGCAGGAAAGACATATGTATTTACTGAAAAAAGACCGGCAGATGGATTTGTAACTGCTGACAGTGTGGAGTTTACTGTTTCTGATACAGAGGAAATTCAGAGAGTATCAATGAAGGATGATACAACAAAAATAGAATTTTCAAAGATAGCATCCGATACTAAAAAGCTGCTTCCGGGTGCTAAGTATAAAGTATTAGACAGTAATGGTAAGAAAGTATATGAATTTACCACAACAAAAAAAGTTGTACTGCTTGATGGAATCTTAAAAGCCGATGAAACATACACATTTGTGGAACAGAAAGCACCAGAGCATTATAAGAAGGCAGAAGATGTAAAGATTACAGTTAAGGATACCGGAAAAGTTCAAAAATTAAAGGTAGTGGATGAACGTATTCCGGAAGTGCCGGGTACACCACAGACAGGAAACAGAAGAAATATTCTTTTGTATGCTTTGGCAATACTGTTTGGAATTGGTGCTCTTACAACCTACTCATGTGTAAGAATCAATCATAGAAAGAAGAAGGATAATGAATAGTAAGAAATCAGGTATTTATATAGTTCTGTTCTTATTTGTTGCAGCCATTCTGGTTATATCTGCCGGAATGGCTGTAAATCAGTTAAAGGAAGATTATGCAGAAGAAAAGCAGTTTGTGGATATTCAAAATGAAGCTCAGACAATGAATGATAATAATATAGTTGATAAGCTGAGAAAAAGAAACCAAGACGTTATCGGATATTTGGAAATTCCTGATACAACGATAAGTTATCCAGTAATGCAGTCAAAAGATAATCCGGATTTTTATCTTAATCATGATATAGATAAAAACTACAGCTTTTATGGTACTCCTTATTTGTCAGCATATTGTGATTTAGAAAAGTCAGATAATCTGATTATCTATGGTCACAACATAAATGGCGGAAAGATGTTTGGTGCTTTGATACAGCTCAGAGATGAGAATTTTTATAAGAAGCATAATGATATCTTATTTACAACAAAAGACAAAAAGAAATATAAGATTTTTTCTGTTATTAGTGTAAATAAGAATGATTTTCCATATTGGAAGTTTGTAATGGCACAGGATGAGTCAGATTATGATACATTCATTAACAAAGTAAGGCAGTATAGCATTTATGACATTGATATTACACCGAAATACGGAGAAAAAATACTGACACTCTCAACATGCGATAACAGCAGGGGCGACGAGTATAGATTTGTAGTGTTTGCAGTAGAATTGGCAGGATAGGTTTGGTATAATTAGATAAACAAATTAAAATTTATAGTTGGATTAAATTTATATGTGGAACATATGGGAGTTTTGCCCATATGTAACCTTTATTTGCCCTGTTTGTTATATATTGTAAAATAAGAATGTAGGAATAATGACATATAACAATGCCGGAAAACCTACATTCTTATTTTTATTTTACGACATATTGTTACACTATCCCGGGAGGTGTAACTTATATGAACAATAACATTAAAGGAGAACTATCAGTTATGGATAGTCTTGGTATTAAACCTAATTATGCTGCTCATAGCAGAAAATATGGTATTGAATGTATTGTTTTTTATGCAAACTTCAATCATTTTGTAAAAGTTAATAAGCTAAAAAAAAGGAGAGTCCAAGGTTTTAAAGAAATAGTTATATATCGTTGTACATATTAGATAAAATAAATATAATAGTTTATAGTAAATGAAAAAATATGTCATACAGTAGACAGAGGTCTAAATTAAAAAGTGACAATGGAAACGGTAACCCAGAGTGTCAACAGCTATTGCGGACATTTACGTCATGGTCATACATATAGATTGAGAAAAAACATCTTAAATAAATTAGTATTAACAAAAGGGAAGGGAGAACCATTCAATGAAGAAACATTTTAAGAAACTAACATCAGTGATGCTTGCACTGTCACTGGCAGTAACCATGCTGCCAATCTATGGTATAAGCAGTACCGTATCGGCAGCCACCCACACATTACAGAACCCATCAAAGAATAGCAGTGGCGATACCGTATGGGACTGCGTGTGGTTTGGTAGTTATCCACAGGCTGAGGTGATACCATCGGGAAAATACACGGCGCTGGATAGTAAAGTGTTGCAGGATGGTGATACCATCATATCCAACAGTCTGTACAATCAGTTAGAAAGCGCAGCAGGATGGAGTGCCAATGGAGATATCACCATCAGCGGTAACAAATACCGCAGGATTCAGAAGCCCGATGCGACATACACATATAGCTCTGGTTATAACTGGTCGGATTCCACCACATACCATTACTTCAAATATGAGCCAATCAAGTGGCGTGTACTGAATGTTAATGGAAATGACGCCTTTTTGCTGGCAGATAAAGGACTGGATGACCAGAGGTATAATACATCCAAGACAAATGTAACGTTGGAGACCGCTACCATCCGAAGCTGGCTCAACGGTTATAGTGCATCTTCCAATGCCTATGGAACAGATTACACCGGTAAAAATTTTCTTGACACAGCATTTGGTTCTTCGGAGCAGAGTGCAATCAAAACAACCGCCGT
>ENA-OPDD01002884-OPDD01002884.1-human-gut-metagenome-genome-assembly--contig:-NODE-2884-length-10096-cov-2.751419_pt1 | contig 10096 bp, 3 predicted proteins | sample MGYA00241574_ERZ501499 | MGnify/ENA primary metagenome ERZ501499 (study PRJEB25962, sample SAMEA2042576) | human gut metagenome | biome: human gut; feature: human-associated habitat; material: faeces...
TATTTATCGGTTCATATTTGTCCTAAAACCCGGATTGTAACACAAATGTAACATATATGACATTTCATCATAACATAGCTCTTCTACCTTTGCACCCATTAAAAATAGAGTGAACAAAATTTATGGAAACAATGTTTTTGGGAATCGTCGTATTCCTCTTTCTGCTAGCCATATTCGATTTGGTAGTAGGCGTCAGTAACGACGCAGTAAACTTCATGAACTCCGCTATCGGTGCCAAAGCAGCATCATTCAAAACCATTATCGCCATCGCCGCCCTTGGTATCTTTATTGGCGCCACACTGAGCAATGGTATGATGGACATCGCACGTCACGGTATCTTCCGCCCTGAACAATTTTACTTTCAGGAGCTGATGTGTATCTTTCTGGCTGTTATGGTAACGGATGTCGTCTTACTGGACATTTTCAACTCTTTAGGAATGCCTACCTCAACTACTGTATCTATGGTGTTTGAACTGCTGGGAGGTACTTTTGTATTAGCCCTCATCAAGATAGCAGGAGACGAAACCGGCATGTTGGGCTTTGCCGACCTGCTGAATACAGAAAAAGCCTTGTCCGTCATTTTGGGTATTTTCCTCTCGGTAGCCGTAGCCTTCTTCTTCGGTACATTGGTACAATACCTCTCACGCCTTCTCTTTACCTTTAATTATACCAAGAAACTGAAATACACCATTGGTTTGTTTGGCGGTGTTGCCGTAACAGCCATTATCTATTTCATGCTGATAAAAGGACTGAAAGACTCTTCCTTTATGACCCCTGACAACAAGCATTGGATTCAAGAGAACACTCTGATGTTGGTAAGTTGCAGTTTTGTATTCTTCACCATTCTGATGCAAGTACTGCACTGGTGCAAAATCAATGTATTTAAAGTGGTCGTTATGTTGGGTACTTTTGCTTTAGCCATGGCTTTTGCCGGCAATGACCTGGTGAACTTTATCGGTGTGCCCTTAGCCGGTTTCTCCGCATATACCGACTTCATGGCGAATGGCAATGGTAATCCGATGGGTTATCTGATGGATTCACTGAATGGTCCCGCCACTACCCCATTCTTATTCTTATTTTTAGCAGGAGTCATTATGGTATATGCCCTGATAACCTCGAAGAAAGCGCAAAATGTTGTAAAAACGTCGGTAGACCTTTCACGCCAGGATGAAGGCGATGAAATGTTCGGTTCATCAGCCGTGGCACGTAGTATTGTCCGTTCCACCATGACCGCTTCAGAAAACATAGCCAAGGTATTGCCCGACAACTTGAAACGTTGGGCCGACAGCCGCTTCTGCAAAGATGTTATGATCATGGAAAACGGTGCTGCATTCGACCTGATACGCGCCTCTGTCAATCTGGTATTGGCAGGTCTGCTCATTGCTTTGGGTACTTCTCTGAAACTTCCTCTTTCTACCACTTATGTTACCTTTATGGTTGCCATGGGTAGCTCGTTAGCCGACCGTGCATGGAGCCGCGACAGTGCTGTCTATCGCATCACCGGCGTTCTTTCCGTCATCGGTGGTTGGTTCATTACTGCCGGAGCTGCCTTCACTATTTGTTTTGTGGTAACACTCATTATGTATTACGGCGGCACATTTGCTATGCTGGCTTTGATTGCACTCGCCATATTCCTATTGGTGCGTAGCAATATCAACTACAGCAAGAAACAGAAAGATAAGGGTAAAGACGATATATTCGCACGCCTCATTACCAGCAAAGACAAAGAAGAACGTTGGACATTGCTCCGCCAGCACGTTAATAATACATTGGTAGCCGAAATGACATTTACCAACGAAACTTATCGTCAAATAACCGACGGATTCATCAACGAGAATTTGAAAGCCCTGCGTAAAGCCGTAAGCAATACTGACAGCCAGAAGGAAATGCTGAAAAAAATACGCCGCAAAGAGATTCTGGGTCTGCGCCGCATAGACAACTTTACCGCCATCGAAAAGAACACCTGGTTCCATTTGGGTAGTAATAGCTGCGAACAAATGCTCTACTGTCTGAAACGTATCTGTGACCCTTGCAAAGAGCACGTAGACAATAAATTCACTCCGTTATCAGAACGCGCCACCAATGAATTTATCCCTGTCCGCGACGAAATGACCGCACTGATGGCTCGCGCTACAGAAGTGCTTGCCAATAAGGATTACACTCAAACCGATGCTTTGCTGCGTGAAGGAGCTTTGTTGAAAAATAAGATTTCCACCCTGCGAAAACAGCAAATGGACCGCATACAGGAACGTGACGTGAACGTAAAAGCCTCCATGGTATACCTTAACGTGCTACAAGAATCACAGGAATTGGTATCCTGCTGGCGTCATTTACTGCGCGCAGACCGTATGTTCCAAACTGATTTGAAGAAATAACACACCTATTCTTATAATAAATAATAAAATTGTGATAGCTTCTTTTCCTTATTTAAGGAGAAGAAGCTATCTTTGTCTCATTATAATCCGTGATTATTCATAATTATTACAATAACAATCTATGGAAAACCTCAATCAAATTATCAAGCAATTCCCCGAGGTGGGCGAAGTAAAAGAAGTAAAAGCACTGACTTCAGGGCTGATCAACCAAACTTATTTAGTAAAAACTGTCGATCCCCAAGAAGCTGATTACGTATTACAACGTATCAACCATCAGATATTTACCGACATCGACATGTTACAGCACAACATCGAAGTGGTGACAGGTCATATCCGCAAAAAGCTGGAAGCACAGAACGAAACAGACATCGACCGCAAAGTGCTCCGTTTCCTTCCGGCTACCGATGGAAAGACCTTTTATTATGATGGCGAAGGCTATTGGCGCGTATCAGTATTCATTCCCCGTTCACAGACTTTGGAAGCTGTCACTCCCGACTCTTCTTATTTGGCAGGTTTGAAATTCGGCGAATTCCAAGCTATGTTGGCCGATGTGCCCGAACAGCTGGGTGAAATTATTCCTGATTTCCACAACATGGAATTCCGCATGAAACAGTTGCGCGAAGCCGTTGCCACCAATGCAGCCGGCAGACTGAGCGAAGTGCAGGACATCGTTGATGCCATTGAAAAAGATGCCGACGAAATGTGCAGTGCCGAAAGACTGTTCCGCGAAGGCAAACTTCCGAAACGTATCTGCCACTGCGATACTAAAGTCAGCAACATGTTGTTTGATGAAGACGGTAAAGTGCTTTGCGTTATCGACCTCGACACTGTCATGCCCAGCTTCATCTTCTCCGATTTCGGTGACTTCCTTCGTTCGGCAGCCAATACAGGCAAAGAAGACGAAAAGGATTTGAACAATGTCCGTTTTAATATGGAGATTTTCAAGGCATTCGCCAAAGGATACATTGAATCAGCCCGTTCATTCCTGACTCCGGTTGAAATTGAGATGTTGCCATACGCTGCCACCTTGTTCCCATATATGCAGGCTGTACGTTTCTTGGCCGACTATATCAACGGTGATACGTATTACCAGACCAAATACGAAGGTCACAATTTGGTACGCACAAAAGCCCAATATAAATTATATCTGGAAGCAAAAGCTGCCGTGCCCGAAATGAAGGCTTACATTGCAGGTCTGCTGTAATAGATATTTTTTCATTGCAGGGGCTCAAGAACTGAGTCCCTGCAATGTATAATCTTCACTAACGTTTGGGAATATCCACAGATTTCTCACCCTTTCAGATGTTCTGAGAAGTAATCCACCAGTCTCCAATAGAAATATTCATTCATGTCACCGAATCCGTGGCGCTGCTGCGGTAAAATCAGCATATCAAAGCGTTTGCCGGCACGGATCAATGCATCAACCACGCGCAGTGTATTACCCGGATGTACATTGTTATCAATATCACCGTGAATCAGCAGCAAATTGCCTTTCAGCTGTTTAGCAATCTGAGGATTGGTCGCTATCTTGTAAACAAAGGTAGTATCTCCCTTTTCGCTTACCACTTCCTTTACTCCGTGATGCGTTTCGCTCCACCAACGGTTATAAATATTATTATCATGGTTTCCGGCACATGAAACGGCAACCTTAAAGAAGTCAGGATATTGACACATGGCAGCCGTACTCATAAATCCGCCTCCTGAATGTCCGTGAATACCCACTTTATCTATATCTATATAATTATAACGCATTGCCAACTGCTCGATAGCATATTTGTGGTCGGCCAAGGGATAATCGCGCATATTGCCATATCCATAGTTATGATACCACTTGGAACGGCTTGGATGTCCGCCACGTTGTCCTACCGAAATGACGATGAAACCGGCTTGTGCCAATCGGTCTGTACGCGGAGTCATACGAGTAAACGGATAAACCGTACCTTCAACCTGCGGCCCCGGATAAACATAGTCTACAATAGGATATACCTTTGTAGAATCGAAATTAAACGGTTTATACATCACACCATAAAGGTCGGTCACTCCATCGGCAGCTTTCACCTTAAAAGGTTCGGGAAACTTGTAACCGGCAGCAAAAAGCTGCGAGAAATCACTTTCCTGAATCGTCATCACTTTATTACCGTTCGTATCCAGCAAGTCGGCACAAGGCACTGTATTGACACGTGAAAAGTTATCCACCACAAAACGAGCCTCATCATCCACTTCCACGCGGTGGAAATAATCTCCCTTTGAAAGTTGCTTCAGTCCGCTACCATCCAAATTCACCCGATACAAGTGCTCATAATACGGGTTCTCGTTCGGGTTCATACCATTGGCAGTGAAATAAATGACACGCGCTTTATTGTCTACTTTCAATATTTCTTCCACATGCCAAGGTCCCTTTGTGATACGGTTTTTCAGATTACCTTTATCATCATATAAATAAAGATGCGCCCAACCGTCGCGTTCACTCCACTGTATCAGTTCTTTTCCATTGCTCAAAAGATGCAAAGGACGCGTTTCCTGATAAGTATTCATACGCTCTTTAATAACAGGGACAATAGAATCCTGCCCCACAGTGTAAGAACAAATATCTATCCGATGCAAGTCACGGCTTTTACGTGAAAGATAGAAACGGTTATTGTCACCCAGCCAGATTGAAGGCTGATCTTCCATATCACGCTGTTTCTGCAACCACGGACTGTAAGAGAGTCCCAAAGTCTGATCTTTATAAGCGTCCACCTTTATTTCTTTCCGGCTGTTGTCACTCATATCAAACAAATACAAATGTTCTATCGGAGCTTCTTTTTCACCGGGCATCTGATATTTATAAGTTTCCAGGGTAGGACGCGGTTGTGCCATAGAGTTAATCACCCACAACTCTTTTACGGCCCGGTCATCGGAAACGGTCATTGCAAAATGACGGGAGTCGGGCGACCACACCCCATACACCCTGCGACGCTTGCCATTACACAGCGTATCAGTGTTGAGCGTACTGTAAGGAATACCGTAGCCAAAATCTTCCACACCGTCTTTGGTCAGCTGAATTTCGACAATAGTACTGTCCTTTTCATTCTTCTTTGCCTTCTCATAATCTTCACGGCTCATACGATAAAGATTCAGGTCTTTGGCATAAACCACCGTCTTTCCGTCAGGAGAGATTGACCCCCATCTGATTTTCTTGGGTTCTTTTTCTTTATCTTTCAGATGAGTGAGCTTACGGGTGGGATAATCGTAGGAAAAATAAAAGACTTCTTTCTCGGTCTTGCCTTTTTTATCTTTTTTCTCCTTATCCTCCTTCTTGGGCTTGGCATCCTGAGAAGATACCACCTCAAAAGTAAAAGTACGACCGTCTTCCTGAGCTTTCAAGTTCCTGATGGGAAGATGACGCGCTTCAAAAGGGTCTTTTACAATTTCGGTCAGCTGCGAGGCCATTTCATCACGGTCGAAAAGCTGCTTCTTACTGCGTGCCGAAGGGTCTACCACATACCAAAAGGTACCTTCACTTGTTTTATACTGAAACCAGAAGTTATTCCCTTTCTGAAACCAATGAGGGTCTACCACAGTAGAGAACAACATGGTGTTCAGTTTCTCCTGAGTAAATTTTTCCGCCTGTAAGTACTCCGGCAACCTTTCTTGTGCCTGTACTACGGGTGTAGTTGTACATAATCCACCTACCAACAAGGTGAACAATAGCATTTTCTTCATAATATTCATTTGTTATCGTGTTAGTTTCTTCTTTATTATATCTTGTGGAAGTATGCTGCTTAAAACGTAACTCTTATCATCCTTTATAAGCCCGACAGGTATCAAACCGGTCTGTTTTTTCAAGTTCTTGAAAAGACTACTGTAAAAATCAGAGATATATGTTCTTTCATGTAACAGATACTCAATAAAATAACGGTTCAAAAGTACATAAAAACAGCATACCCAACAAATATCAGAACATAAAAACAGTATTTTAAAAAGGGAAAATTACGAAAAGATGCAGCTGTTTCCAAAATAGAAACAACCTCTCATCCCGATGGGTCTTTGGCACAATGTTTCCCAAACAACAAGGCTTTACGCTTCGCGGCTTGGTTTACCAATAGCGATGAAACCATTGACGGCAAGAGTAGATCAAAAGCATACTTGAGATTTCAAGGATTTCTCCCTTTCTCCTTTCATTAGTCGTTGAAACGCCCTATTGATGGGGGTCCGGTAGTGAATGAACATTGTGTCACCACCCTTTCATCCTCCTTTCATTCGTAAAACTTCTTCCGGCAGGATAAAGGCTGAAGGCAGCTTGTGAAGGGACTTGGGAAGCACGGCTGAAAGGAGGATGAAGGGATGTCCTGTCATTCTTAACATTCTGATTATCCGCACATTTCGGCTAAAATGAAAGGATGAACGGAGAAGAAGGAATAACCGACTTGGTGAGGGGATGCATTCTACCCTTACAGGAAAAACATGCCGAGCTTTTTAAAAAAGAAGGTGGTGTTTTCAAAAAAGACCTTGAGGATTTTTAAAAACATCAAGGTCTTTTTGCAACATACAGTGCAAGCTGCCTATTTGTAAAATGTGTACGTACGCATCGGGCCACACATACGTATGCGTAAGCCTACACGTACGTATGTATCGGGCTACACGTACGTACGCATGAACCTGCATGTATATATGTCATTGTGACACCACCAAGGGAAAATTGTATATCGCATCAATCAAATTCAATAAAAAATCGGGAAGTGAATAGAATCCGTTACCGAAGATATTCACTTCCCGATTGAATGGGATGTAATTCTCAACTGAGAATGAGAAGGGAGTGTGTCAAAACTAAGCCGAGCTATCCAATTGTCAGATGTAGGGGCAGGGGTTGCCTGCCCGAAGACACAAAGCAAACAGTTTTCGGGCGAGCCCTTAGAAGGAGTAGAAACAATAATTCGGCTACTTTACCCTTCACATCCAACAAACTGTATGAGCAATTGTTAGTCAGTTCCACTGTGGCAGGAGTAAAATGAATTCCCGGCTGCTACCATTCAAAAAAAAGAGCACCCCGAAGGATGCTCTTCCATATTAAAGATAAATACTAAAGACGTATTATTTCTTTTCCACCTTAATGCTTGAAGTATATACAATACCTGTAGCATCTTCAAATGTTGCAGTCAAGGTAGTTTCGTAAGTAGGAGAAGACGGATCGCTATTTGTGAACTCTAATCCACCAGTACCCTCTGCTACTGTTACTGTAGGAATACCTGTACTCCATGTTACTTTGATTTGCTTACCCGAAGCAGCTGGTGCACTGCTACTACCGAATACATATCCTTGTAATTTGTTAGCATCAGCACTTGGATAAGAATTTGCAACATTAGTTGAATTTACAGCTAAGTCTGCGCTTAAGAAGTTAATAGCCAAACCTTGTTTTTTATTGCCAGGTATAGTCAATCCGGCTATTTTACCATCAGTATCTATACCAACCGTACCGGTAACAACTGCATTATCTTTATAGAATACAATCTTACCACCATCAAAGATAGTCTGAAGTTTTACTGTAAACTTAGATGATTCAACAGTAAATGCTTTCTTAATAGCTTTTAATGTGGTCTCATCACTACCTGAACTGGTATATGCAGTCATTGCGTCCAAAATACTATAAGAAGCAGTTGCTTTCAATTCACTGTTAGCAAGAGCCTTGTCTTTGTAAACTACATCCTTATTCAAAGTTACCTGCTGAGTGCTGGCATTTACTTCACCAACAGCTTCATTGCTAATCTTATCAAAAGCATAAGCAATCTTATTGTAATTAGCATCTACTCCCGATTTAGCAGTGTATGCATTTGACATACTGATTAATGCATCATTGGTAGAAGGATAAATTCTAGCTCCATATACACCTTCTGTCCAAGCATCTGTTGCAGCAAACAAATCATCGAATGCAGGAACTGTCACATTTACAGGCATAGCAATCTTAGCGATTTCATTACCAACAGTAGTACCGTCCTTAATTACCAAATTCAATGTGTATTTACCCGGCTTAGCATCCTCAGCTACATTATTAGTACCGGCATTAGTAGCTACAGCTATTTCAATAAAGCGAAGTGATTCAAGACCATCTTGGTTAGCATCCCATGCAGCACCTTTCTTACCCTGAGCATTAGCTTTGTAATAAGTTGATGTAAACACATTATCATCACTAGCAACAATAAATCCTTCCTGGGTTGCAGCTTCAACTACAGAAAGCTGGTCTGCATTCTGTACAGCTTCAATTGTTGCTGCATCCAATTTACTCAATGCATCACCTAAGTCAATCAGGATAGCAGGCAATACTTTAGTGAAATCTGCGTTCGGCATAACCTTATACTCGGTAGCAGAAATTTCTGTCGGAGTATCGATAGAAGCACCTGCCAACTTCAAAGTGATAGTATTAGAAGTCGTAGTTTCTACACCACCGATATTCACCATGTGTACAGTTGCAACAAGAGTTTCACCACTTGCAGCTTGCGGAACAGTAACAGTCATACCATCTGCTTTAACACCTAATTTTTCAGCTTTTGCCTTATATGTTCCTTCAAAAGTGATATAAGAGTCATACAACTTAGCATCAGCATACTTCAATGTTGTCGTTCCTACAGGAAGTTCAATAGCATCAGTAGCGCCTTTAACTTCTGTACCTTCTGCATCTATATAAGACAGCTTATCAACAGCAAAAGTAATCGCTGCAACAGGAGATGATTCAGGTGCTTTTGTTTTAATGGCAATATCATAAGCAGTATAAGGAATACCATTTACACACAAAGCATACAAAATTTCCTTATCAGCAGTACCTTTAAATACCTTATTAATATTATCAGCAGTAACCTCATCAGTCATTTCCACCGTCAAATTCCAATTACCGTTTTCAGAAGCTGCACGATCGCCAACAATAACGCTATTAAATGTATTAGGAGTAGCAATAACCTTAACAGGAGCTACATTACCCTTGCTGTCTACCAAAGTAAGTTTTTGAGCAGACAAATCGTAATTCTTAGGAGAAACAACCAAATCAGCAACACCAATCTGACCAACTAAGAATTGATCCTTTTCAATGGCACCTTTAGGACCTTTCCAATCTAATTTAGCAGCTTTCGCTGAAGAGATTGCCTCAGCATCATCAGCAGCATCTGTAGCAACAGTATTACCGATTGTCAATCCGGCAGGCAAAGAAATAGCAGTCAACGCATTAGCAGTCAACGGTAATACGATAGATTGCATCTTACCGCTTTCATCCGGCATATGCAGAGTCACTACACCGTCTTTTACTACTGCATAAGCATCACCGGCAGCTTTGTATTCAGACTTCACAAAGTCTTTTGCTGCTTTGTCATAGAAATACCAATATCCGTCTTTTACATACGGAGTCATATCCACAGCTTCTTCACCTTCACCCGTAGTAGCAAACCAACCTGTAGCTTTGCCATCAATACTGATTTCACCGGTCTTGTCGTCAATCACAACCTTGCTACCGGGAGCAGCACTGGCAACGGTCAGGTTGTAAGAAGTACCATCGCTTACCGATACTTTGAAACCACCGTCTACCGATTCAATCTTGGTAACGTAAGCGCCACCGGCATTTACTTTACTTTCAAGATCTGAAAGTTTTGATTTCAGATCGGTCAGTTCCTTGTTGATTGCATCGATGTCATCGTCGTAATCCTTACAAGACACAAATGTTCCTGTTGACGAAACCATTAAGGCTCCGAACAGGATTG
>ENA-OPDD01002887-OPDD01002887.1-human-gut-metagenome-genome-assembly--contig:-NODE-2887-length-10084-cov-2.712833_pt1 | contig 10084 bp, 10 predicted proteins | sample MGYA00241574_ERZ501499 | MGnify/ENA primary metagenome ERZ501499 (study PRJEB25962, sample SAMEA2042576) | human gut metagenome | biome: human gut; feature: human-associated habitat; material: faeces...
CTGAGAAGAATATGTCAGCTTTCGCTGACCAGAATCACGCACCAAGTCTCACATGAGTTCGACTTGAATTGTGAAGTAATATAGCAGGAGAATGAAGATGTGGCAGCTGATTTTGGGAACTGCAGGATTTGTCCTGTATTTTGTATATGATATCAACAGTATTCTGAGTAAGAATGTATGTTTGCAGAAATTTTTTGCCTGGGGGAGTATTCTTGTCGTGGCGTCTGTCGTAGCAGAGTTTTGTTCTGCGTGGGGACAAGGTCATCGGAGCCTGGGAGCAGTGATCGGATTTGGAATCGGAGCATTGTTTTTTCTTGGTCTGCTTATATATACCTTGTTTTTTGCCCTTCCCTTTGAAGAAACTTACTGTGAAGAAAACAAATTACGTGCGGCATATACAGAGGGTGTGTACGGTCTGTGCCGTCATCCCGGAGTTTTATGGTTCGCAGGAGCATATCTTTGCATGTGGGGAATGTTTGGCGGATGGAGACAGGGAATCTATTTTCTGCTTATGATTTTTTGGAACTATCTGTATATCATTTTTCAGGATCTGTGGACTTTTCCACAGACATTTTTTAATTACAGGGAATATCAGAAAACAACCCCGTTTTTAATGCCGAATAGAGATAGCATAAAGAAATGCTTATATAGTATCAGAAAACAATGATCGATCTGGAGCGGACAGACTATGAATTTAGAAGAAAAATTAAAGAAACAACAGTATAAAGAAATCTGGCAGCAGTACTGTGGATTCCTGGATCTGTCGATGGATGGATACATGAAGATTCAGCGTCGGTTGATGGAGGAACAGGTTAAGCTGTGGAGCAACTGTGGTCTGGGACAGTCTATTCTGAAGGGAAAACATCCTCAAAATCTGGATGAATTCAGAAAAATGGTACCGCTGACAACCTATGATGATTACGCGGATATTCTGCTTGCCAAGCAGCCGGATATGCTTCCGGGGAATCCGGTCATCTGGATCCAGACAACCTGGGAAGGTGGAAAGCACCCGATCAAGGTGGCACCGTATACTCGAAGCATGCTGGACACCTATCGGAATAATGTTACAGCATGTCTGATCTTATCGACCAGCAAAGAAAAAGGATCTTTTGATGTAGCAGCTACAGACAAATTCCTGTATGCGCTGGCACCACTTCCTTTTGCAACAGGACTCTTTCCGCTGGCTCTGGGTGAGGAGATTGGAATCGAATTCCTGCCCGCAGTAAAAGAAGCCGTAAATATGAGTTTCAGCGAAAGAAACAAATTAGGATTTAAGATGGCGATGAAGAAAGATCTTGGCTTTTTCTTTGGACTTGGAAGCGTAGCTTATGCAGTAAGCTTGAGTCTTTCTTCGCTGACAAACGGCGGTGGAGGCGGCGGAGTAAAACTGTCAAGCCTTATGCAATGCAAGCCGCATATGATATTACGTCTGCTGCAGGCAAAGCGTCGCTGCAAAAAAGAAAACCGCGCAATGCTTCCAAAAGATCTTTTCCATCTAAAAGGATTCATGGTAGCCGGCACAGATAACCTCTGCTACAAAGACGACCTCGAAGAACTCTGGGGAATCCGTCCGATGGAATTATTTGCCGGTACAGAACCGTCCATTATGGGAACAGAGACCTGGACAAGAAAAGGAATGTATTTCTTTCCGGATACAGCGTTTTATGAATTTATCACCGAGAAGGATATGATGCGAAATTACGAAGATCCTTCTTACATCCCGCCGACTTATCTGATGGATGAAGTTCGGCCGGGAGAAAAATACGAACTCGTATTTACTATTCTCAAAGGTGGCGCGTTTGCCCGCTACCGCTGTGGTGATATGTATCGCTGCGTCGGTCTGGAGAACCGTGAAGATGAGACAAGGATCCCACGCTTTGAATATGTGGACCGAGTGCCGTGGATTATCGATATTGCAGGATTTACAAGGATTTCGGAAAACGGAATCCGCAGCGTGATCGCTCTTTCAAAGCTGCCGATCATAAACTGGGTTGCAACAAAAGAATATAATGAACAGAATCGTCCATATCTGCATATGTATGTGGAACTGGAACGTGATGCACTGCTCAACACTGCGATGAGCACAAATATTTTGAAAGATCTTTTGAGCACATATTTCAAATATATTGATCAGGATTACAGGGATTTGAAAAAGATTCTTGGAATGGATCCGCTGCAGGTGACAATCTTTACTTGTGGGACATTTGAAGCCTATGAGAAAAAGACCGGTAAGAAGATACATCAGATGAGTCCTTCACATTATGAATTGAAGGAACTGCTTGATATACAGGAAAGTCTGAACAGAGTGAGATAAGATTTAAATAAGAATGAAAACGAGAGTGGAGTAAGGGGATTTTATGGGAACCTACGGATATATATCAATCATAGCCATGCTGTGTTATGGATTTATGCTGTTGATGTTTTTGACAGCAAAGAGAAATAAAATAATAAACAGTTTCCTGGTGGTGCTGACGGGCCTGCTATTCTGGACTGGAGGTTCTGCTTTTATGCGAGCACAGCTTTGGCCTGGATGTGAATTCTGGTATCAGGTTTCCCTGTTGGGAATTTTGCTGCTGCCATATGCGTACTACCGTTTTATACTCGCCTTTGGCGGTGAAAAGAGCGGTATTGCGGGAAGGATATACTTTGTGGTCATGCTGACCTGCTTCTGGCTGAATGCACAATTTGGAGTTTTCCTTGAAGCTCCAAAAATGGTAGAAAAAAACGGAGCTGCAGCTTTTGTATATGAGATCAAGCCTGCGATCATCGTATTTTTTATACCATCGGCAATTTTCTTGATCCATCTTCTTACAGTCATTGTACGGATCTGTAAAAACAATCCGACTATGAAAGTCCAGTATGAACCGGTTATGTTGGGAGTCCTTGCATTGTTCTTAGGAAATGCATTTCTTGGAATTCCGTTCTTCAGCGGATTTCCGATTGATATCTTAAGTGGTGTAGTAAATGTATTTTTACTGTTCTACGCACTGATCCGAAGACGCTTGTTCCGCCTGCAGATGCTGGCATCCCCTTCCCTGTGTTATGGTGTTGGATTCCTGTTTTCCATTCTTGTTTTCTTAAATATTGTTCCATCCCTGCAAAATCTATTTCATATGCGGCCGGATAAGAACACCCAGATTTACACTCTTGTTTTTTCAATCGTCTTTCTGATCATCTATGCACTCTTTACTTATCTGTGGAAGCTTTTGATCCGCTGCGTGTTTGTCAGAGAAGAAAACCATCAGGCTGAGAAGATCAGAGAATTTAATTCAGCAATCTCCAAAACTCTGGATCTTCAGGAAATCCTGGATAAAACGATCCATGTTATGAAAGATTTGATGGATGTTGGAAATATCTATATCTGTATGCAGGACGCATCCGGTCAGCCATATCGGGGATTTACCAGTGATCAGCCGCTCAACGACCTGGCTTTTTCACTGGAGGAGGAAAATCCGATGATCCAGTGGCTGGCAGTTCATGATGAGCCTCTGATCTACCGGGAATTTCGCTATACGGTGGAATACAAATCCATGTGGGAAAGTGAAAAGCATCAGTTGGATAAAAAGCATATCCGCTATTGTGCAGGACTGAAGGACGGGGACTGTCTGGCAGGTGTGATCCTGATCACAGCACCTTCTTCGAAAAAGGGACTTGTATATGACGAGGTGCAGCTGATCTCCTCCGTTACATCGGTAGCGTCCATTGCCATCAAGAATGCGCGGTTGTATGAGAAAGCCTGCATTGAGGCGCGGACAGATGAGATGACCGGACTGTTGAACCGAAAGTATTTTTATGAAGTATTAAATGAAGAGTTTGAGAAAAATAAGGAAGCATCCCTGGCACTTGCCATTATCAATGTGGATGATTTTAAACTATATAATCAGCTGTACGGTGTCAAGGAAGGGGACATCTGCCTGCAGCAGATTGCCGCGATCATTCGCAGCAGCGTAGGAGACAGTGGATATGCAGCCCGTTACGGCGGAAAAGAATTTGCAGTCCTGCTTCCGAAATATGATCTGTTTTCAGCTAGAAATCTGGTAGAATCAATTGCAAAGCAGATTTTTGTAATGAATAATCGACGGACGGATATGAAGCTGAAGGCGGTGACTGTCAGTGCAGGAATCAGTGCGGCACCGTATGCAGCCAGAAATGTCAAGGAATTGATGGAGAATGTGGATCTGGCTGTCTACCATGTAAAGCACAGCGGAAAAAATGGAATCCAGGTGTTTGATACGATGTTTCGTAATAATAACGCGCAGGGGCTTACCAGAGACCGTGCTCATATTTACCGCGAATATGAAACAACGATCTATGCACTGACCGCGGCTATCGATGCGAAGGATCATTATACGTTCAGCCATTCTAATAACGTGGCCTATTATGCTACGATGCTGGCCACAGCACTCGGCATGAATGAGGATATGATTGAGATCATCCGTCAGGCTGCTTTACTGCATGATGTGGGAAAAATCGGAATTCCGGAGTATGTACTGAATAAACCGGGGCGTCTGACTGATGAGGAATATGAGATCATCAAAGGACATGTGGAAGCATCGATTGACATTATCCGCCATCTTCCATCTCTGGATTATGTTATCCCTGCAGTCATCGGTCATCATGAAAGATATGATGGAAAAGGATATCCAAGGCGAATCGCAGGCGAGGATATTCCGCTGACAGCGCGAATTTTATGCGTGGCAGATTCCTTTGATGCCATGACATCCAGACGCTGCTATAAGAAAGCATTTCCATTGGAGGTGGCGAGAGAAAAGCTCCTTTTGGACGCTGGAAAGCAGTTTGACCCAAATCTGGCTTATAAGTTTGTAGAGTGCCTGGACAACGGTACGATCACTTTGGTAGAATCCGAAGAATTACAGTAAAAATTAAAAATAGAACTTCACATGAAAATATTGTGATCAGGAAGGAATATAGAAAAATTCTTTCTATGATCGCAATATTTTTTTTCTTTTCAAACCTTTTTGATAATTTTTTCCGAAAATGGGTTGACAATAAACGTTAGCGGTGGTAAACCTCGTATGCTGATGTTAGGAAAATCTAACAAAATGTAGCTAAAATTAGTTGAAATTGTGAAAAACTAATACAATATAGTGTAATACATCAAATATTATGATGTATTAATAAAATGTAGTTTGCTATATTATATGATGATGACTTCTAACAATATATAGCTATATGTATTTGCTGTTACTTTTTACTAATACAAAAGAAAAGAAAATCTACTGACACGGGAGGGATATTTTTATGATGCCTTTAGCAATGGCGAAAAGTGGAGAAACAGTAGTGATCAAAAAAATTACCGGAAAAGATTCCGTGCGTCAGCATCTTGCGGAACTGGGACTGGTAATAGATGAATCCGTAACAGTTGTCAGTGAACTGGGAGGAAATATTATCCTTCAGGTAAAGGACAGCCGTATTGCGCTGGATCGAAGCATGGCAACCAGAATCATGGTTTAAGCATAGAAGAGAAGAAAGGATGAGTTTTATGAAAACATTAAAAGACGCAAAAGTTGATGATGTAGTAGTTGTAAAACGTCTGCATGGTGAAGGCCCGATCAAACGTCGTATCATGGACATGGGAATTACAAAAGGAGTACAGATCAAAGTTCGTAAGGTTGCACCACTTGGTGATCCAATCGAATTGAACGTCCGCGGTTACGAACTGAGTGTTCGTAAAGCTGATGCAGAGATGATTGAAGTAGAGTAAAAATTTTTTTGCACATGGATTAGAAGACTCTAATAATGGTTATGAAAAACTATAGAAAATAAAAGTAGAGAGGAGATATAAATGAGTATCAAAATCGCACTTGCGGGTAACCCAAACTGTGGTAAAACAACTCTGTTTAACCAGTTGACCGGTAGTTCTCAGTATGTAGGTAACTGGCCGGGTGTAACCGTTGAGAAAAAAGAAGGAAAGTTAAAGGGACACAAAAAAGACGTAGTCATTCAGGATTTACCTGGTATTTACTCCCTTTCCCCATATACACTGGAGGAAGTAGTTGCCAGAGGTTATCTGGTAAATGAGCGTCCGGATGCAATCTTAAACATTGTAGACGGTACAAACATTGAGCGTAACCTGTACCTGACAACACAGCTCCTTGAGCTTGGTATTCCGGTTGTAATCGCTATCAACATGATGGATATTGTTCGTAAAAACGGCGACAAGATCAATGTTAAGAAACTGTCTGAGACACTTGGATGTGAAATCGTTGAGATCAGTGCGCTGAAAGGTGAAGGCGGATTCGAAGCAGCTCAGAAAGCCGTTGATGCAGCAGAGAAAAAACAGGATGCAACTCCACTTCATGTATTTACAGGAAGCGTTGAGCATGCAATCGCACATATTGAGGAGTCTATCGAGACAATTGTAGATCACAGATATCTTCGTTGGTTTGCAATGAAACTCTTCGAGCGTGATGAGGAAGCTGTCAAAGATTTAAACATTCCTGCAGATGTAAAATCTCATATCGAGCAGCATATCGTTGACTGTGAGAACGAGATGGATGACGATGCAGAAAGTATTATCACAAACCAGAGATATGCTTACATCAGTAAAGTGTGTGATCAGTCTGTAAGCAAAAAAGCAGAAGTACACAACCTGACAATCTCTGACAAGATTGACCGTATCGTAACAAACCGTATTCTTGCATTACCAATCTTTGCAGGCATCATGTTCCTGATTTACTGGATTTCTGTAACAACCATCGGTGGAATCGTTACTGACTTTACAAACGATACACTCTTTGGTGAGTGGATCTGTGGAAACTTAGGACCGGCTCTTGAGAGCATTGGATGTGCTGACTGGTTAGTAGGTCTGATCAATGATGGTATTGTCGGTGGTGTCGGTGCTGTGCTTGGTTTCGTACCGCAGATGTTAGTACTGTTCTTCATGCTTTCCATTCTGGAGCAGGTTGGATACATGGCCCGTGTTGCATTTATCCTTGACCGTATCTTCCGCAGATTTGGTCTTTCCGGAAAAAGCTTTATTCCGATGCTGATCGGTTCCGGTTGTGGTGTTCCAGGTGTTATGGCAAGCCGTACCATTGAGAATGAGAGAGATCGTCATATGACAATTATGACCACCTGCTTTATTCCTTGTGGAGCAAAAATGCCGATCATCGGTCTCTTCGCAGGCGCATTATTCGGTGGTTCCGGACTGGTTGCAGTTTCCGCTTACTTCATTGGTGTAGCAGCAATCGTTATCTCCGGTATCATGCTGAAAAAGACAAAACCATTTGCCGGTGAAGTAGCACCATTCGTTATGGAACTTCCGGCTTACCATATTCCAACAGCAGGTTCTATCTTACGTGCAACATGGGAGCGTGGATGGTCCTTCATCAAACGTGCAGGTACTGTTATCGTAGCTTCTTCCGTAATCCTCTGGTTCTTACAGGGATTTGGATTCGTTGATGGTGCATTTGGCATGGTGGAAGACAATAACTCCAGTTTACTGGCAACGATCGGTGGAGCAATCTGCTGGATCTTCGCACCGCTTGGTTTCGGTGACTGGCAGTCAACAGTTGCAACAATCACTGGTCTGATCGCAAAAGAGAACGTTGTATCTACATTTGGTGTCCTCTTCGGTGGTTTCTCCGAAGTGGCAGAAAACGGCGATGAAGTATGGGGTCAGGTAGCACTTCATTATACACAGTTAACCGCTTACAGCTTCATGGTATTTAACCTTCTGTGTGCTCCGTGTTTCGCAGCTATGGGTGCGATCAAACGAGAGATGAACAACCAGAAATGGTTCTGGGCAGCAATTGGATACATGTGTGGTCTTGCATACATCGTATCTATGATGATCTACCAGTTTGGTTCCCTGTTCACAGGAAACGTTCATCCGGTAGGACTGATCGTTGCTATTATCGAGTTAGTATTTATCATCTATATGCTTGTTCGTAAAAATCCGTATGTTGATGAAGCAACAGGTATGGCAAAAAAAGTAGCATAATCTGAAAAGTGTGCTAATATAGTATTAAAGTAGTTAATATCATTTTTATTAAAATCTAAAAGGAGGAGTTTTAATGGCAACTGTAATTGTAGCAATCATTGTATTCGGCCTGGTTGGTCTGATTACCGGAAAAGGTATTTATGATAAAAAGCACCATAAGAGCGGTTGCGGTTGCGATTGCTCATCCTGCGGTGGCGGATGCCATTCACAGAAATAACATCTTGTTTTGAGATGGCTTAAAAAATTACTTCGTTAAGCTTTAATAGGAACTCCTGCAATTTTGCCTCAGTCGCTAACAATCGCTCTTTGAGGAAAAATTGCAGGAGTTCTTGCTATACACAGTGAAATTAGTAAATTTTTGCGCCATCTCGGCACTGCGTGCCACGTGCACATTTAAGTTATAATAAAAATCAACACTATGTTGTGCACGCAATAATATATAGTAAATGCCACAGGCAGCATAATGATTACTATTTTAGTGATTGCATGTACGATATTGCATAAGAACAAGCAGTATGGGTTTGATACTGTATAAATGAAAGAATCTCGAGTGCATTACAGTGTTTTATAATCTATTTTTCCTTTTCATACTCTTGAAAAATTAACTATCAGTGTTAGTTTTTGTAAAAACAATAAATATAATGGTATAGGACAAAAAATTATATATATGTTTATTTTTGAAGCGGTAAAAAATTATTATTATGGTAACGTAAATAAGAAAATCCCTGTATTTTTTCTTGAGAAGCGATTGTTAGCGAACAAGACAAAATACAGGGATTTTCGCTTCATTACCTAAAAATTTTCCCACAAATTTTCCCACAAAAAAATCTTGACTTGGAGCAAGCTCCAAGTATTATACTTAGCATAAAGAAGCATGAGAATACGATTAGATAGAGACAAAATGGGAACAATCCGGAGAGGAGACGTTTTATGACAATCAAAGAAGTATCCGAGCATTTTGGCATCAGTCAGGACACCCTTCGGTATTACGAGCGTGTCAAAATGATTCCGAAAGTGACAAGAACTTCCGGCGGCATCCGGGATTATCAGGAAGAGGATTTGAAATGGGTGGAACTGGCTCTCTGCATGAGGAGTGCAGGTTTACCGATTGAGGTTATGATCGAGTATCTTGATCTGTATCAGAAAGGCGATGAGACGATTCCGGCGCGGTTGGAACTTTTAAGTAATCAGATGGAAGTATTGCAGGAGCAGAAGAAACAGCTGGAAGCAACCATGAACCGACTGGCTTATAAGATCAGTAAATATGAAGAAGCAATGAAAACCGGTAAACTGGTCTGGGACGAAGACTGTGTAAAGAAATGTATCAAAGGAGAATAGAAATATGGCAAAATTAGTAGCATTTTATTCAAGATATTATGCCCAATCGAAACCACAGTAAAGGTGACAGGTATGGAACTGAGAGTATTACATTATTTTCTGACTGTGGCGAAGGAACAGAGTTTTACGAAAGCGGCGGAACAATTACATATTACACAGCCGACGTTGTCGAGACAGCTTGCCGCGTTGGAGGATGAACTTGGAATCAGACTTTTTTGCCGTGGTGGACGAAATATCACACTGACGGATGACGGTCTTTTACTGAAACGCAGAGCGCTGGAAATGATCGATCTGGAAGACAAGATCGTGGATGCGATTAAGGGCAATGAAGAAGTATTTACCCAAGTAAGAAGTTGCTTGATGTAAAAGAATAAGAGAGTCTGATCAAGGTAAATATTTGAGAAGATAATTTGTTTTGTAAGAAACTTACAGTATTATGGAGAGAAAGAGATAAGTAAGAAATGGAGGAAAAGACGATGAGCAAAACATTAGTAGCATATTTCAGTGCAAGTGGCGTGACAGAAAAAGTAGCTGAGATGATTGCAGAGGTATCCGGTTCTGATCTGTATGAGATCGCACCGAAGGTTCCATATACAACTGCAGATTTAAACTGGATGGATAAAAAATCAAGAAGCAGTGTTGAGATGGCGGATAAATCCATCCGTCCGGAAATGGCAGAAGGCGATGCAGCAATTGAAAACTATGACACTGTCGTTATCGGTTTCCCTAAAATGGAGTACAGTTTATAGTAGTGTATAGCGTGTACCAAGTTATAATTAT
>ENA-OPDD01002890-OPDD01002890.1-human-gut-metagenome-genome-assembly--contig:-NODE-2890-length-10077-cov-2.988425_pt1 | contig 10077 bp, 7 predicted proteins | sample MGYA00241574_ERZ501499 | MGnify/ENA primary metagenome ERZ501499 (study PRJEB25962, sample SAMEA2042576) | human gut metagenome | biome: human gut; feature: human-associated habitat; material: faeces...
GTTACTTTGATTGTACCATTATTAACGATCGTGCCGGACACTGTTGTCTGATTTCCTCCGATCGTCAATGTCACTCCCGGCTCTACTTCAATCAGCTTACTGGCATTTAACGAACCGGTAAATGTCATATCCCCGGTAACATGAATCTCCTTGATACTGTCATCTGCAAGCGCAGCAGTCAACTCCTCTTTCGCTGTCACTTCCGCAATATTACCCGCTGCAAATACAGTCACCGGAAGCATGACTAATATCATGCATAAAATAAGCATCAAACTTAATATTCGTTTTTTCATTCCCATTCCTCCATTTGTGCGCTCCCAGTCTATGGTTCCTCTTATATCATATAGTACACCTCCACCAATTCGAATGCAACAAAAAAGGAAGCTTCCGCTTCACGGTTTTTATCGCTAAAGCGGTGCTCCCTTTTAACAGATTCAATTCAGATTATTCAGCGTCTGCGTCTGTATATTTTGCAGCATACTCTGAAACTTTTCCATCGCTGATCAGTTTCTCGATTGCTGTATTGATCTTATCCAGAAGTTCTGTATTGCCTTTCTGAACAGCAATAGCATATTCCTCAGAATCAAATGCATCGTTATCTTCTACAATCTTAAGACCATCATTGTCAGCAACATACTTCTGAGCTGTAGCAGAGTCGATAACAACAACATCGCACTTGTCATTTACAAGCTCCATGATTGCTTCTGTACCTTTTTTGAATGCTTCGTAATCATAGCCAAGATCCTTTACGCAAGTCTCACCTGTGTATCCCTGGATAACACAGATCTTCTTTCCTTCCATATCAGATGCTTTTGTAATGTCAGAACCGTCTTTTACTACCATTACCTGAGTAGCTGTGTAGTATGGTGTAGAGAAATCAACTGCTTCCGCTCTTTCATCTGTTACAGTCATACCGGCAATAACAGCATCAACCTGTCCATTCTGAAGAGCAACGATCAGAGAATCAAACTCCATGTTCTCAATCTGAGCTTCCATTCCGTTCTCTTCCGCGATTTCTTTTGCGATTTCAGCACCATCACTGACAGCAATTCCTACGCTTGCGGCAGAAAGAGCCGGGGAATCGTTGATTCCATCTCCGATCATCATGACCTTTCTTCCTTTTTCTGTTTCCTTTGTGATAAAGTTTGCTTTATCTTCCGGAAGTACTTCAGAATAATATTCATCAACGCCTACACGTTTTGCGATGGCTGCGGCAGTTCTCTCACTGTCACCAGTCATCATAACAACTTTTGAAATACCTGCCTTTTTCAGAGCTTTGATTACATCGGCTGCTTCCTCACGAAGAGGGTCTTCGATACAGATTACAGCAGCAAGTGTTCCTTCTAATGCAAGATAAAGGTGGGAATACTCTTCTGGAAGAGCTTCAAATTTCGCTTCTTCTCCTGCTGGAATCTTACAATTTTCATCTTCAAATACGAAATGATAACTTCCGATTACAGCTGTTTTCCCTTCAATCGTAGTAGAAATACCGTGTGCTACAATATACTGTACTTTGGAATGCATTTCCTCATGGTCAAGTTCTTTCTTTAATGCAGCATCTACGACTGCTTTTGCCATAGAATGTGGAAAATGTTCTTCCATACAGGCTGCCATACGAAGCATTTCATCTGCATCATTGCCTCCAAATGGAACAACTTCCGCAACAGTAGGCTCTGCCTTTGTCAGTGTTCCTGTCTTGTCAAATACAATAGTATCTGCTTCTGCGACAGCTTCCATGTACTTGCCGCCTTTGACAGTAACATTATGCTGGCTTGCTTCACGAATTGCAGATAATACAGAAATTGGCATAGCAAGTTTTAATGCACAGGAGAAATCAACCATAAGAACAGCAATTGCCTTTGTGGCATTTCTTGTCGCTAAGTAAACAAGTCCTGTTCCTGCAAGTGTGTATGGCACAAGCTTATCAGCTAAATGTTCTGCCTTACCTTCAAGACCAGACTTTAACTTCTGGGAATCTTCAATCATTGTAACAATCTTGTCATAACGTCCACTTCCGCCAACCGCTTTTACCTTAACAGTGATTTCACCTTCTTCTACAACAGTTCCTGCATAAACAGAAGTCTCCTCTGACTTTCTAACCGGCATAGACTCTCCAGTAAGGGATGCCTGGTTCACCATTGCCTCTCCAGCTAATACAGTTCCATCAAATGGAATGACGTTACCCATGTGTACAACAATGCTGTCCCCCTGTTTAATCTGGGAATATGGAACAAGAATTTCTCCGTCCTCGGTCTTAAGCCATACCTTTTCTACATTAAGTGACATGATTCTTGCAAGATCACCCACAGACTTCTTATGCGTCCAATCCTCTAACAATTCGCCAATTCCAAGAAGAAACATTACGGAACCGGCAGTATCGTAATTACCACGAAGAATAGAAACACCAATTGCAGTTGCATCAAGAACGGGTACCTCTAACTTACGCTGTGCAAGTGTCTGGAGTCCCTTCCAAATATAACCTAATGATTTTATTCCTGTATACACCGCACGAAATGGGGCTGGTAATAAAAACTTTCTTGCATAGTGTGCAGTAATCTGTCCAATCAGCTTCTCCTGAAATTCACGATTCAGCTCTCTTCCAGAATTCTCAATAAGACCATCCGGAACTTCTACCTTATCGTAAACGAACTTCTGCACTTCTTTAATAATATTCTGTCGTACGAAACCATCTTTATCTGCAGCATAACGGACAACTGCATCTGCTGTTCTCTCGTAAACCTTTGCAGATTCTACGCCTTCGATATTCTCCAGATAATATAATAAAATGTCTGCCTGTTCGCAGGACATCTGTTTCTTCTGGAATATATGGAGACGCATTCTTCCTTTTATCTCGTGTTTTATCTGAAACTTCAAAATATACACCTCTTTATTTATCTGTTAAAAAAAGAGACCGCCTCTGTCCTGCAGTCTCTTCTTTACTTTTAAAGCTACATCCATTTTAAATCAAATTCAAATTTTTGAATCTAACTTAATATCGACTTTAAATCAACATCGACAGTCAGCCTTACCACAATATGTTTTAATATAAATCAAATTATCAAAACTATTCTGCTGCTTCTGCCTCAGCTTCAACTTCTTCTGTTGTCTCTTCTTCTGCTGCTTCAGCTTCTTCTGCAAACTCCGCTGCCACTTTTGCTTCTGCACGTTCTTCATTAATCTGTTTTGCGCCTTCATAAATATCTTCAGCGTTCTCCTGAACAGTTGTAACTGTATTCATAACAGTCTCTTTTGCTCTTAAAACGGCTGCTGTACAGTTTGTATAAACTTTCTTAGCATCATCACTTGCTAAAACCTTGATACCTGCTGTTCCAAATAAAGTACCTGATGCAAATAAACCCACTTTTTTCCAGTTAATTTTAGTTAAACATTCTAACATGTCCATGACCTCCTGATAATATTAATATTCTTATGTAAAAGTACAATCACTTTTCTTTTCACACAATAATAAGCCAACCGAGGGGGAAATTACAAGTAAAAAATCCAATAATGATATTTTTTCTCAATTATCCTCGCTTAGCGTTATGTATTCTCAATAAGTATTTAATTGTTGTCATATTTTTGCTTTAGACTTCATTATCTAGCTATCCAAAATATATGATATAAAAATGTACGCTACAATCAATAATCTCTATAACTTAATACTCAGGCTAATACCTATTCAAACTTTCTATCTCTTTTTTAACCTTTCAATTATCAATGTTGAAACATAGCTTTAAACCATAATCTTATTTGCCATATCTTTTCCAATGGCAACTCTGGAATCTTTTACATTCACAATCATATTGCCATTAATCTCAGAAACAACTGTAACGGTTCCGCCAACAACAAATCCTAATGTCTCTAAGAACTTCTTCGTCTCCTGTTTTCCACCAATCTTTTTAATTGTCATTGGTTCTCCCTGACTTGCCATCGTTAATGGTAACATAATAACCTCTTTCTTTTGTATGTTTGCTAAAACTTACTTTTATTTCACGCATTCTTATTTAGTTAGCATACCCTAATATCTATTAGAAGTCAATAATTTATTTGAGAATTTTTCTCAACAATTAGTAGTTTGGATAAACAGACGAACCCGAACAGATAAATAAGCTCTATTTATCTGTTCGGGTTCTGTGCTTTAGTAAATTAGCGCTTCAATACTTTTTTCAAATTTTTTACCGCTCTCGCACTTGTTTTGCTTTTCAGATCCTGGTAGTCAAAGAATGCAAAACCGTCACAACCTTTTTTTCTAGCATACTGTACCTGCTTTTTGAGAACATTTGCATCCGATCTCCACTCCCGGCGTTCGCTTGAACTTGCACCGGTATTATGGCCTGCGCGGTATACAGCAATTCCTATGTATACTTTTACTTTTTTGCTTTTTGCAGCTTTCATCCAACGCTTTGTCACTCTGTCAAACTTCGCATACGGATGTTTGAATCCCCAGTAAATCTGTGGACAAATATAATCTACATAATCATGGGAGTTTAACCATTTATTGATATCTACATAATAAGAATATTTGCTTGTTAAATTATCAATATTTCCTGCCGGGCTAATTCCAAATGTCACATTTGGCTTTGTTGCTTTTACTGCACTGTGAATCGCTTTCACTAAAGCATTAACCTGTTGTCTTCGAAAAGCAACAATGCCATTTTTATGTTTGCCCATAGTAGAAGCTTTGTATTCTTTTGCATCAAAAGCAGAGTTTACATTGGAAGAATTAAATGTTGGGTAAAAATAATCATCCATATGAATTCCATCAACATCATAATTCTGTACAATTTCTTTTGCCCCGTTCACAATAAGTTCTCTTACCTGTGCCTTTGCTGGATTATAGTAAAGACTTCCCCGATAAGCAAGAACATTTCTGCGTGTCTTTTTGTTGTTATGCCACTTTCTTGCCAGATTTTTAGAAGATAAACGGCTATAATTGGTGGAACCTGCCGCTACACGGTAAGGATTAATCCACGCCTCGATTTTCATTCCGTTTGCATGGGCTACAGAAGTCATAATTTTTAATGGGTCAAATCCCGGATTCTTCCCCTGTTTACCTGAAATGCATTTGGACCACGGAAAATATTTGGACTTGTACATCGCATCTCCAAACGGGCGGACATGAACGATAATACAGTTCATTCCCAGACTTTTCCCCTTTTTCACTACCTTCGTAAAATACTTCTTAAATGTAGATGCATTTCTCTTTTTATACTTGGTACGATAGGCATCATAGTCATAATAAGAAAACCAGAATGCCTTATATTCATCTGATTTTGCCATTGTTCCGACCGTCTGTGCTGCCTGGCTTGCCGAATTTCCCGCAGCATTTACTGCTATGCTGCCAAAAGTATTTCCAAGTAAAAAGCAAGTCAGTAATACAACCAGAAAAAGTTTACCTTTTTTTAACATACTAAATCTTCATTCCTTTCCTCTGTGTATAACTCTGTAATATATCGTATATTTCTACCTCACAAGAAAACAACAGTCTCTTTTTAAAAGCGAGCTTTTCAGAAATAACTTTTTCTTGCTTACTGTAAAGCAATATATACATTTTAAAATAGAATTGTTCAAAGCTATACAAATTTCAATTGCTACAAGATTATTACCAAATCAAAAATAGTTATAGCACATATTTTTGTCAGAATAAAGACTATTTCTACTCTTTCTCCCTGATTTTCTTAAACAACTGCACCCTGTTTCGAATACCAAGTTTTCGATAAATATTTAAAATATGCTTTTTTAACGTATTGATACTAATAGATAAGTAATCACAGATAAAGCTATTATCTTTTCCTTCCATTAACAGGTGCAGAATGTTATGTTCCTGTCTTGTAAGGCCAAATTTCTCTGTCGCTGCTGATACGGTAAGTTTTTCACCAAACTGTATACGGTTCTGTCTCTGCTGCCACAGACGATATGCCATATGCTCCTTTAACGTATCCACAAGAAATACTTCATCATGGTTAAAATCATCTTTTCCAATATTTCTATATAAGGTAACTACACCAAGAAACTGCTTATCCTTTGCTATAATCATCTGTAAGGAATAATGCCATCTGTTCGGCTTATATACTTTGTCATAATACTCCGTTTTTGTCCGCACCTCATCTGCCATAATATCCGTCTCTCTGTATACGATACTTTTTCCGCTATATAAAATTCCGCGCCCATAATCAATGGTATCATATACATCCGATAAATCCTCGTCACAATGATACATAACCGGTGCTGTAAGCTTATGCTCGCCGTCCGCTGCTGCCAGATAAAAATCCGCACTGTCAAAATCTACAAGCATTTTCATCTGCTCCAAAAACTTTTTTCTCATTCCATCAAAATCGGCTGTTGTATAAATCTCATAAATAATTGAATTCAAAATAAGCCAGTCATTTGTCTGTAAAGTATTCACACATATCACCTCTCTATGTATTACACTCATTAAAGCATATCAAGTATCTACTCCCAAAGAAGTATAAAAGAAAAAGAAGGTATACTTATTCTTACATAAATATACCTTCTTTGGCCACCCCTGTAAATATTTATTACTTCTTTATACTACTTTATTATATCCAAAATAAGAAGAAAATCAAGAGTAACTCGCACTTTATCCTCTTTTTACGACCTTTCTCGGAAGCCACAACAATTTGTTTCCAAGACGATATGCTTTAGACTGCTTAATATTGTCTATTTCTTTTTGTAGCTTTTTTTTCTCGCCCTCAAGTTTTTTCTTTTCTTCCTGCAGTTTCTTTTTGTCGCTCTGCAGAGTCTTTTTATCCTCTTTCAGTGCTTGCACATTTTCTCTTAACACTGCATTCTTCTCTCTTAAGATCTTACGGCGCACATTATTATTCTCGTTATTAACACGTCTTGTAATACTCTTTTGTACGAGGAAATCTGCCGGTTCTGTCTCATACATCTTCTGCATATCTTTATACATCCACACTGCATAAATATTCTCTTCTGTACATTCATCTAGTCCGAACTCATGAAAACCTTCTTCCACAAGCTTACGGTAAAGTTTCTCATAGGATTCAAAAGTTGTCTGAATATTCAATGCATGATAAAATCCGCTCAAGGCACGATTCAAAAAACTGAACCGGACAAGATTAAAGTCTGGATACTTCTCTATATGTTCTTTGGCATACAGCCATGAATCATAAGCACAAAATACGGTATCAGAAGCCTTGCCTGATAAACTCTCATCATTATTTACCCTGTAAGCAATGAGCACATCTTTCACATATGTGATTCTCTCCGCAAGAAATAATGCCATAATCGTAAAATACGTGTCATTCGCCTGTTTGATTGCCTGATATTGCAGCTTATTTTTTGTTATAAATTCTTTGAGATACAACTTATTCCACGGTACATTATTTGTTAAGTTAAAAATGTAATCTGGAACATCAAACTTATTAAACGTCTGCTTTCCCGGAAGAAGATCTTCTTTTAAATATGCATCAGAAGGGATATATTTTTCTTTCGCATTATCATACTTGCGAGCCTCACAGATACATATATCGGAGTTTTCCTGTTCCGCCTGTGCATACATAACCTCTAATGCATTATGCTCAAATAAATCATCTGCATCCCAGAAAATCACATACTTTCCATGTGCCTGTTTTAAACCATTATTTCTAGCAACCCCCGCGTACTGATTCTTCTGTCTGATCAGCTGAATTCTGGAATCTTTCTCCATCCATTCTTCAATAATCTTACAGGAATTATCTGTAGAACCATCATCCACACAAATAATCTCTATCTCTCGCAAAGTCTGACCTGTAATATCAGAAAGTGTGTTATCTAAAAATTCATCTACATTATAAACAGGGACTACGACTGATACTTTAATTGCTTCCATTGTTTCCTCCCTCTTTTCTTAATATCCATTTGATATTCATTTTAACATCTGCTCTGAAGCATGTTTAGAAAATGCTCTAATATTCATACAAACAAATATGACACTGCCAATGGTATCGACAGTGTCATACTTACATTGCTATTAAGATTATAAACCATAAGAAACTATACAACAAGAATAATTAAGAGAATTTAAGAATTTGTTTTCATTCTTTCTTAATTCAGCATTTCTATGTTATAAAGGGCGATTTTCCCCTTCTGTTTCAGATTCTTTTTCCTCACGCACTGTCAAATATATCAAAAGAGGAGTACACGCCATAAGAGGCAGAGCATATCTCAATAGTCCATTAACCGGGGAAGCAATACATATCAATATATTGATGGCTGGCCCAATTAATAATAATATATCCCTTGTTCTCTTTCTATAGATTAAATATCCTGCTAACAACAGTAAGATCCAAGTATAAAAACCAGGGTCAACAAGCTGAGAAAATCCCGGAACCTTCTTCCATATTTGAGCATATTCTGCAAGTACTGTTCTTATTTTTACCGGCGTAATGTAATGGATATCAAAATATCCTGTTGCCACAGGCGCTCCTTTAATATAAAACTGATAATCTCCTAAAACCTTTTCATTATAAAAAGGATAATAATAACTAAATGTATTATTTAATGTAGCTTCTATATATACCATTGGATGTTTTAAAAACATTTCAAACCACACTTTAAAATATTCATCTAATTTATCTTCAGAACCTTCTCTAAAAGTATTTTTTACAAAATCTGATATTTCTGGATTATAATTTTCTTTAATCCCATCATAAGATAAAATATCATTTATAGCTTTTTTCTCTTTCAAAGTAACTTCTTCTGGATATTCTTTTATATATCGAGCTGTCTGTTGAAATGGAATAGAAAGTACTTCTTTTACTGAGCCTTTTTCTACTCCTAGCTGCGGTGCCACATAACCTTCCAGTCCCTGATAGCATACCATAAGACATATCAGGAGGATAACATATCTGCTTCTTTCCTTCTGTACATATAATGTCAAACAAACCATTGACGGAATAACAATATAAACACCATTATTCCTGCTTAGGCACACCATCATTCCCACCAAGAACAAAATTACCATCTTTTTTATTTCAATGTTTTTTCCATGCTGTATACAAATATCAATATAAATAATAAAGAACAGCGCCAGCAATGCCGTGAAAATATTATCTTTAATTACAGCCTGTGCATAGCCGCCAAATGCCGGAACGACCGAAAAAAACACCAATGTTCCTATATACACTTTTTTCGATGCACCCCATTTTTTTAAACTATTACATACAGATGCATAACATAATATCTCTATAACCGTAAATATGGCTACTATCATAAATATGCCAAAGTTATCACTGATGTATCTTCCAATTCTCATAACAACTCCATAGATAAAAGTAATTACCCACGGATGATGGTTTGTCAAAGGATTAATTCCAAATGCCATATTTAACTGCCAATAACCATCATGCGGTACTGATCCTGGCAAATAACATAAGATATAAGGACTCCAGCATAGTAGCATACATAAAAAAGAAAAGGCAAAGTAATGTTCCTCTATCCATTTAATTTTTATTGACTTTTCCTTCTCCTCGCTCTTCTCATTTATATATACATATAAAAGTGTAATTGCCACATCAAATAATATATAAAATCCAAAAAAGACTATTACAGCAATACAAAATTGTTTTATATCTCCAAAAATAAATTTTATGTTTCCCGTCTGAGAAAAACTTTTTCCTATAAGCATACAGCAAGAAAAACACACTGCTAATATATGTGTTATCCATTTCCGTCCTGATATATATATGCTCCAGCTCTTTCTATATAAATTGGTGTTGGATGTATTTTTTCTTTGTTTTTATTTAAAAATTCAACAAATGATATTAATCCACCTTCATAACAAAAATCTGCTTTTTTGATGTTTTCTGGGTCTCTTTTATCGTCTAATGTTATTTTTAAACCTTTTGTTAAAAATGCTATTTCTCTTAATCTTTTTTCAAGAACTTCATATTCATAATCTAAGCTTTCAAAAATTGTATCATCTGCTAAAAATCTTACTAATGTTCCAGTTTTTTTAGATTCTCCTATTTTTTCAAGCTTTTTAGTGGTTTTTCCTTTTTCAAATTTCATGTTGTAAATTCCACCATCTCTTTCAATAGTGACTTCTGTCCA
>ENA-OPDD01002896-OPDD01002896.1-human-gut-metagenome-genome-assembly--contig:-NODE-2896-length-10060-cov-2.420890_pt1 | contig 10060 bp, 5 predicted proteins | sample MGYA00241574_ERZ501499 | MGnify/ENA primary metagenome ERZ501499 (study PRJEB25962, sample SAMEA2042576) | human gut metagenome | biome: human gut; feature: human-associated habitat; material: faeces...
AGCGCATAATTGCCCGCACCGCCGCACAGGGCCATGGATGCCAGAAGCAGGGATTCTCCAATGGTGGAACAGGCCCCATACACACCGAAAACCGGCCGCTCCAGCTCAATAAGTCCAAATGACGTGGCAATAAGCTGCCCCAATAGATCTCCGGCAAAAAGAAAATCCAGTTGTTCTTTGGATAAACCGGCCTTTTTAATCGCTTTCTCTGCCGCCATCAACTGCATGGTACTCTCTGCCTGCTCCCATGTCTCCATGCCAAACTTCGGGTCTTTCTCCACATGGTCAAAATACTGCCCAAGAGGCCCCTGTCCCTCTTCCTCCCCTACAACCGAAGAAGCCGCCAGAATCACCGGCGGCTTCTCAAAAATCATTGAATTATTGCCAACTTTCTGAATCATACATAAGCCTCCACGTAGAATGTGTCTTTTGTATCAGTATGCTTCAAAAAGTAAATATTATTCCTGACAACAAACTCTGCCTGTAATTGTAAAACCTCCGCTGCTGTGATATGATAATTACATTGAAACCATCATCGAATTCGATTATTTTTTCAGAAAGGAGCTGGCATGATGCAAACATTCAATATTCCTGTTGGTATTTCTGACTTTTCAGAAATCCGTCAAAACGGATATTACTACGTTGATAAAACCGGCCTGATTGCCGAATTATTAAACAACTCTGTTGCAAAAGTCACTCTCATTACAAGGCCCCGCCGCTTTGGCAAAACCCTTGGCATGAGCATGCTGGCTGCTTTCTTCGATATTTATAAAAACAGTGACACTTTATTTGAAGGACTTGAAATTTCCAAAGATACTGCGTCCTGCCAGAAATGGATGAATCAATATCCCACACTCTTTCTGACTTTCAAAGATGTGGATGGGCTGAATTTTGATGACGCATACGGTCAGCTTGCTGCCCAGATTGCTGATTTATACAAAGAACATGCATATTTGCTTGATTGTCCGATTATAGACAGCGATGATAAACAGATTTTTCTTGAATTGAAAGCAGGCACTGCCGGCAAAATTCACCTCAGCCGTTCTCTGATTCTGCTGATGCGCATGATGAAAACGTATTATCACAAACCGGTTATTCTTTTACTGGACGAATACGATGTTCCACTTGCAAAAGCCAGCAGCCATGGGTATTATACCGAAATGCTCAGCCTGATTAAAACGCTTCTGAGCACCGCACTCAAAGATAACCCCAATCTCTGCTTTTCTGTGATTACCGGTTGCCTCAAAATTGCAAAGGAAAGCATTTTTACAGGCACTAATAATTTTGTATCCGACACCATCAGTCATTCCCGCCTGAATGAATATTTCGGTTTTACTGAAAATGATGTCAATACACTTCTCAAAAAAGCACATGCAGAAATACATGCTTCACAGGTAAAATACTGGTACGACGGGTACCGTTTCGGAGATTTTGACGTCTACTGTCCATGGGATGTGATGAATTACCTCCGAGATTTGCAGATAAATCCTCAAGCTCACCCATCCAGCTACTGGAAGAACACCAGTGATAATGCTATTATTCGTTCTTTTATTGATTATGCAGGCAATACCATCACCAAAAAGCTTGAAAAACTGCTCTCCGGTGAATATATCCTCCAGCACATCGATGAAAATCTGACTTATGATTATCTCCATTCTTCCGAAGATAATCTGTGGAGTATTCTTTACCTGACAGGTTATCTGACCAGAGCCGATAACGTACAGCTTTCCGCCCCTCAGACGGACGGTGTCTATGCGCTGAAAATTCCAAACGCTGAAATTCGTGAAATCTTTGAGACTACCGTTATCAAATGGTTTGACGACAGTGCCCGAACCTGGAACAGACAGGCATTGTTTCAGGCTGTCTGGAATACAGACTGTTCCCGAATCACTGATGAAATGACCAAACTTCTGCGTAAAACCATCAGTTACCATGATTATCTCGAAGATTATTACCACGCTTTTCTGGCAGGTATCTTTGCAGGAGCCGGTTATATCGTTGAATCCAATAAGGAACATGGTGAAGGCCGCAGTGATGTTGTGGTCTATGATACTGAAAACAGCCGCGTTGCCGTCTTCGAAGCAAAGTACTCAAAATCTCTTGAGCAGATGGAATCAGATTGTGACGCTGCTCTGCAGCAGATTGAAGAGAAAATGTATGCCCGTGAATATGAAGATGAATACGACCACATTTTATGTTATGGTATTGCCTTTTATAAGAAACGCTGTCTGGTTAAGACTATCTAAAAGCTGCCCCATAATAAGGCTGCATATTTTGAACTTCTGAACGCAAAAACATCCTAAGTAGATTTTATTTATTTGCCTTGTCTACTTAGGATGTTTGTTTATTTTCCATTGATATTCTTATTATATTATATTTTAGCGTTTACTAATGCACAGTGCTTAGAATTTCTGCCGACTTTATTAATGTATCCTTTTGTTCTTCAACATAAGGATGTATTTCTCCCCAGATGTCATACCAGTCCAGGCAGGTCTTATACCATTTATTTAATATCTCTGCCTCCTGACCCTCAGCATTTACATTATTTTCTTCTGTATATGATATATTTTCCATAGCATCCGTCTCTGCCTGCCCAGATTCCATATATACCTTCACAGAATTATCATCCGATATCTCGTCTTCACTGGTATATACCTGCTCTATCCACTTTTCCCACTCATCCTGCTTCGTTTTCTTCACCGAATGATAATAATTCTCCGCTTTCTCAGCCGCATCTGCCATAGCTTCTGCTGCCAATCTTAACTGCCAGTCGAGAAAGGCCTGGTCTGTGGACAGTTCATTTCCAAGCAGTGTAGCGCCCTTCGGCACATTTTTCAAGCCCGCAATGAGGGCCTGGTCCTCGGCGCTCATCTGTCCCAGGACAACGGCGGCGTCTTCTTCTGAAACACCGGCAGCCCGGAATTGATTCATCCGCTCCAGCCGTTCCATATAATGTCTGTAGCCAAATGGGTAATAAGATACCTGACCGTTCTCAAAAATCAGCAGCGCATCCGCCACCTGTTCAATGAAATAACGGTCATGGGAAATAAAGAGCATGGTGCCTTTGTAAACTCTAAAAGCAGATTCCAGGGTTTCTCTGGCCGGAATATCCATATGATTGGTAGGCTCGTCCAGCATCAGGAAGTTCGGCCGTTTTTCAAGAATTTCTGCCAGTACGAGCCGGGCTTTCTCACCGCCGGAAAGGTCGCTGACCGTTTTCTGCACATCAGCCCCTTCAAAAAGCCATGCTGCCAGTTCATTCCTGACATCTTTCTCCGGCATGGCAGGAAAAAGGTCATGAAAATGCTCCAGCACTTTCTTGTCAGATGTCAATGCTGCCGACTGCTGATCGAAATATCCCGGTTCTATATGAAGTCCCAGCTGACATTTACCCTTGACTGGTGCCAGAAGTCCCGCTACTGTCTTGAGAAAAGTCGTCTTGCCGGCACCGTTTGGCCCGATAATGCCGATCTTCTGTCCCCGTCGGATGCGCAATGAAAGTTCTGCAATAGCCTTACCGTCGTAACCAATCTTCAATTCTTCTGCCTCAGCTACCCATTTGCCACCCATCACCGCAGGTACCAGTTCCCCGGTAAAAATATGTTCTGCCAGTGTCGGCGGAGTCGGCAATTTCTCCATGCGCTCTATCAATTTTTTCTTAGAACGGGCAAAGGCTGCCTTTTTCGGTTTGTGCTTGAAACGCTCGATCAGCTGATTCAGTCGTTCCAATTCTTCCTGCTGCTGCTCGTACTGCTTCTTCCAGATGGCCAGATTCTTTAATTTCTGCTGTCGAAACTGGGTATAATTGCCCACATAGCGTACAAGTTTCTTATCTGTCAGCTCATAGACAATTTCTGCCGTTTCATCAATAAAATATCGGTCATGGGAAACCATGACAACCGCGCCCGAATAATTCTGCAGATAATTTTCCAGCCACCGGACACTCTCCATGTCCAGATGATTCGTTGGCTCATCCAACAACAGGATATCCGGTTTTTCCAGGAGCAGCCGTACCATAGCAATCTTTGTCTGTTCTCCTCCGGAAAAATCCGACAAAAGTTTTTCTTTATCTTCTTTTGCAAAGCCAAAGCCAGTAAAAATCCTGTCATATTCCTGCTCGAATTCAAAGCGCTCCCGGTCCCAGGTATCTCTTGAAGGACACAGTTCCATCATTTCTTCCTGAATCGTATGAGAGGTATCTGCAAAAGCCTGCTGCCGCAGCATACCAATGGTCACATTTCTTGCCAGATAAATACCCTCACCCTGCCTGCAGTCATCTCTTTCCAGAGACAGTTCGCCGGCAATCAACCGAAGAAACGTTGTCTTGCCCGAACCGTTCGGACCGGTAATGGCAATCCGTTCCCTGCCCTTGATTTCAAAATCAAAATGCTCCAGGAGATTTTCACCGCCAATGGCCAGGGTGCCGTCCGTAATCCGATACAGCATCTTAAATCTCCACTGTACCCTGCAGGTAATTGATAAACTGCTGTGCCGTACGTCCGGAAATACCGCCGTGACGCATCTCCCACTTATTCGCCTCTGCACAGAGTTCTTCATCTGTCATGGTCAGACCCACGCGGCGTGCCAGTTCAATGACGATTTCATTGAATTCTTTCTTGGATGGCTTTGAATAACTGATCTGAACACCAAAACGATTAACAAGAGACAATTTTTCTTCCATTGTGTCTGAACGATGAAGATCGTTCTCGTACTCCATATCATTCCTGTCATTCCATGTCTCTTTGATAAGATGACGACGGTTAGATGTTGCATAGATTAAAATGTTTTCTGGTTTTGTTTCCACGCCACCTTCGATGACTGCTTTTAAGAATTTGTATTCAATCTCAAATTCTTCGAAAGAAAGATCATCCATGTAGATGATAAATCTGTAGTTTCTGTTCTTGATCTGTGCGATCACGTTAGAAAGATCTTTAAACTGATGTTTGTAGATCTCGATCATACGCAATCCCTGATCATAGTATTCATTTACAATCGCTTTGATACTTGTGGATTTACCTGTACCACTGTCACCAAATAACAGAACATTGTTTGCTTTTCTTCCTTCTACAAATGCTTCTGTATTTTCAACAAGTTTCTGTTTCTGAATCTCATATCCAACAAGGTCAGATAATACGACTTTATCCATGTTGTTGATCGCACGGAAGCGGATGTTGTTGTCTCCACATTCTTCGATACGGAATGCTTTGTTAAGACCGAACATACCAACTCCATATGCTTTGTAGAAGTCTGTCACCATATCAAAGAATTCATTCTCATCTTTGGCTGTCTCTAATCTCTCGCTTAATGCCTGAACTTTCTCGCTGACATTCTTATTGTACATTAATTCTGGTTTACCGATTGCCTGATAATCAGAGATTCTGCTGAAGCAATCTACACCTAATTCATCTTCGATTCTGCTAAAGTCAAAGTCAAATAATTCTTTAAATGCCTTAAAATCACTCTTTGCAAAGTGGTTGACACTTCCTTTACTTGCTCCGACTTTCTCGCATGTGATACTGAATGGATTTTCATTTGTGATCAGTAAGTATGTTAAATAGTTGTGCCACAGATTCTTGTCAAATGCATAGTCTGTTGCAACTTCTAAGATTCTCTTTACCTGTTTAAATACTCTTGTTCTTAAAACATCTTTTGTCTGTGATCCTTCGTCCATGCAGCGGAAAATATCACTTAACTGCATTAAGATGGATTCTTCGTCCATGTCACCGTAGATCAGTAATTTTGATACGATATTATACATCTCTTGTATTCCCCCAAACTTTTTTCTTAAAATCATTCTTTTGTAACTGTTAGCAATCGTTACGTTTATTTTGGTCTTAGGTACGATTTTATACCTTTTGGTTTGTAGTTTTCAATAGTTTTATGCAATTAATGTATAAAACTATTATATTTTATAGAGTTTTTACAACTATTTGCATTATTTTTATTTTAAAACTTTTATCAAACGAAATACCTGTTCTACCGTATCTATCAGATTCTCCTGTGCATTTTTCTTCTTCATTGCATCTTCCAATGATACAGCCGATCTTACAATCGGAAAATACGCATCAATCCCTGCTTCATTGCAAGCAGTTGCTCCTTTAGTCACTGCCCCTGAGAATCCCAAGACTAATTTCCCATATTTCTTCGCAAGTTTCGCTACTCCGATCGGTGCTTTCCCCATCGCTGTCTGGGCATCTAGGCATCCTTCTCCTGTGATCACGATATCTGCATCTTTGATCTCTTCTTCTAATTTTGTTTCGTGTAAGATCAAATCTACACCTGATTTTAAAGTTGCATTTGTAAATGTTAAAAATGCAAATCCTAAACCACCTGCTGCACCTGTTCCTGGTTTATCTGCCTCTGCTTTTGTAAAGCTTTCTTTTGCGATTTTTGCATAGTCTGCTAACCAATGATCCATATCTTTTATCATCTGTTCTGTGGCACCTTTTTGTGGACCAAAGATCACACTGCAGCCCCGTTCTCCACATAATGGATTCGTTACATCACAGGCGATATGAAATTCGCAGTCTTTTAATTCTGGGATGGCTTTATCATCTTTGATCTGTACTAAATCTTTTAATCCGATTGCACCATGTTTAATCTGGTTTCCATCTTTATCTAAGAAATCATATCCTAACGCCTGCAACATTCCGACACCACCATCATTGGTTGCACTTCCACCAATTCCCATGATAAAGCGCCTGCACCCTTTGTGAATCGCATCAACGATCATCTGACCGACTCCGTAAGTTGTTGTGTATAATGGATTACGTTCTTTATCGGTTACCTGTGTGATACCTGCTGCCTGTGACATTTCCATAATGGCTGTGCTTGTTTCTTCCATATCTGATTTTGTTGGACGGATAATTCCATACTTTGCTAACACGGACTTCCCTGCCGGACCTGTAACTTTAATAAATTCCATGTTACCACCCATACCATCTACCAGAGCATCGACCGTTCCTTCTCCGCCATCTGCAAGAGGTTTTATGACTACTTCTGCTTCTAAATCGACTTTTTTTATTCCTTTTTCTATAGCTTCTCCCGCCTGAATTGATGTTAAGCTTCCTTTTAGTGAATCAATCGCTACCACTATTTTCATCATAAAAACCTCGCCTATTTTCCACAACCAAACAGAAATTTTCTCAGACAATCCACAGGAATCATCGTCATTGATAACAATACTGTAACAATCCAGCCTTTTGCTCCAAATGGAATACAACTAAACATCTTTCCGATCCATATAAATACTTGAAATGGAATTGCCGCTGCGTTTACGATCATAATCTGTACCAGCATGATAATAAAAAATACTTTCAGAAAATCCGGGTTCTCATTTAATCTTTTGAAAATCCCAAATCGTTCATCCCTGACATTAAATCCGTTAAATAATGCACTAAAGATAAATAAAACAAAATATGCTGTTAAATGCTGTGCTTTATTATCAAATAGATTCGTGATCACTGGTAATTTTAAGAATAAGAAACTTAATATAACCAGCCATATCCCCATAAATCCTATCTGCGTCATCATGTCTTTGCTGATAATACCCTCATCACGTCTTCTCGGTGCTTCTTTCATATATTTTGAAAGTGCTGGTTCATTTCCAAGCATCATTGCTCCGAGCCCGTCCATCACAAGGTTTACAAATAATAAATGTGTGACTTTTAATGGTTCTTCTATTCCCAAAAATGGTGCAACTGCACTGACAACAACTGCTGTCACATTGATCACTAACTGGAATTTACAGAACTTCAAGATATTATGATAGATCGTTCTTCCATACCAGATTGCATCCTTGATTGATGAGAAGTTATCATCCAAAATAACAATCTTTCCTGCCTCTTTCGCAGCCTCTGTTCCACTTCCCATTGCAAATCCAACATCTGCACGTTTCAATGCTGGGGAGTCATTCACTCCATCACCTGTCATACCTACAACAAGATTCATTTCCTGACACAGGCGTACCATTCTTGACTTATCCGTTGGCAATGCTCTTGCGATCACACGGATCTGCGGTAAAATAGCTTTGACTTCCTCATCACTCATCTGATTTAACTGTGCAGAAGATAAAGCTCTATCTGATTCATTTTTTAACAATCCTGCATCTTTTGCGATTGCTACTGCCGTCTCCAGGCGGTCTCCTGTGATCATAACAACCTGAATTCCAGCTTCCTGTACCTGCCTGATGGCATCTTTGGCTGATGGTCTGACATCGTCTCTGATCGCCACTAGTCCAATGATCACAAGGTCGTCGTTGATCTGATTCTTCACAAGCTCTTTTTCTGAATATCCAAAAGCAAGAACACGCATTGCTTTCGCTGCCAGAGAGTCAATCTTTTGATTTAATGCTTTCTGATCGATTTCTTTGATCTGTCCATCACCATCTAAATATTTTGTTGCTTTTGCAAGCAATCGTTCGGGTGCTCCTTTATAAAATGTCTTGCCTATGCTCTCAATTCTCGCCTGACTGAACTTATTGGAAGAATTAAATCCTTGATGGGCACTGACCTTACATCCGTCATTCCCATCCAACATACAAAATGTCTCTTCACCAATAAATTTCAACAACGCCTGATCCGTTGCATTTCCACCAATGACCTTATGATAAACATCAAACATCGCCTGTGTATTCTTCCCGATCGCAAGATCTAACAGCCCTTTCACCTTCCCATGATGTCTTAATTCATTTGCAGAAATTGAAGTTCCATCCGCTGTAAAGAAATCTACAACTTCCAATTCTCCCTTTGTGATCGTTCCTGTCTTATCACTGAATAAAATATTTAAAGATCCTGCTGTCTCAATTCCTTCTGCCTTACGAACTAATACATTATGATCTAACATTTTACTTGTATTTTGCATTAATACAAGAGATATCATAAGCGGCAATCCTTCTGGTACTGCACATACAATGATCACAACCGCAAGTGACACTGCATCGATCAAATCCTGCACAACCTTTGCTGGTCCCATAGAAAAATATGCCTGAAATCCACCTGCCATTATAATGAAATATACAAAATACATAACTGCGATCACGATCGCACCGATATATCCAAACTTCGATATCTGATCAGCAAGTTTTGAAAGTTTTACCTTCAATGGAGAATCTGGTTCTTCTTCCTGCATCTCCTCAGCCATCTTCCCCATCATCGTATGAAGTCCAACCTTCTGAACATCCATTACACCTTCACCATCAAAGATCACAGCTCCACGAAACAGAGAATATGAATCAACAAATGTATCTCCTGTAATCTCCTCCGCAAGATAAACACCCTCTCCGACTGCTTTCTTCTCACACTCCTCTGCTTCTCCATTTAAAGCAGAATTATTGACTTTCAGGTTTCCTGTATGCAAAATACCATCCGCAGGAATCTTATCCCCAGACTGCAGCAAAACCTGATCCCCAACAACCACGTCATCAACATCGATCACTGCAATCACACCATTTCTGTGTACCTTACACTGATCCTTCTTCGTACTCTTCTTCAACTCTCGGTACTTTGTATCACTCGCAACCCCTGTCTTCGCCGTAACAAAAGCAACGATCAACACCGCAATGATCGTCCCCATCGGTTCATAAATCTCAGCATATCCAAAGAAAAACATCACGATCATCAACACCGCGATCGCAAGCAAGATCTTGATCATCGGATCTTGAAATGTTTCCTTAAATTCCTGCCAAAACGTCGTAGGTTCTGAATCTGGAATCTCATTGGAACCAAATTTCGCTCTCGATTCCTTTACTTCTTTATCTGTAAGCCCTTTTATATCCATATCGTTCCTCCTAATCAAATTGACTTTCAATTTTCTTTAGTATAACAGAAAATCGAAAAAACGAAACACTTTTGTAACATTTTAGCTATTTTTTTACACAAGGGACATCATCCCAGTGTGGCAAAAAAAATGGGCTGCTTCTATGCAGCCCAATCTAATGAAAAGAGAGGATTAAAATATATATGAAAAACTATGTCTTAAGTATATCAAAATCCCCACTCCATTCAATATTCTAAATCTAAACAATTCTAAAGAAAATATAAACTTCTATAAAGAGAAAATT
>ENA-OPDD01002897-OPDD01002897.1-human-gut-metagenome-genome-assembly--contig:-NODE-2897-length-10057-cov-3.762048_pt1 | contig 10057 bp, 9 predicted proteins | sample MGYA00241574_ERZ501499 | MGnify/ENA primary metagenome ERZ501499 (study PRJEB25962, sample SAMEA2042576) | human gut metagenome | biome: human gut; feature: human-associated habitat; material: faeces...
CAGCCCATGGTCCTGTATCTCAATATAATAGTTTCCTTTGCCGAACAGATCTTCATAGTACCGCGCAAGATTCTTGGCTTTTTCATAATCCCCTGCCAATAAAGCCTGAGGGATTTCGCCCGCAAGGCAGGCGGAGAGACATATCAGCCCCTCATGGTACTCTTCCAGCAGCTCGTGGTCCACACGCGGCTTGTTGTAAAAGCCTTCCGTAAAGCCCACCGACACCATCTTGATAAGATTTTTATAGCCCGTCTCGTTTTTGCACAGCAGCACCAGATGGTTGGAGCCGTCGATGCGGTTCACCTTGTCGAACCGTGTGCGTGTGGCGACATACACCTCACAGCCGATGATGGGCTTGATGCCAGCCTTTTTTGCAGCCTTATAAAACTGCACGCAGCCGTACATCACGCCGTGGTCGGTGCAGGCAATGGCGGTCTGTCCGCACTCTTTTACGCGATCCATCAGCTGGTCAATGCGGCAGGCACCATCCAGCAGGCTGTACTCTGTGTGGATGTGCAGATGGACAAAAGGCCGGGTATTGGCTAATGCTTCGCTCATGCTTTTGCCTCCTGTTCCAGATTCTGCCGCAGCGTTTCGGCCAATGCCTCCAGTTTCTTCATCCGGTGCGACAGGCCGGATTTGCTCACGGGCGGCTCAAAGCAGCCGCACAGCGCTGTGAGCGAAAGATCCGGGTACTGCATCCGCTTGGCAGCGGCCTCCTGCAGTACCTCCGGCAGAGTGCTAAGGGCATCCCGCTCTTCCAGAAAGCGGATGGCCTTCAGCGTCTGCGCATTGGCGCGGGCCGTTTTGCCAAGGTTTGCCGTATCACAGTTGGTCTGTCGGTTGGTCTGGTTGCGCACCTGCTTGAAGGCTTTCTGTGCATGGATCTCCTCTGCCGCACCGGCCGCCCCCATAAAGCGGAGCAGTCGTTCCAGATTGGCGCTGTTCTTGACGTAGACCAGGTTCACGCCGTTGCGGCGGGTGCGGTGCGGGGCAAATTCATGCTCAGCCAGCAGGGCTTCAAAATCCCGGGCCAGATTGGTGCGCGCGGTCAGGAACTCCAGATTGTACTCCTTCTGCGGGTCTGTGACGGTGCCACTGCACAAAAAAGCTGCGCCAATGTATGCACTGACGCAGGTCTGACAGCGGATCAGGGCGGGGTCGATCTGCAGGCTCGTCTCGCTGCCGGTGGTGCCGAACAGTTCATGCATCCGCGCCACCTGTTCCGGCTCCCGGATGTTGAACTCATACAGTACGCCGCTGGGGCGCTGCTTTTCCAGAACGTCCCCCTGCACCCCGCAGCGGGCAAAAAGTTCCCGGGCCAGCTGCACTGTGTGGGGCTGCTCGGTCTGGAGCACCAGCCCCCCTTTATCAAAATATTTGGCAAAGCAGGCAAAGCCATACGCTGCCGCACGCACGCAGCAGTCCTTCTGCAGGCTGCGTTGTGCGATCTCCTCCCGTGCACGGGATGCAAAGCTCATAGTGGTTCCTCAATTCTGGTCAGCGCATGGCATCGCGGTGCTGGACACCCGGCTCGTAGCCGAGGGATGTGCAGTACTCCGCGATCTTGCGCGCAAAAGTAATGGAGCGGTGCTTGCCACCGGTGCAGCCCACAGCAATGGTCAGCTGGCTCTTGCCTTCCCTGACATAGAGCGGCAGCGCCACCTGCAAAAACAACTCGTACCGTTCCAGCAGCTGCTTTGCCTCCGGGTGACTCATGACAAAATCCACCACTTCCTGATCCAGGCCGGTCTTGTGTTTGAGCCCCGGCACATAGAAGGGGTTGGGCAGGCAGCGCACGTCCAGCACCAGATCCGCCTCCGGCGGCAGGCCGAACTTGAACCCGAAGGACATGATGGTGAGCCGCATGGCACTCTTTGCCCCGCCGTTCTTCAGGAACAGGTCGCAGATGCGCTCCTTGTTCTGGGCGGTGGAGAGCAGGGCCGTGTTGATGGTATAGTCGGCCCGCACCCGCAGCGGCTCCAGGATCTGACGTTCCTTCAGAAATGCCTCGCGGGTGGAAAGCCCCTCGGAAATGCTGATGGGATGGCGGCGGCGGGTCTCGCTGTAGCGGCGCATGAGCACCTCGTCCGGCGCATCCAGGAACAGGATCTTGTAGGGTTTTTTCTGCTCATCCAGCTGCTGCAGCGCCTGTTCGATCTCTTCCCGCGTGCGGCAGCCACGCACATCCATACACAGCGCCACCCGTTCCAGCTGGTTATCGCCCGCCTTGGAAAAGGCCGTGATGCTGGGCAGAAGTGCCGCCGGGATGTTGTCAATGCAGAAATAACCGATATCTTCCAGCGCATTCATAGCAACCGACTTTCCTGCACCGGAAAGTCCGCTGACGATCAACAGTTCCATGGATCCGATCCCGCTCCTTTTTGAATCTATCTTATTTCACGACCCGGATCTCTTTTTCCAGATCGTAGCCGGTCTTTTCCTTTACAATGGCGCGCACTTCGTCGCACAAAGCCAGCACATCGGCACAGGTGGCACCGCCCAGGTTCACCACAAAACCGCAGTGCTTGTCGCTTACGGCGGCACCGCCATGGCGGTAACCCCGCAGGCCGCACTGGTCGATGAGGGCCGCCGCAAAAGCGCCCGCCGGGCGCTTAAAGGTGCTGCCGGCGCTGGGCTTGTCCAGCGGCTGTTTGTCGATGCGCTTCTGCATCAGCTCGTTCATCCGGGCCTTGATGGCATCCGGGTCGCCTTTTTCCAGGTGGAACACTGCGCCAAGGATGCAGGCATCATTCTCTTCAAACGCGCTGTGCCGGTAGGAAAAGTCCAGCTCGGACGCTTCACTGTCCACCCAGCGGCCGTCGGCGGTGAGATAGCTGACGGCTTCCAGCACATCCTTCATTTCGCCGCCGTAAGCACCGGCGTTCATGTAGACGGCACCGCCCACCGTGCCGGGGATGCCATAGGCAAATTCCAGCCCGGTGTAGCCGTGCTGGAGGGCAAATTTGCACAGCTCGGAAAGTTTCAGACCTGCCGGTGCCGAAATATAATCGCCGTCGGCATTCTGATAAATCGACAGTCCCATTCCCGCTGCTTCGGCAGAAACATCAATGACTGCTCCTCGAAAGCCCTCATCCGCAAACAGGATGTTGCTGCCATTGCCCAGCAGGTAATAGCGGATCTCCGCCTGTTTGCAGAACTGAACGGTCTGGCAAAGCTGATCTTCATCCCGCGGCATCACAAACAGGTCGGCCGGGCCGCCAATGCGGAAAGTGCAGTGTGCCGAGAGCGGCTCGTTTTCTTTATAAAGGATTCCAGCCGCCTGCAGCTGCTGCTTGAGTTGTTCCATGGTGCGTGCTCCTTTAGTCCAGTTTATCGTCCAGACCCAGACGGATCAGCAGCTCCTTGGCCGCATTGTAACCCATCTTTTTCTGGCGGTTGTTGATGGCCGCGGTTTCCAGCACCACAGCAAGGTTGCGTCCGGGCGAGACCGGAATGCTGGTGCTGGGAATGCTGACGCCCAGAATGTCGTAATATTCGTTTTCCAGACCCGTACGCTGGTAATTCTTGGTAGGGTCCCAGGCTTCCAGCTGGACCACCAGGTCCAGGCTCTCGCTCAGCTTGACTGCACCCACACCGAACACCCGGGCCACATTGACGATGCCAATGCCGCGCAGCTCAATGAAGTGGCGGATATTCTCCGGGGCAGTACCCATGATCTGGCGGTTGGACACCTTGCGCAGCTCCACCGCATCATCTGCCACAAGGCGGTGGCCGCGCTTGACCAGCTCGATGGCAAGCTCGCTTTTGCCAATGCCGCTGTCGCCCAGGATCAGGATGCCTTCGCCGTACACTTCCACCAGCACACCATGGCGGGTGATACGCGGTGCCAGTTCCAGATTCAGCACACTGATCAGGCTGCCCATCAGAGTGCAGGTGGTCTCATTGGAGCGCAGCAGTGCAACACCATGCTTCTGGGCCAGCTCCTGCATCTCCGGGAAAGGAGTCAGTTCTTCGCTGCGGCAGACGATAACAGCCGGCGGCTGCTGACGGAACAGCTGATCCAGCGCCTCGTAGCGTTTTTCCGGTGAAAGGCCGGACAGAAAGTTCATCTCTGCCAGACCCATGATCTGCAGACGCAGCTTATCAAAATAATCATAATAGCCCGCCAGAAACAGACCCGGGCGGTTCACTTCGGCGATCTCCACACAGATCTGATCCAGTTCCTTCGGCGTATAGACAACTTCCATACTGACACGGTCGGTCAGCGTTTTGAGCGAGACATTGAATGTGCCCATTCTTGTTCCTCCTGTGCTCCCTTTTGCTGCACAGCCCTGCCTGCTGTCAGGTACCGTGCAGGATTCCTTCTTATTATTATAATAGAACGATCGGTAAAAAACAATATTGTGCGGGCGGCTTTTTCGCAGCCCGGCAAGAATGCACGCAGCAGCGCAGCCATGTACTGATTTTTTACATTTTTCTTACCTTTACACGGATTTTACATTCCCTCGATTTTGGATTTTACATTGCATCTGTATACTCAAAATCAGGAGAAACACATCAAAAACACGTCAAACAAAAGTGAGGAAATCTTTATGACCATCTTCAATGTCTTTTCCCTGCTTGGAGGTCTTGCCCTGTTCCTGTTCGGCATGGACATCATGGGCAAAGCACTGGAAAAGCAGGCCGGCGGCCAGCTGCAGAAGATCCTGAGCAAGCTGACTGACAACCCCCTTAAAGGCTTTTTCCTTGGCCTGTGCGTCACCGCTGTGATCCAAAGTTCCAGCGCTACCACGGTCATGGTGGTCGGCTTTGTCAACAGCGGCATCATGGAGCTGCATCAGGCCATCGGCGTGATCATGGGCAGCAACGTGGGCACCACCGTCACCAGCTGGATCCTGAGCCTTTCGGGTCTGCAGGGCGACAGTGTGCTGATCAAGATGCTCAAACCCACTTCTTTCAGTCCTTTGCTTGCATTTATCGGCATTTTGCTGTATATGTGTAAGAGTGAGAAGAAAAAAGGTGTGGGCACCATCCTCATCGGCTTTGCCGTGCTGATGACCGGCATGACCACCATGTCCAACGCAGTGCTGCCGCTGCAGGGCGAAGAGTGGTTCACCAGCCTGTTCGTCCGCTTCTCCAACCCCATCCTTGGTGTGCTGGTGGGCGCACTGGTCACCGGCATCATCCAGAGTTCCAGCGCCAGTGTGGGCATTCTGCAGGCACTGAGCGCCACCGGCGTGATCACCTACGGCAGTGCCATTCCAATCATCATGGGCCAGAACATCGGCACCTGTGTCACAGCGCTGATCTCCTCGGTGGGTGCCACCAAGAATGCCCGCCGGGCCGCCATGGTGCACCTGTACTTCAACATCATCGGCGTGACCATCTTCCTGTTTGGTTTCTACGGTCTGAACGCCGTGTGCCACTTTGCCTTTGTGGATTCCACCATTGAAGCCTGGGGCATCGCCGTGGTGCACTCCGCCTTCAACATCCTGGCCACCCTCATCCTGTTGCCTTTTGCCAACGGGCTGGAAAAGCTGGCCATCCTCACCATCCCGGATTCCCCGGAAAAAGAGAGTTTCGCCCTGCTGGACGAGCGTCTGCTGAACACCCCGGCTGTGGCCGTGGAGCGCGCCCGCAGCGCCACCGCTGACATGGCAGAGCTGGCCCGCGTGGGCGTGGTGCAGGCCATGAGCCTGACCCACCAGTGGAACGACGAGCTGGCCCAGAAGGTGCGTGACGAGGAAAGCACCGTGGACCGTTATGAGGACGCTCTGGGCACCTACCTTGTCAAGCTGTCCGGCCGCGAGTTGAGCCACGCCGACAGCCAGAGCGTGAATACTCTGCTGCACACCATCAGCGATTTCGAGCGCATCAGTGACCACTCGGTCAACCTGCTGGAATCCGCGGAGGAAATGCACCAGAAGAACATTGAATTTTCCAAGGACGCACAAGAGGAGCTGCAGGTGCTGGAAGATGCCGTGCAGGATATCCTGAGCCGCACCACCGACGCCTTCCGCAAGGGAGACCTGCACCTGGCCAGCAAGGTAGAGCCGCTGGAAGCTGTGGTCAACGAGCTGGTGCGTGCCATCAAGGCACACCACATCGCCCGCCTGCAGACCGGCAGCTGCTCCATTGAGTACGGCTTTGTGCTGGACGATCTGCTGACCAACTACGAGCGTGTGTGCGACCACTGCAGCAATGTGGCTGTTGCCCAGATCGAGGTAGCACAGGACAGTTTTGACACCCACGCTTACCTCAACGATCTGCGCCATGGCAAAGATACCAAGGAGAGCGAAGAATTTCATCGTCGACTGGACAAATACCGGGAGCGGTATCTCTTCCCGGACAATCAATCTGCGGAGGAATTTGACAAATGATCTATATCGTAGAAGATGATGACGCCATCCGTGAGCTGGAGCAGTATGCCCTGCAGTCCAACGGTTATGAAGTGGCCAGCTTTGCCAGTTCCGAACCGTTCTGGCAGGCCATGCGCACCGAAGCCCCGGAGCTTGTGATCCTGGACGTGATGCTGCCCGGCGAGGATGGGTTCTCCATCCTGAAAAAGCTGCGCAACACCCCTTCCCTGCACCGGCTGCCCATCATCATGGTCACGGCCAAATCCAGCGAGCTGGACACCGTGCGCGGGCTGGACTGCGGTGCCGACGACTACATTTCCAAGCCGTTCGGCATCATGGAGTTCCTCAGCCGGGTGCGTGCTTCTCTGCGCCGGGCGGCTCCGGAGGAACGGCCCAATGTGCTCAGCTTCCATGAGATCCTGCTGGACAATGCACGTCACAGCGTGACGGTGAACAACCAGCCTGTCGAACTGACCTACAAAGAATACAGCCTGCTGCGCCTTCTGCTGGAGAACACCAACCTTGTGGTGACCCGCGAGACGATTTTGCAGGTGGTGTGGGGTACCGACATTTCGGTGGAAAGCCGCACCGTGGACATGCACATCCGCACCCTGCGCAAAAAGCTGGGCGATGCCGGACGCTACATCTGCACCATCCGCAAGGTGGGCTACAAGCTGGCCGATGACGAGGAGGCTGGAGACGAATGAAGCCGCACAGCATGGAAGAAAAGATCAGCTACCGGCTGTTCCTCATGGGCTTTCTGGGGCTGCTGTTCACCGCAGCACTGTGCATCTTTGTCTTTCACCGGGCTTTTACCGCCCAGGCCTGGGATGACCTGGAAAAAGAGAGCGATCTCATCCGTGCCGGGTATGACCTGACCAGCGAGCCGCAGCAGCTTTCTTTCTTTGTGACCGGCGACCTGCGCATTACGCTGATCTCTCCGGACGGCGACGTGATCTTTGAGTCTGCCACTGATCAGCCCATGGAGAACCATCTTACCCGTCCGGAGATCGTGCAGGCTCTGCAGGGCAGCATCGGCAAGGACATCCGTGATTCCCAGACCATGGGATATGAGACCTATTATTATGCCGTGCAGCTGCCCGGCGGCAACATCCTGCGCGTGGCGCAGGACGCCGAAACGGTGTGGTCGGTCTACGACGGAGCCCTGCCGGCCATCGTGCTGAGCTGCGTTGCCCTGATGTTGGCTGCCGCGATCCTGTCCACCCTGCTCACCCGCGCCCTTGTGCAGCCGGTGCTGAACATGACCGAGGATCTGGACCACATTCAGGATAAGGTCCCGTACAAGGAACTGATCCCCTTTGCCGAGAGCATCCATGCCGACCGCATCCTGCGGGAAAACAACGAGAAGATGCGGCAGGATTTCACCGCCAATGTGAGCCACGAGCTCAAGACCCCGCTGACCAGCATTTCCGGGTATGCGGAACTGATCGAGACCGGCATCGCCAAGCCGGAGGATGTGCCCGGTTTTGCCCAGAAGATCCATGGCGAAGCCAGCCGGATGATCCAGCTGGTGAACGATATCCTGCAGCTGTCCAGCCTGGACAACGCCTCCGAGACCTCCTCCATGCCGGAAATGGAGGTCGTGGACCTGCTGGACGTGGCCAAGGAGTGTGTGGAGCGTCAGAAGCTGAACGCCCGCCACGCCTACATCACCCTGACCTATCTGGGCGAGAGCGCACCGGTGCGGGGCAACCGCAATCTGTTGGATGAATTGTGCCAGAACCTGTGTGACAACGCCATCCGCTACAACCGCCCCGGCGGCAAGGTGCAGATCGTGACAGCATGCACCCGGGACGGCCATTGCAGCCTGACCGTGACCGACAACGGCATCGGCATCCCGCGCGAGTCGCAGAGCAGTGTGTTCGAGCGCTTCTACCGGGTGGACAAGAGCCGCAGCAAGGCCACCGGCGGCACCGGTCTGGGGCTGGCCATCGTCAAGCACATTGCCCTCATCCACGGGGCCCGCATCAAGCTGGAAAGTCAGGTGGACGTCGGCACGACCATCACGGTCACCTTCCCCACGGCATCCTGATTTTTCAAGCACCCAGAAATACAACGTCTGCCTGCAACTGCGGGCAGGCGTTTTTTGTTGGGTCAAACCCGTCGGGAGAGCCTGTGCGCAGCAGACTGTGCTCCCGCAGATGCAGCAGGTCTGTCCCCTGCTGCCAGCAGGAACGTACCACCCCAAGGCAAAGCTCTTCCAACTGTTGACACTGTGCCGCATCCGGCTGCGGCGTGCCGTAGGCCGTCTGGCAGTCCAGACGCAGGGTGGCCGTCTGCTTCCGGAGAGCAACTGAGACGGTGCACCGCCGGATGGTTACACGCTTTCCTTGCAGCCAGAAGGTTCGTTTGCCCGGTGTGCCCGTCAGCAGAAGAAACGCCTCTGTCTCGTTTTCTGTCAGGCGCTGCACCGCACCGCTCCCGGTGCGGAAGGCCCCGCTGCCAGAAACCATCACTTTTCCTTCCTGTGCTTCGGGCAAGCAAAGCACAGGAAGCAACATGCTTTCCTCGTGTGCATACAGCCGGGGCATTGCCGCCGATTCCGCTTTGAGTTTGTCCAGCAGTTTGTCGGGCAGCGTCTCCGTTTTTCCGCACGACTGCAAGAGTATTTCCAGATCAAATTCTGTGCAGGAAAGTCGGGCCGCTGTGCGCCCGCAGCCGCGTTCCAGCACCAGATTCTCATAAGCTGCCAGCACGGCATCCTCCGTCTGCTCCGGGAACAGTACATAATCGCACAGACGATAATCTGCCGTCTGCGGCAGGGCTGCTTCGGCAGCGGAAACCGACTTGTCCATTTTTTCCTGCTCACTGCTCTGCGTTTTGAACACGCTCGGCTCATAGTCACCGTAGTAGAGGTCGTGCAGAAAACTGGATGTAGGAGCTGCACTCTGCGGCGAACCTGCCTCAAGATGTGCAAGTCCGTCAGCAATTCGTTCCATCGCCTTGATAAGATTGGGCAGCTGGGCCTCAAAAAAGCGGTGACCGTATATCGTTTCGTGGAAATTCAAAGGTTGGCACCTCCTGTCAATGAAAGAACCACCGACGGTACAAAAGATGCGGTGGTTACTGATTGAGACCTCTGATAAGGTCATAGACCATCCATAATAGATACTGAAAATCAGCCAAAACAGTCGTGCTGCATAGCCTTATTGCAGGCCAGAGAGAGGCCTGTCATCAACTGCGGCATAGCCTCCATATACTGGGGTGTAATACCCAAAGCATCCAATGCTTCCTGCACATCGCCGGTGTAACTATACTCGTGATTCTCCAATTCCTGGAGGAACATATCAAATATAAAGCCTTTCCCCGTTTTATCCGAGGAAATGGCATCTTCCAGTTCTTTGCGATGTCGGGCGAGCATTTCATCCAGCTTGGCAGCATCGCTTTTGCGGCAGTAGCCGCCACCGAAAATACTGCACATCTGGCAGGTGTCCGAAAGAGAGAGGCCCAGTGTGCGCATCCCTTCGGCAAACTGTTGTTTGTTGAACGCAAAGAACATAGGGAATGCGTTGATTTCCGCCTGTTGGCGGTTACGCATCTCCTGATATTGATTGGTACTCATGCAACGCTCCTTTCCTCTGCTGTGCTTACGGCCAGTGGTGTCACACGCCATTCTTCCGGGTGACGCTGGTTTCGGCAGATCTTTTGCAAAATTTCATGCTTGCCGCAGACGGCATATTGCATCCATTGATGGCATGGTTGACCGTTGCCGT
>ENA-OPDD01002899-OPDD01002899.1-human-gut-metagenome-genome-assembly--contig:-NODE-2899-length-10055-cov-7.102000_pt1 | contig 10055 bp, 8 predicted proteins | sample MGYA00241574_ERZ501499 | MGnify/ENA primary metagenome ERZ501499 (study PRJEB25962, sample SAMEA2042576) | human gut metagenome | biome: human gut; feature: human-associated habitat; material: faeces...
TATTCCCGTATTTCGAGAAGAAAAAGCAAATTGGTTTTGAGAGGACTATAAATTCCAGTTTGTCGCACATCCCGCCTAAAACACAAACCGGAACGATCTTCCCTTTTTGGGTGGATCGTTCCGGTTTTTATGTTATATTGAAAATCGTTTTACGCCAGCTTGGCTTCCAGACGGGTGCGGATGGCCTTGATGAAGCCCTCACTGTCCACAGCGGTAGGAGTGATGCCCTCTGCCAGACCGCACAGGTCCTTGGTCATGATGCCGTCGTTCAGGGTCTGCAGGCTGGCTTCTTCCAGAGCCTGGCCAAAGTGCACCAGCTCCGGCAGATTATCCAGCTCGCCACGCTTCTTCAGGGCACCAGACCAGGCAAAGATGGTGGCCATGGGGTTGGTGGAGGTCTTTTCGCCCTTCAGATACTTATAGTAATGGCGGGTCACGGTGCCGTGCGCAGCCTCGTACTCGTATTTGCCGTCCGGGCTCACCAGCACGCTGGTCATCATGGCCAGCGAACCAAAGGCGGTGGACACCATATCGCTCATCACATCGCCGTCGTAGTTCTTGCAGGCCCAGACAAAGCCGCCCTCGCTGCGGATGACGCGGGCCACGATGTCGTCAATGAGGCTGTAGAAGTAGGTGATGCCGGCAGCCTCAAATTTTGCCTTGTATTCGGCGTCGTACACCTCCTGGAAGATATCCTTGAAGGTGTGGTCATACTTCTTGGAAATGGTGTCCTTGGCTCCAAACCACAGATTCTGCTTCACGTCCAGTGCGTAGTTGAAGCAGCTGCGGGCAAAGCTGCGGATGGAATCGTCCTTGTTGTACTGGCCCTGCAGCACACCGGGACCCTCAAAATTGAACACAGTGGCACGCTGCTCGGTGCCGTCGGCACCGGTGAACAGCAGCTCTGCCTTACCGGCACCGGGAATGCGGAACTCGGTGCACTTATACACGTCACCGTAGGCGTGACGGGCGATGGTGATGGGCTTTTTCCAGTTCTTGACCACCGGATGGATGCTGTCGATCATAATGGGTGCGCGGAACACAGTGCCGTCCAGCACGGCGCGGATGGTGCCGTTGGGGCTCTTCCACATCTCGTGCAGCTTGTACTCGTCCATGCGCTGGGCATTGGGGGTGATGGTGGCGCACTTGACCGACACGCCATACTTCTTGTTGGCAAGAGCAGCGTCCATGGTCACCTGGTCGCCGGTGGCATCGCGGTTGGGCAGGCCAAGGTCATAGTATTCGGTCTTGAGGTCCACAAACGGAAGGATCAGTTCGTCCTTGATCATCTTCCACAGGATGCGGGTCATCTCGTCGCCGTCCATCTCGACGAGGGGCGTGGTCATTTTGATCTTTTCCATAGCAGGGTTCCCTTTCCTCTCTGATGGTTTTTCTATCCTCAACCACGCGCCGCCATGCGCCGCGTGGGCGGGCAGGTTTACTTACGGTAAGCGGCCGCCAGCTTTTCCAAAGCCGGCAGGCTGCGCTTTACTTTTTCGGTGTCGATACAGTAGGCAAGGCGCACATAGCCCTTGACGCCAAAGGTATCGCTGGGCACCAGCAGCAGGTCGAACTCGCGGGCCTTCAGGCAGAAGGCATTGGCGTCCTCCTCCAGGGCCTTAGGGAAAATGTAGAAGGTGCCGCCGGGGCGCTCCACCTCAAAACCCAGCGCGGTGAGCTTATCGTACAGCAGGTTCATGTTGGTCTCGTAGACGCTCAGGTCGCTGGTGACCTCCTGGCAGCGGCCCACGGCCCGCTGGATGATGCTGGGCGGGCAGTTGTGGCCGGTAAAACGGGAGATCTGGGCCATCATATCCACCAGAATGTCCTCCCCCTCACAGCCCGGACGCACGGCCACATAGCCAAGGCGCTCGCCGGGCAGGCTCAGGCTCTTGGAGTAGGAGAAGCAGGTGAGAGTGTGGGGATAGAAGGCTGCCGGGTAGGGCACCTTCTTGCCGTCAAAGGCGATATCCCGGTAGGGCTCATCGCTCACGAGGAAGATGTTGTGGCCAAAGGCCTTGCTCTTCTCGGTCAGGATGTCGGCCATCCGGGTGAGGGTCTGGGCCGAATAGACCACACCGGTGGGATTGTTGGGGGTATTGATGAGCACACAGGTGGTCTTTTCGCCGATCATCTGCTCAAAGGCATCCAGATTGGGCTGGAAGGTGGGTGCCTGCGGCGGCACCACTTTGAGCACCGCACCGGTGCCGGCCACATAGGGGCCGTACTCCGGGAAGTAGGGCGCAAAAGTCAGCACCTCATCACCGGGCTGGGTGACGGCACGGATGGCATGGGCAATCGCACCGGCAGCACCGGTGGTGGGGAAGATGTGCTTCTGCTCATAGGGCAGGCCGAAGGTCTTTGCCAGATGGGCCGCCACGTCGGCGCGGAAACCGGGGTCGCCCTGGCTGGGGCAGTAGCCGTGCAGGTTCACCGGTTCCTCGTTGGCCAGCAGGTCCTGCATGGCGGCGGTAAATTCCGGCGGGCAGGGCACGCTGGGGTTGCCCAGCGAGTAATCGAACACATTCTCGTAGCCGATCTCGGCGGCACGTTTTTTTCCGTACATGAAAGTCTCGCGGATCACGCTCTTGTTGCCGAGCATGGCGCGGTAGGTCTCATTCAGCATAATACTTCCCCCTGGATCTATGATTGATGTGCCGCCGTATAGCTCTGCTCCACCTTGATGATGCAGTTATAGGTGGGGTCCTGTTCCTTGATGAACTGCTCCATCTGGGTCAGCAGCTCCACCTTGTCCCCGGCATAGCCCGCCGGGAGCACCAGATCAAAAAGCACATTCGTGTGGGTCTTGCCCGGCACGATGCGCAGATCGTGCAGTGACAGGGCCGGGTTCAGCTGGCGGAGTTTTTCGGTCAGACGGGTGCGCAACACCCCCACCGCAGCATCCGAGGTCACGATGGGATCGTAGTGGATGGTGACCATGAGATGGTCATTCTTCATAAAATTCCGTTCGATGTTGTCGATCAGGTCGTGGGCGTCCAACGGATCCTGCTCGGCAGGCAGTTCCACATGCAGCGAGGCAAACTGGTGCCCCGGGCCGTAGTCGTGCACCATCAGGTCATGCATGCCCAGCACGCCGGGGTAGCTCATCACAGTCTGCTCGATGTGATCCACCAGGTCATCGCTGGGGCGTTCGCCCAGCAGCGGGCTGAGGGTGTCCATCACCAGACCCCAGCCGGAGATCAGAATGAACACGGCCACGCCCACACCCATCAGACCATCCAGAATGTTCCAGCCGGTCAGGCGGCACAGAATGGTGGCAATGAGCACCGCACCGGTGCTCAGCACATCGTTGCGGCTGTCCGCCGCCGTGGCAATGAGGGTCTCGGAACCGATGGTGCGGCCGACGGTGCGGTTGAAACCGCTCATCCACAGCTTGACCAGAATGGAAGCGACCAGCACGGCAACGGTCAGCAGACTGAACTGCACCGCTGTGGGATGCAGCACCTTGACCACCGACTCCTTCAGCAGGGAAAAGCCAATGCCCAGCACCGTCACGCTGACCACCAGCCCGGCCAGATACTCATACCGGGCATGGCCGAAGGGGTGTTCCGCGTCCGGTGCTCTGGACGCCAGCTTGAACCCCACCAGACTGACGATATTGGACGATGCATCCGACAGGTTGTTCAGGGCATCGGCCATGATGGCGATGGAACCGAACAGCGTGCCCACGGCGAGCTTGCCCAGGCAGAGCAGAACATTGCACACCATGCCCACGATGCTGGCCAGATTGCCATAGGCGGCCCGGGTGTGCGGGTCCTGCGGATTGTCGGGGTGACGGATAAACAGACGGATCAACAACTGCGTCATAAAAAACCTCCCGGGCAGCGCTGGCAGCCTGCATACCCAATGTCCCTAGTATAGCATTTTGCTTTATGGTTTTAAAGTGGTTTCCGGAAAACTTTGCCCGGTATACAAAGACCCCGGCGGGGTGTGTGCCCTGCCGGGGTCGATTTTGCAAATAAGGGCCCGCCTTACTTTTCAGAAGGCTTGCTCAGGTCCACGCTGCGGATGATCTTGCGCACCGGCAGGATGCTCTTGGCATTCATGGACAGCTCGTCCACGCCCATGCGCAGGAAGGTCTCGGTGAGGGCGGTGTCGGCACCCAGCTCACCGCAGATGCCCACCCAGATGCCGTGGCGATGGCCGGCTTCGATGGTCATCTTGATGGCGCGCAGCACAGCGGGATGGTGCGGGTTGAAGAAAGGCTCCAGCTTTGCGTTCTGGCGGTCCAGTGCGCAGGTGTACTGGGTCAGGTCGTTGGTGCCGATGGAGAAGAAGTCGCACTCGGCGGCCAGCTCGTCCGCGATGAGCACGGCGGCGGGGGTCTCGATCATGGTGCCTACTTCAATGTTCTGCCCCATCTTCACGCCCTCGGCGGTCAGCTCGGCACGGCACTCTTCCAGAACAGCCTTGGCGTCCTGCAGCTCCCGCAGGCTGGTGATCATGGGGAACATGATGCTCATGTTGCCGTAAGCGGAAGCCCGCAGCAGAGCCCGGAGCTGGGTCTTGAAAAAGTCCTTCCGGGTCAGGCAGATGCGGATGGCACGGTAGCCCAGAGCCGGGTTGTCCTCGTGGTCCAGCTTCATGTAGTCCACGGTCTTGTCGGCACCGATATCGCAGGTACGCACCACCACTTTACGGGGGGCCAGGCTCTCCACCACCTGCTTGTAAGCCTCGAACTGATACTCTTCGGTGGGGAAGTCCTTGCAGTTCAGGTAGACGAATTCGGTGCGGAACAGGCCCACGCCGCCGGCGTCGTTCTGTTGCACAGCACCCACGTCGCCCATGCCGCCGATGTTGGCAAACACGTTGATGGTCTTGCCGTCCAGCGTGGTGTTGGGCTTGCCCTTCAGCTCCTGCAGCAGGGCCTGCTTTTTCTGGTCCTCCTGCTGGCGCTTTTTCAGGCTCTTGAGCAGATCGGGGGTGGGGTCCACATACACACAGGCATTGTAGCCGTCCACCACGGCCATCTTGCCGTCCCAGTCATCCTGGATATCCTTGCACTGGATCAGGGCAGGGATGTTCATGCTGCGGGCCAGAATGGCGGTGTGGCTGTTGGAGCTGCCCTCGCGGGTGATGAAACCCAGCAGCAGGCTCTTGTCCATGCGCACCGTCTCGGACGGGGCCAGATCCTCGGCCACCAGAATGCTGGGCTCGGTGCCCTGCAGGCTGGCATTGTCCACCCCCTGCAGGATGTCCAGGATCGCCTGTGCAATGTCGATGACGTCCGCACTGCGGGCCTGCAGATACGGGTCATCCATGGCTGCGAACACGGCAGCCTGATTGTCGCCGGCGGTCTTGACAGCGTACTCGGCGCACTTGTGCTGGCCGTTGATGATCTCCTTGATGGCGTCCACAAAGTCGTCATCTTCCAGCATCATGGCATGGATGTTGAACACTTCGGCAATGTCCTCGCCTGCTTCGGCCAGTGCCTTTTCGTACAGAGCAGTCTGCTGCTCAATGGCTTTCTGCTGGGCAGCCTCAAAGCGGGCCACCTCTGCAGCGGTGTCGGCGATCTCTGCGGTGGAGATCACGGTGTCCTTTTTCTTATAGATCTTCAGCTTGCCGATGGCAATGCCGTTCAGAATGCTTCTACCGGTGCCTACCTGCATCGCTCATTCTCCTTCTTACTCATCCATTTCAAAAAAGCCCCCGCAGATCACTCCGCGAGGGCTGTGGCATCACGGCGGGATCAGACGTTCTCGGTCAGGAACTTCTGAATTGCTGCAGCGGCTGCCTCTTCATCGTCGCCTTCTACCTTGATGGTGATGGTCTCGCCCTGCTTGACGCCCATGCCCATCAGAGCCATCAGCTTGCGCATGTCGCAGCTCTTGCCGTCCTTCTCGAGGGTGGCGGTGCTGGCAAAGCCCTTCACGGTCTTGACGAGCAGGCCGGCCGGACGAGCATGGATGCCGCAGGCATCCTTAACGGTATACTGGAATTCCTTCATAATCATTTTCTCCTTACTTGATTTTCCTGTGCCCGGCGCTGCAAACTCCAGCACATGGGGCGTAAAATACAGGAAAAGTTTATACATCTATTATAAACCCTGCACCGTCTTTTTGCACCGTTCTATATTGCTGATTTTTGCGGCAAAATTTTGGTAGTTTTGAACATACAAAAGCTCCAAAAATGCTCACTTTTTACATTTTTTCATTTTTGTTTGCAAAATTTATGCATTCTGCGACCCAATTTTCCATGCAAAACCGGTTGTTCATTCCGGGACCGTACCGGTTTTGCCGGGAGTTCCGGCCCGCATCATTCCACGGGGTAGCCTTCGGCGTCCAGCGGCAGGGACGCATAATCCACCGCCTGGGCCTGCTCTCCGGCCTCCCCGGAAGTCTGCTGCGCCGCGTCGCCGGTCAGTTCTTCGTCATGGCGCTCGCCCCAGTCGCCGCTGTAGTCCTCCCCGGAGGTCTGCTGCGCGTCCAGTTCCTCGTCGTGCCGCTCGCCCCAGTCCCCGCTGTAGTCCTCGCCGGAAGTCTGCTGGGCTTCGGCCATGGCCGTCTGCAGGTCCTTCAGACCCACCACCACGCCGGAGGGCCGCTCCAACAGGTAGGCTCCCACAGCCTTTTTGCGCCACACCAGCAACACCCCGTAGCGGCTGGTCTCGCCGCTGCTGGCCGCCGGGATCAGGGCCGTCCATTTTTCCACCGTTTTGCCCTTGCAGCGGGTCAGATCCATGCCGCTCTGCTGCACCACCCCATTGAAGGCGGAAAAGCTGTCGTCCCATTTGCGGGGGATCTTGACTTTGTCGGCGGTGATGGACGCACCGTCCACCTCCAGCCCGTAGCCGGTGAACCAGGTCTGGATGTCCTGTGCGCTCTCGATCTTGTTCACCGACGCCGCAGCCGTCACCGTGCGGGTGCTGATGTAGCGCCCCAGCAGCGCGCTGCACACCACCAGGGCACAGCACATGGCCCCCAGCCCCAGTTTTTTCAGGCTCGTTCTGCTCAACGTGATCACAAACATATCGCCCTGCCTCCCCAGCACCATTTTTGCGTTGCACACTCTGGAACCAGTGTATGCACCGCCCGGGGCCGGTATGCGGCACAAAAAAGGAGCCGCCGCACGCTTTTTCCGTGCAGCAGCTCCCCTATGGGGTCAGTGTGCTTTTGTAAAATCCGCCGGGCAGACGCAGCCCTTTTGCCGCAATACCTGCTGCAGCACCCGGGCCACCCCGTATTCCGTGTTGGGCGGGGCCAGATACGGCACCCGGCTGCGCAGCTCCGGGCTGCCGTTTTCCATCAGGAAGCCGTAGCCCACGGCCTCCAGCATCTCGATGTCGTTGTAGGTATCGCCAAAGGCCATCATGGCACCGGATGGGATGTCCAGCAGCCTGCTCAGACGCTCCACAGCCTTCCCCTTGGTCACGCCGGGGTTGGTCACGTCGATCCAGCATTTGCCGGACACCGCCACGGCCAGTTCCTGCCCGAAGCGGGGGCCGTAGACCTTCTCGTACACCTCCTGCGCATTGTCCTGCGGCAGATAGATGGTAAACTTGTCCACTGCGGCGTCGATGGTGTACAGATCCGACACATAGGCAATGCGGTTGTAGAAGTTGCGGTATACGGCATCATAGCACCGGTCACAGGGGCGCAGGTAGGCGTTCTCCAGCCCGCAGACCACAAAGGAATCCCCGTTTTCCTCCGCGCAGGCCGTCAGCCGGTGCCAGACCTCCGGCTCCATGCGGGAGACGAACAGGTCTTTGCCGCGCCAGCGCACAGCGCCGCCGTTGTCGGCCACCAGAAGGGTCTGCTCCAGCACCGGAGCAAACATCTCTTCCAGCTTGTACAGCGGCCGCCCGCTGGCAGCCGCGAACAGGATATCCTGTCCGGCCAGCTCCTGCACAAGATGCAGAAAGTCCGGCGGCAGCTGACTGTGCCCGTCCAGCAGGGTCGCGTCCATGTCCGACGCGATCAGGCGAATGCGGTCCATCGCGCTCCTCCTGTCATCCCATGTAGCTGATGTTGGCATCCAGCTCACCGCTGTAGCCATTGATGCGGGCCTTCTCGGTGCCCTGCCACATATCGCAGTCGATGGGGCTGCTGGACACGCCGTAATGGGCGTTCCAGATGGTGTACTTGCGCAGGGCGTCCAGGTCCACCCGCTTGCGGAACCAGGTGGTGGAAGCGTACACGCCGGGCTTGTACCCCAGCGACTTGACTTCCTCGCAGAAGGCGATGGCGCACTTGGTGCGATCCTCCTTGCCCAGGCCATCGGCACGGCCGGTGCCGTTGGGAGAGGTGGAAGCCTCGGTATCATAATAGATGGGGTAGTCCAGCTTGCGGCCGTTCAGCACCCAATTGCAGCCCTGTGCTTCCTCGCGGGCCTCGTCCTCGGTCACCGCCTGGGTGAAGAAATACACGCCCACCTTCAGGCCCGCGTTGCGGGCATTGGTGAAGTGCTCTTCAAACATGGGGTCCTGCACCAGCGTGCCGCTGGCACCGTAGCCGCGGTAGCCGATGCGGATGATCACAAAGTTCACGCCCGCCTTCTTCACCTTGTTCCAGTCGATGTTGCTCTGGTACTTGGACACGTCGATGCCGAAGTTCACATTCTTCTGCATCACGCCGTCGGCGTCAAAGTAATACAGCTTGCCGTCCACAGACTGGATGCCGGTGACCGGCTTATGGGTGGAGGCGCTGTAGTAATAGGTCTTGCCGTTCTTGGTCAGCCAGCCGGTGTATTCCTCCTGGTTGTCCTTTTTGCCGAACAGCCAGTTCCACAGCCAGCTGAAAAAGCCGTTCTCGTCGCTCAGGTCGATGCACTGTGCCTCGGCCTCATCCAGGGCACCCTCGTCCAGCGCCTTGCGGATCTGCTCGTCGGTCAACAGCATGGTCCCCTCCGGCGTGCGGCCGGACAGGTCATTCTCTGCGGCGTCCGTTTCCTCCGGGGGTGCCTGCGGGTCCTGTGCGGCCAGCTCCGGCGTTTCCTGCTGCAGGATCACCGGGCCGTTCTCCTGTGCGGTCTCTGCCGTTTCCGTGCTTTCCGTGGTGTCCGGATCTGCGTCCTCCGCGCGGCCCGGCACCAGCGGGTCCGGTTCCTCTGCGGTGTCCTGTGCAGGCTCCGCCGGGTTCTCCGCTGCGGCGGGCTCTTCGCCCTGCTCTGCGGTCGTCTCAGACTCCGCGGTCTGTGCGGCAGGCTGCTCGGCGGCTTCCGGCTGTGCCTGTGCCGTGGGTCCTTCCGCCGCCCGGGGCTCTTCCGTGCTGTCCGCAGCGCATTCTTCCGAAGAAGCCGCCGACCCGGTCTGTTTCTTCCCGAAGAGCTTTGTTTTCTGCTCCGGTTCCGTCCCGCTCTGCTGCCGGACGATGGGCTGCACCGTCACAACCCCCTGCAGGTCGGCCAGATTCATGGCCGCCCCCAGACCGCCGACGGCCAGCACCATGGCCATGGTAAAAACAGCCGCAGCCTTGCCCCAGCCGCGTGCCGAAAATCTGTTGTTCCAAATTCGTTTCATGCCGTACTTCTTCGCCTCCGGATCCCTGTTTTGGTTATAGTCTGCCGCCGCAAAAGCGGACGGCCATTCATGCATTTTCACACAGGTTCAGTATACACCCGATGCCGTCCCGCCGTCAATCGGCTGGACTTTGCCGCCGCGGCCGCCGCGCACGGGCAGGCCTGCGTCCGCACACCCGAAAAATGCTCCAAAAGGGATACGTTTCGCTGGGGCAAAACATTGCACAAAGCCGAAATTTCCTGTTTTTGCCGCCGGAAATCCCGTTTTTTCTTGCTGTCTTGACAGGTGTATGGTATTATACTTGACATGCAGTTTCTCTGCGGCGTATCGCGCCGCAGACCGGAAAGGTTGGTTATTTATGGAAAATGTGAAAGATTTTTTAAAGCGCAAGGACATCGTCATTTCTCCGCAGCGCTACCTCATTGAAGCACTGGGTGCCATGGCACAGGGCCTGTTCGCCAGTCTGCTCATCGGCACCATCATCAAGACGCTGGGCCAACAGACCGGGCTGGAGATGCTGGTGGATCTGGGCGGCTACGCTACGGCCATGAGCGGCCCGGCCATGGCCTGCGCC
>ENA-OPDD01002907-OPDD01002907.1-human-gut-metagenome-genome-assembly--contig:-NODE-2907-length-10036-cov-2.049795_pt1 | contig 10036 bp, 6 predicted proteins | sample MGYA00241574_ERZ501499 | MGnify/ENA primary metagenome ERZ501499 (study PRJEB25962, sample SAMEA2042576) | human gut metagenome | biome: human gut; feature: human-associated habitat; material: faeces...
CAGAGCAAAAAAGGTATGCTAAAGTCTGACTGTATGCGAATTAGTGTAAACTAATCAATAATATTTACTATGAAAGTCCCGGACGGCAGCCATGAATGAGCCATGCTCGCATGAGCGAATTCATGGATATCGGACGGGCGATAGCCCGGATTACGAATGAGGTCGGCAGCTCTTATATATGGTGATGTCGCCGGTAGGCGACATGTCCGTTTCTTGGTAATGACAGGAAAAATCAGAAAATATTAGGCAAGGAAAACCGCAGGAAGCTTCCAAAGGGGAATACGGGAGAAGGCCTGCGGATTTTCTGAGATGAGGGTTAGTTGATGCTAATTATCAACAGGCATAAAGGAACCCGTAGACGTAAGCAGGCAAACAGCACAGGAAAGGACACTATGAAAAAGAGAAGGTACACAGCGAAATTATTGAGTATGGCAGTTGCAGCCAATCTCGTATTTTCTTCACTGGCAATGCCGGTATTTTCCGCAGATCTGAGCGGTCTGGAAACGGAATTATCGACAGAAATGCAGGGGGAAACCGAAACAACAGTCTCGGTTAAAGAGACTGAGACAGAAACCCGGGAAGAAACAGAGTCTCAGGCTGAGACAGTGAATGAAATGGAAACTGAGACACAGGCTATGACAGAGACAGATTCTGAGACCGTGACAGAGACGGAAGTTCAGACTGAGACTGCTTCACAGGAAATTGAGAAAGAGACAGAGTCCACTCAGGAAATTGAAGCCCAGGCGGATGTATTTTCTGCCCGGGAAAATGCTTCTGCTGTTCAGGCAGGCGATCCCGTGGAGATCACCGTTCAGAACAGCGAGGTGACTTCCAAGACTACTTCTCTTACGGTAAATCTTTCCGGAGTACCGTCCTCCGGAATTCTTCGTGTCGTTCAGCTGGATGCGGGAGATACTTATGATGCAGGCAAACTCAACGGCTATACAAGCCTGCATTTTTCCGTTCTTAGCCGGCTTCATACGGGAGAAAATGTGCTCTCTCTTACTGGAGCTCCCACGCCGGGAAAACAGCTGCTGGTGGTTGTGAGAGATGCAGGAGGCAGTATTGTGGATTATGTATCATCCCCCATCCTTGTTGCAGAAGAGCAGATAGAGCCCGATCCCGGTCAGGAGAAAACGCCGGAGGAGATTCTGAAAAATACCAGCGTAACCCTGATGAAAAACGGAGAAACGCGTACAGAGAAGTTCACACAGCAGGAAACTTCCGTGGACGTCCGCGTAAAACTGGACGATTCCGTGGATAAATGCTGGCTGAAAATCTGCGGCTATGCAGGAAATACAGGCTTTGATCCGGATTCCAATTTTAATAAAGTTCTCTGGTCCGGCTGGGTAACAAATGGCTTTGAAGGAACCCTTTCCTTTGCGGAATCCCAGCTGCCCCTTCCGGTAGGCTACGATATCATCGCCTGCCTGAATGTGCCTGTGGGCGAGGATTACTACCGTTCTTCCCTTTCCCAGTTTCTGGAGGTTGTGGATGAAAACGGCGAGGGTTTCCAGGATTACGTTTATCCGGATGCTTCCATCGATGAAGAAGAGCTGGAGGAGGGCGCGACCTCTCTTCACATTTCTCTGACTGGCGACGAGCGCCTTTTCCAGGCGGCCAGAGAGGGAAAGACAGAGATCAATGTCAGTGTAGCCCAGTACCCCGAGGGCGATACCTTTGATTTCGAGAGCAGCAGCCAGATTTCTCTTCTTCGGATCCAGTCCTTTACGGAGGCTGTTTCCGGTCTGGAGGTTTCTTTCTCGGATACACCGCTGAAGGCAGGCTATCGCGTGCGCGCTGTGGCTTACCGGATATTTATCTTCCAAAAGGAAATGATTACGAGGCCAGCTTCAACAAGCCGGATGATTCCGTGCCGGTTATCGGAGCGCCGAAGGTTTCCTTTGACGGAGAGATCCGGGATACAGACTCCAGTGTGGCACTGACGATAGGCGGAAGAATCCCCGAGGGCTGTGTGCTTCTGGTTAAGAAGTATGACGCAGATGCGGCTTCCCTGGTCACTCAGGAGGGTACTCTGGTAAGCTCCAGACTTGACGTTTCTGAGGGAAAAATGGTTCTTGACTCTATGGTTTCTTTTGCAGGAGGCGAAAAAATCGTTGCTTTCCTTCTCCAGAATGGAACGGTGATTGCGCAGACGGACCCTGCCGTTGTCGCTGCAATTCCGGATTTTACGGTCACTCAGGACAATGGACCGGTGACGGAGGAGACGACGGAGCTTACCTTTACGGTGAAGGCAAAAGACGATTCCATCACAAACATCAATATCGCGGCGCTCTGCCGGGTAGATGAAAACGGTAATGTGGACCCGACTTCAGCAGATTCTTATGTGGCGCGGCTTTTCGGACAAAAGCCGGGAACTCTTCATTTTACCGGGATCAGCGGACTGAAAGCAGGAGAGAAACTGCGCCTGGTTCTTGTATACAATAATGGTAATTCCAGATTTTATGGTGAAGATATCCCAGTTCTGGCTCCGCTGGTAGCAGAGAGAGTGACGATCCTGAATACCGAAATCAACACAGAGACCAAAGAAGTCTCCGTAGTTGTGACCGGCTGCGAAACGTATAATGGCGGCTTTCTGATCCTGTCCACAGGAAATGCGGCTACGGATGGAGACGGAGACAGGCGTACCAGACTGGGAAGTAAGACTTTTACCGGGGCAGGAACCTATACGTTTGCAGTAAACACCGGTTTGAAAGCAGGAAATACCGTTCAGGCTTATCTTTACAAATATGATGCAGATAGCGACCGCGTCTTTTATAAATACAGCGATTCCGTTTCCATCACGGAAAATAACCCTGTTCTAAAAGAAGCAAAAGTGGAGATCGTTACGGACACGATCCGTGCAGACCGGACATATCTCTGGGCAGCCATTGATTTTGACGAAGGCCTTACCGGAATCCTGAAGCTTTACACTTATGAGGGCGAAAGCTTTGACCGCACACAGGCGAAAGAGATTTATTCCGGTCCTGCTTCTCCGGCAGAAAACCGCCAGAGAGTCACCTTTGGAAAAGGAAAACTGACTGCGGGCAAAAAAATCATTGCGGAGCTGCTTCTTTCCGATGAAACTACTGTGCTTTCCAACAGCAAAGAGATTCAGCCGGAGCCGGAGAAAGTAAAACCGACGGTTTCCATTACTTCAGAAAAAGTAACAGCTGGAATGACTCACATCAAAGCGGTTTCAAACTTTGATTCCTCTTTTTCACAGGCATCCTTTAAACTGTATCAGTTTACCGGAGAGGCTCTGGATACGGAAAATGACACCGTGATCTTTTCTGGAAATGCCTACTATTCAAACAGAGGAAACGTAAGCTTTTACTGCGGTGGAAAACTGAAGGTCGGCGCGAAGCTTCAGCTGGTTATGACCGTCGGAGACGAGGAAGTCCGCTCCAATGTGGTGGAGGTACAGCCTTCTCCTGACTGGGGAACTCCCTATGCGGCATTTGAGGTTTCCGCGCTGAAGAGCAATGCCGAGAGCGTGGAAGTGACCGTCGATTATTCCGATGAGTACCTTACCCTGGGGGATGATTTCTACTGTGATGTAACCGTCTATGAATTTTCCGGTGCTTACAGTGACCAGGAATTTGAAGACAATGAACTGTGGGAGAATTCTTCCAAAGTTCAGAGAGTTGCCCAGGTCAATTCCAGACTCGGTGATGTAACCAGAGGAAAACTGACCATTCCGATTAAAGCAGGTGTGACCCTGAATCCGGGCGACCGTCTGATCATCAAGCTTCGTCTTCCCCATACCGAGTGGGAGGGAGAAGAGGTCGATTATCTTTCCACTTCCATTCCCATTGTGGGTGAAAATGAGACCATCACGGCTCCGAGGGTTCTTCTCTACAACCTGAGTGCAGATACTTCTATGGGCCTGCGCCTGAGAAAAATTCTGGAAGAGCAGGGAATCGAAGCTGTGGATGTGGCAGACAGCCAGCTCAATGAAAGCCTGGGCTATCTGGCCGGCATGGAGGGATATGAAGCAAATTCCGAGCCTTACAGCGGAAAGGGGTCCAGCACCGAATTTATGGTAATGGCAAACTTTTCCGAGGCTCAGTTGGACCGTTTCCTGGATGCCATGACCGCAAACGGAATCCGTATCGACCACAAAGCAGTTGCAACAGCTTACAACGTAGACTATGAATTTCATCGTCTTATCGACGATATCAAGGAAGAGCATGAAACCTTCCAGGCGCTGATTACACTGAATCAGCTGGTGAAGGATGCAGAAAAACTGACAGAAGAGCAGTATGGAAATGCGGAGCGCTGGGCAGAATTTAAGGCAGCTCTGAAAGCAGCAAATGATGTTCTGACTTCTGTGGAGCCGTCTCTCGAGGACCTTCAGAAGGCAGATGCCGCTTTAAGGGCACCGTATCTTACACTGACCGGAATGACTGAGCTTGCCGGAGAGGCTGTGATTACATTGATTCCTCAGGAGGACGGAACCTACAATATGGAAGCTTCTTTAAAAGGAGCTGCAGAAGGTTCTGTGCTGAATTATCGGTGGGGCAGCGGAGAGACCGGCGCGGTTCTGGAACATGTAAAAGCGGAGGAGCTCATCACAAAGACCGTTACCATCACTGGCGAGAATCAGTACGGTTCCAAGAAGGCCCAGCTTCAGGTAGCGGCAAAACCGGAGGTGAAAGTAACGGCTGGAAAAGATCAGCTTGAGATCAGCATTACCCCGCAGCAGGGTAAGGACAACTGCCCGGCTCCTGCTTCCTACACGGTAGTTCTTTATAAGGATGGAAAACAGCTGGCTTCCAGGACGCTTGACAACACCGGGTTACATACTGTTTTTGACGGACTGAACAGCGAAACCGACTATACCGTAAAAGTATACGCAGAAAGCCTGGTGGGCCGGAGTGATACGGCTGTCATGGCAGTGAAGACGACTGGCAGAGAGTGAGAAACCTGGCGAGAGCGAGAAGCCTGGCGAGAGTGAGAAACCTGGCGAGAGCGAGGCCCCGGCAGAGAGTGAGAAGCCTGCGGAAAGTGAAGCACCTGCGGAGAGCGAGAAGCCGGCAGAGAGTGAAGCACCCGCGGAGAGCGAGAAGCCCGTAGAGAGTGAAGCACCCGCGGAGAGCGAGAAGCCCGTAGAGAGTGAAACACCTGCGGAGACGGAAGTTCCTGCTGAAACTGAGGCTCCCACAGAGACCGAAACCGAAACTTCTTCTGAGACCGAGACGACAAAGGAGACGGAGTCTGAAACTACGAAGACCACCAATGGAAATGACAGCAGCTCCGGAAACAACGCACAGACCAATGCACCGAAGACCGGCGATCCCACAGATACAGCGATTCTGCTGTTCCTGCTGGCACTTTCCGGCATGGCAGCTCTGGGCACAGCACTCTGGAGAAAAAGTGAAGAAAAATAAAACCTGAAAAAAGAGAGCGCAGGACCCTGAAAAGTCCTGCGTTTTCCTGTTTTTGGTGATAAAATAGAACTGTTCAGAGACAGGCAGATTTTCTGCCAGAAGAATGAATCATGTTCGCATGAACGAACACCTTCTCTGTTGTTTGAAGGAGCGCCGTTGAAGAATCCCATGGCGTCCATCATGGAAGGCGTTTTTCTATGCTGGCGGCTTCCTTCGCTGCGGTTCTGACCGGAACCACCATCCTGCCGGCCTGGGCTTGCATTTTCAATATCCTGCCTTTGTTCCTCATCTTCACACCATTCCACCTCGTTAGCACCGGAAATCTGGTGAGCGCGATTATGTTTCTGGGGGTATTTTTTCTGATCTGAGGGAATCAGGCAGGTCCCGCCAGCTGCGTTAATTGCAGAAAGCAGGGGGGGGACTTGTCTGCAAATCCGACTCTACAGTTGAAAAAGCCTCATCGTAGCTACAGCAATTCTTCGAAATAACACAGCCAATCCAATTCATCAGAATGTGAAATGCTGCGTCAGAAATCTTTGTTGTGCGTCTGCGTATCTGCTGATTTCATCCTTGCCTTTTGTATTCCGCTAAATTGCCATTTACCGTCCAGTACAGGCCTGAATTGACCGTATATCGTAAAACGTCCAATAAGTCAACCAAAATAGAGCAATCAATTGACTGAAAATCCCAAAACTCCAAATACGGTCATGAAAAATAAAGTATTCCGTTGACCGAAAATCACAAAAACCTCAAAAACGGTCAAAAAATCCGAGAAATATTTGACCGTAAATGCCAAAAACACAAAAAGCAGTACAGTTGTAAATATTGAACAGGGTTTTGCCAATGCGGGTGTTGAGATCTCTTCCCGGCACTGGTTAGACGTTTTCCAGGAGAGATACGACCATGTGATGGATGAATATGCACAGAAGCTGCTGTCTCTGAGGGCAGAGGGCTTTGACCTGCTCTTTGAGATTGAGCCGGAAAAACCGGAAGAACAGCCGGTTACACCGCAGGATATCGCAGAAGCCCGCATTTTGCAGTGCTGCTGAATGTAGGCGGCGTGATTGATACCAGTGTACTGTGCAGCATTCCGGGTGTCCATGCAATCCTTCTGATCAGCCAGGCCGGAAACATCACCGGAGATGTCGTGGCGGATGTGATTCTTGGAAAAGCATACCCCTCCGGAAAACTGACCACTACCTGGGCAAAGGCTTATGAGGATTATCCGTACAGTGGCGAGTTCAGCTCCAATAATGGAGATCTGAATGATTCTTACTACCGGGAAGGTATCTATGTGGGCTACCGCTATTTTGATACTTTCGGTATCAAACCGGCATTCTGTTTTGGATACGGGCTTTCTTATACGGAGTTTTCTCTGAAAACAGAATCCGTTCATGTGGAAAAAGACGAAATTTATGCAGCCGTACGGGTGCAGAATATCGGTTCCTACGCGGGTAAGGAAGTGGTACAGCTTTATTATTCCGCACCGGAAGGAGGGCTGGAGAAGCCCTATCAGGAGCTTGCAGCTTATGGAAAAACGAAAGAACTTCTGCCAGGAGAAGAAGAACTGCTAAAGCTTTCCCTGAATGTCCGTGATATGGCATCCTACAGTGAAGAAAAAGCGGCCTGGCTGCTGGAACCAGGAGAATACCTCTTACGGGTCGGCAACAGTTCTGAAAATACACAGGTCGCAGCCCGTCTGCTGCTGAAAGAGGAGGTCCTGACGGAACAGCTGGAAAATCAGTTTGCACTGGATGAAAACTTTGAGAGCCTGAAAAGGGAAGGGAAGCAAGTTTGCCGGAAAGAGCTGGAGAAAGCGGAGTGTCAGAACACACCGGAATTTACACTGGATGAGAAGGCAATCAGTTCTCATACGGCCACATATCGTAAAATAAAGAAAGTACTGGCAGACAAAAGCGAAGGCACCACGATCAATTGCGGAGATTACCGGTCTGGAACTGGGAAAGGTGATCCGACTTGGGGAAAATATGAAACAGAGTACGGAAGCAAAGGGAGAGGGACACTCCTGATGGGATTTTCGCAGAAAAGAAAAAGACGTATATCCGCAAAGAATCTATCTTTGCAGATATACGCCGGATTTTTATGGGATCATGCCAGCATCTGGAATCCCATGACGATGATACCCAGGATAACCAGCACTACGCCGGTAGCACGGTTCAATGTTGCCGGTTTTGCCTTGTTGGCAAAAACAGCTGCGATACGCGCCCAGAGCAGGGTAAAGATGACACACAGGAAAAATACAGGCCAGTCAGGCATACCGCCGATCATAAAGTGGGAAGCAGCTCCGGTCAGGGCAGTGAAACTCATAATGAACACACTGGTACCCACGGCTGTCTTCAGCTCGTAGCCAAGGATGCTGGTCAGGATCAGGAGCATCATCATGCCGCCGCCTGCACCGATAAAGCCACAGATGAAGCCGATCATCACGCCGCAGATCACGGACTGGACAGCCCGCTTTTTCGGAGAAATGCTTTCCATAGCCTCTTTGGTTGTCATGACCGGGCGGACAATGAATTTAATGCCCAGAAGGAAGGTCATGAATACGGAAAAGCTTCCCATAGTCTGGGAAGGAACCAGGCTGGCAACATAGCTTCCAACGGCGGTAAAGATCAGAACACTTACCATCATGATCAGGCCGTTTTTGACATCCAGATTCTTATTTTTGTGATAGGTGTAAGCGGAAATGGCACTTGCCAGTACGTCAGAGGACAGGGCGATACCTACCGCCATGTAAGGATCCATATGCAGGAATGTGATCAGCATGGGACTTATGACCGCAGCGGCACTTAAACCGGCAAAACCGGTTCCAAGACCGGCACCCATGCCTGCAAAAAATGTGACGAAAACCGTTAATAACAAACTCATTTTACTTTGTTTCCTCCAATATCATATCTATATTTTTCTCCATGATTTTCATGGCGGCAAAAAAAGCGTTTCGCGTCTGTTCGTCCGTATTCTCAAGAAGGCGATCAAAGAAAGTACGCTGAAGCTTCTGTCCTCGACGGATGACAGGCTGTGCTTTTTCTGTGCAGATCAGTTCCGTTTTGCGCCGGTCTCCTTTGACCTCCTGCCGCATAAGATAACCTTCCCGGACCAGCCGGTCCACATTTACCGAAACAAGATTGGCTTTGATATGCCGGATCTCTACGATATCGCTTGCTGTTTTATAAGACGGATTGTTGCCAAGAAACATCAGGATATCGAAAGCTGTCTGCGGCAGGTTCAGTTCCTGACAGAGCGGTCGGCAGAGAGCGTTGTAGGCAAGGGCGGTCTTACGGGCGAATTCCAGTTCCGGATTCATATAGATTTCTCCTTTCTTGTGTATTTCAAATTTGAATTGTTCAAAAATGAAGTATAGTGCGGAGAGAAAAAAATGTCAAGAGAAAAGAAGAAGGATTGTATGAATTGTCTGCATTATGATATGATGGAAGGGAAAAAGATTATCCAGAGGATGTTTATTTTGCACCGACTGAGAAAGGAGAACAACATGAGAAAAAATATTCAGGTAAAAGTAAAAGTCCCACAATTTACCGTGATCACAGGACTTACGTATGCCCAACGGGACAGCTGGTTCGGACACACGATGCAGGATCTTAAAATGGATCTGATCTATCCGGAGGATAAGGAAAGAAAGTATCCTTGTATCGTCTGGATCTGCGGGGGAGCCTGGCTCCAGATGGATCGTTCTGCTCATCTGGCATATCTTTCAGAACTTGCAAGAAAAGGGTTTACAGTGGCTTCCCTTCAGTACCGGACCAGCAATGAAACCCCGTTTCCAGGGCCTCTTGAAGATGTGAAAGCCGGAATCCGCTATCTTCGTGCGCATGCCGGACGTTTCCATATAGATCCGGAAAAAATCGGCGTTATGGGAGAATCGGCTGGCGGATATCTGACTTGTATGGCAGCTCTTGCAACGGATCCGTCTTTTGATGTGGGAGAGAATCTGGAATATTCCAGCAGTGTGCAGGCAGCCTGCCCCTGGTATCCGCCCACAGACTTCAGAGGCTTTCCTTATGATTCAGCGGAACAGTGTGCGGCAGCGCCGGAATCACTTCTCCTGGGAAAGAATGTTATGCGTCATGCCGGGGAAGCGTTGAAATGCTGTCCGGTGAGCTTTGTGACTCCGGAAGCGCCGCCTTTCCTGATCATTCACGGAAAAGATGATCATACCGTACCGTTTACTCAGAGTGAGCTGCTTTATGAGAAGCTGGAGAAAGCAGGCTGCGATGTGACTCTTCTTGCGATTGAAGGGGCAGATCATGCCGATCTTCATTTCTTTCAGGAGAAGATCTGGGAGGAAATCGGAGATTTCTTCCGGAAAAGTCTGGGTAATGTCAGATAGAGAGCCTCTGTCTGTCACTACACTAGTTCCAAACGTTTTAACTCCGGCAGGATCGTGCACAGCATCGTCACAAAGCAAAGGCCTCCGCCAATGACATTGGATACCGGCTCGGCGAGGAAAACACCGGCGGTTCCCATGTGGAGAGTGTAGGGCATAAAGTAGGTCAGAGGAACGACGATGACTACCTTGCGGAGCAGAGAGAAAAAGATCGCCTGTTTCTTTTTGTTCAGGGATTTAAAGACAGTCTGGCCGATATATTGACAATCCATGAAAATGAAAG
>ENA-OPDD01002923-OPDD01002923.1-human-gut-metagenome-genome-assembly--contig:-NODE-2923-length-9981-cov-3.831956_pt1 | contig 9981 bp, 8 predicted proteins | sample MGYA00241574_ERZ501499 | MGnify/ENA primary metagenome ERZ501499 (study PRJEB25962, sample SAMEA2042576) | human gut metagenome | biome: human gut; feature: human-associated habitat; material: faeces...
TGAAGCTGAACTACAAAAACGGCTACACCCACTACACCGAGACGGTGGAGGGTGCCCCGGTCAACTCCATCATCCAGCAGCGGGCCTGCCTGCCCACCCAGAGCGGCAAGGTGGAGGAGGGCGCTCTGGTCAACCTGACCGACTATTCCATGCGCCTGTTGGAAAAGAAGTACGACATCGACGGCCACAAGGAGTTCTATCTCTCCACGGTGGTGTTCCAGTACACCACCGCCCAGCCGGAAAAGAAAAAGCTGCAGGCCATTCAGGAAGCCGCCGTGCAGGCCGTGCAGGAAAACTACACCGACCAGCCCCATGTGGAAGCACAGGTAGCCATGATGATCGCCAATCAGGCCGCCGACAACGACAATCAGGTGTCGGTGGAGCAGGTGCGCCGCCAGCTGGAAGAGGACTATCCGCTGGCCGCCGTCCCCTTCGACGACTATGTGGAGAAGAGTGATGTGCTGGACTACGCCCAGCAGCCGGTGACCGTGACCCCCGCCCGCATCCGCCGCATGGAGAGCCGCAGCATCCACACCGCCAACGGCATCGAGGTGAAGATCCCCACCGAGCTGCTGAACGAGGAATCCGAGGTGGAATTCCTGCACGACGCCGATGGCAGCGTGTCGCTGCTGATCAAAAATGTGATCCTGTAATTTTATCGGTCAGACCCCGTGTTCCCTCTTGCGGAGCGCGGGGGTTTGTGCTATACCCGTGTTGTATTTATCGTTAGATGCAGCGCAGAAGGAGAAACCCGCAATGGAACTCGCACAGGTCGTTCTGCTGCTGGAGTGCTGTCCGTCGGCCGCCATCACCTCGGTGTTTGCGGTGCAGTTTGGCCACGACGAGAGCTTTGCCGCCGGCAGCGTGGTCCTGACCACCCTGCTCAGCATCGTGGCGCTGCCGCTGTGCGCACTGGTGGTCACTCTGCTGTAACGTTTTCACTTCCTGCATTTTTTATGGCCTGTTCCGGCAGACGCAAATCTCCATTTGCACGAATTCTGCCCGTTTTGCCGTCTTTCGGGCCATTTGTGGGCAGTTTTGCCAATCGTTTTTCATTTTACAATGAAATTTTATTTCATCCATGCGTTTCCATACTGAATGCCGCCCGGCGGTCTCTGCAACTTTTTATCGAGATGCAACAATAACACATGGTTTTTTGCGTTTGGATTTACTATTATAGAAGCAGACAGGTGCCCCGCTTCGCTGCGGGCATGGCACCGCTTATCCCGTGACCATCGCAAGAGGAGGATTTCTCATGATGAAGCCCATTTCCATCTGGAAGCAGGAGCTGGCTGATGGCGTGCACACTGCGCGTCTGGCATCGCTCTACTGCTGTGCTCCTGAACAGACCCCCGCACAGGCTGCCCGCTATGAGGCAGTGCTGAACGGACTGGAAGCCACCTTTGGCACCCACGCTGAGGCTGGCTTATACAGTGCCCCCGGCCGCACCGAGATCGGCGGCAACCATACCGACCACCAGCACGGCCGCGTGCTGGCCGGCAGCGTGAACATTGACATGATCGCTGCTGCCGCCCCCAACAGCCTGAACCAGCTGCGGGTACAGAGCGAGGGCTATGATCTGTGCGTCATCGACCTGGCTGACCTTGCTGCCCGCAAGGAGGAAGAAAACACCACCATGTCCCTGCTGCGCGGCGAGTGTGAAGCGTTCCGCCAGCGGGGTGCAGCCCTCTCCGGTCTGGACGTATACGTTGCTTCCAACGTGCCCAAGGGCAGCGGCGTTTCGTCCTCGGCCGCCTTTGAGGTGCTGATCGGCGTGATCCTGAACGACTGCTTCATGACCAAAAAGGTCTCCCCCATCGAGATCGCACAGATCGGCCAGTGGGCGGAGAATGTCTACTTTGGCAAGCCCTGCGGTCTGATGGACCAGATGGCTTCCAGCGTGGGCAACATCATCACCATTGATTTTGCCGACCCCGCCCACCCGGATGTGGAACCGGTGCAGGTGGACTTTTCCAAGGCAGGCCTGGCCCTGTGCATCCTGGATTCCTGTGCCGACCATGCCGACCTGACCGACGAGTACGCCGCCGTGCCCGCCGAGTGCCGCGCCGTGGCTGCCGTGTGCGGCGGTGAAGTGCTGCGGGACGTGCCCTTTGACACCTTCCTCGCAAAGCTCCCGGAGTGCCGCAGGCAGTGCGGCGACCGCGCCGTGCTGCGCGCCTTCCACTTCTATGCCGACAACGACCGGGTGCCCCAGCAGGTGGCTGCCCTGCGCGGCGGTGACTTTGACGCCTTCCTGCAGCTGGTCACCACTTCCGGCGACAGCAGCTGGGAGTACCTGCAGAACGTGATCCCCGCCGGGTACAAGGAGCATCAGGAAATGGGCGTGACCATTGCGGCCGCCAAGCATTACCTGCAGGGCAAGGGTGCCGTGCGTGTGCACGGCGGCGGCTTTGCCGGTACGGCACAGGCCTTTGTGCCGGTGGACATGCTGGCCGACTTCAAAGCACACATGGAAGCCATCCTCGGTGAGGGCCGCTGCCATGTGCTGAGCATCCGTCCGGAAGGAGGCGCTGTGCTGTGATCTCCACTGCCATTCAGCAGCTCGTCAATTATGGTCTGGACACCGGTCTGATCCTGCCCGATGACGAGATCTACATCCGCAACCAGCTGCTCATGACCATGCAGCTGGACGACTTTACCGCCCCCGAGGGTGAGGTGTGCTACACCGACCTGGAAAGCATCCTGAAAACGCTGGTGGACGATGCCGTGGCCCGCGGCGTGTGTGCCGACAACAGCACCGCACGCGACCTGTTCGACACCAAACTCATGGGCGTGCTGACGCCGCGTCCCAGCATTGTGCGCGCCAACTTTGAGGAGCGCTACGAGAACGAGGGCCCGCAGGCCGCCACCGACTGGTTCTATAAGTTCAGCCAGGACACGGATTATATCCGCCGCTACCGCATCAAACGGGACCTGAAGTGGGTGGCCAAGACGCCTTACGGTGATCTGGACATCACCATCAACCTTTCCAAGCCGGAAAAGGACCCCAAGGCCATCGCCGCTGCCCGGAACATGCCCCAGAACAACTATCCCAAGTGCGCCCTGTGCTGTGAAAACGAGGGCTTCAAGGGCAATCTTTCCCAGGCAGCTCGCGGCAATCACCGGATTATCCCCATTCAGCTGCTGGGTGAGGACTGGTTCCTCCAGTATTCCCCCTATGTGTACTACAATGAGCACTGCATCGTGCTGAATAAAAAGCACACCCCCATGAAGGTCAACCGGGAATCTATGGCCCATCTGCTGGACTTTGTCAGCCAGTTCCCCCACTATTTCGTGGGCTCCAACGCCGATCTGCCCATCGTGGGCGGCTCCATTCTGAGCCATGATCATTTTCAGGGTGGAGCATATACTTTTGCTATGGCAGAAGCTCCATATGAGTATATGTTTGAGATTGCAGGATTTGAAGATGTGACAGCGGGGTGTGTTAAGTGGCCACTGTCAGTCATAAGATTGCAGGGAAGCAGCATTGGAAGACTTGCAAAAGTGTCTGACTATATTTTGCAAAAGTGGCGTGGGTATACGGATGAAGAGGCATTTATTTTTAGCGAAACAGATGGAGTACCACATAATACAATTACGCCAATTGCACGCATGAATGGAAATTTATATGAAATGGATTTAGTTCTCAGAAATAATATTACGACAGAGGACAGGCCATGGGGTGTGTATCATCCAGAGGAAAAACTGCATCACATTAAAAAAGAAAATATTGGATTGATAGAAGTGATGGGGCTTGCAGTACTTCCTTCCAGGCTGAAAAAAGAAATGGATATACTTGCGAAAGCTATTATTGAAGGAAAAAACATTCATGATATAGAGGAAATAAAAATTCATGCTGACTGGGTAGATGAATGGCGGGATTCTTATGATATTACAACAGAAAATATAGAGAGTATTATTCAGAAGGAAATTGCAGATTGTTTTGTGCAGGTTCTGGAATGTGCAGGTGTATATAAACGCACAGAAAAGGGAATTGCTGCATTTAAACGGTTTTTGTCAGTACTATAAAGAATTAGCAGAATTATAGTTTGACAATATATTTCGTTTAAAGGCAGGTGAATTGAAATGTGGAATACAATTTTTGGTGCATACATAGGCAGAAATATTTGATGGAAGTTTTGTTACAGAAAAAGATAAGAAATTCAGGTGTTCTCCTGCATGATTCTAACTGTATTTTCAGCATCTGGTATGGCAAATGCCCATTGAGGCATTAATTTATGGGTTGTTTTTTCTGAATTTATACCATGACGCATGACATCAACTAGTTTATTTTTTTCTTCCTCCTGATAAACAATAAATTTCCAAGGCTGTCTGTTTTTTGCCGATGGTGCGAGAGAAGCGCTATATATATTCTCTTCAATTAAATTTCTTTCGAGCTCATCCGGCTTATATTTTCTTATGCTTCTTCTGTTTTCAATTTCTTGTATCATAGATTCTTCTCCCCATGGAATCTCTTCTAGGGTGCCCCCAATTTCCACATTCTTTTATTTTACCCTCTGTAGTTTCGGTGGTTTTTATTTTTTTCAGTTACACCATATTGCCCTTCGGACAAGAAGTTTCCCGCATTCAAAAAATTCTGTCAAGTCCAAGCATACTATAATTCCAAACTATCCGCATTAAGCAGAAAATACTTCATTCCCATGATTACAAAGCCTTCCTCATTTCTCCAAGGCTTTTTTGTTCCGTTTACTACCACGATCTTTTTAAATGAATCAGGGATATTTCTAAATGAATTAAATTCCTGCTTCTGCTTTTCCTCAGAGGTCATATCATAAGCCACCTGAATATAATATCTCTGACTACCCTGATTGACCACAAAATCAACTTCAAACTGCTTTCGAGTTGTTTTTCCTTCATCATTTTTCGCATACGCCTCTACAATACCAACATCCACATTATAACCTCTGATAAGCAGCTCATTGTAAACAATATTTTCCATGATATGAGTAGGTTCCTGCTGTCTAAAATTCAATCTTGCATTTCTAAGTCCCACATCTGAAAAATAGTATTTCAGATTTGCTCCCACATATTTTCTACCTTTAATATCATATCTGTCAGCTTTAGAAATCAAAAATGCCTCCACAAGATAATCTATATGGTTGGATATGGTCTTATTGCTGTAATTGATGCCTCGTTCACTTTTAAACGTATTTGATATTTTAGTTGGGTTAGTAGGAGCTCCTATCGCAGAAGCAAGGATATCTACTAAAGTATCAATCTCATCAACATTTCGCAGCTTGTTTCGTTCTACAACATCCTTAATATAAACATTTGTGAAAATGTTTTTTAGATACTCAGCCTTTTGGCGTTCCACAGAAAACTGTAGCACCTGTGGTAAACCACCATATATCATATATTCCTCCCAAGCATCATCATAATCTCCATCGAAAGCCGCATAGAACTCTGCGAAGGACAACGGATATATTCTTATCTCATCTCCTCTGCCTCTAAATTCAGTTACAATATCGCTGGATAAAAACTTAGAGTTACTTCCAGTCACATATACATCAATATTGCTGATTCGAAGCAGGCTATTCAGCACTTCCTCAAATCGTGACATAAATTGTACTTCGTCCAAAAGCAGATAATATTTCTGTTCATCTTTCATTGCATCTTTAATATGCTGGTAACACTTCTTTGGATCTCTCAGCTCCTCATTTTCAATGCCATCCAAAGCAATCTCAATGATATGGTCATTATCTACACCACTCTCCAATAAATATTTCTTAAACAATACAAATAACAGGAATGATTTCCCACATCTCCTGATTCCCGTGATAATCTTTACCATCCCATTATCTTTTCTTATCTTTAACTGTTCAAGGTATGCATCTCTTTTAATCTCCATGAGTTCAACTCCTTGTTTTTGTAAATTTACACACTTTTTAGTAATTAAATTATATCATCTAGGATTTATTTAATCAATATCCATTACTATTTTATGTGTATTTTCACATTTCTATGCAGTTGATAACCAATTAACTATCTTTTCATAGAAAAGCAGGTAGTCTTTGATACTTGTTACATACATGACCACCTGCCGTTTATCTATTCTGACATTTTTTCTGTAAATCATCCGTCCGTCAAACTGGGAGTTGTTTAACTGATTCTATAATGTCCTATGATATCATCACGATGTTGTCCACCACGTATTGGCTTCAATGTCTGACGGAAGAAGGAACTGTCCGTATTTATCAATCGTACGCTCTATGATCTCGTACCCGGTTCGGATTGTGACGTTTTTTTCCACTCCGTCCTCTATGGTATAGGTGACCGGTTTCCAGTCACTTCCGGTATATACTGTTTTTCCCTCGCGGGGAATCGGGATATTTTGAGAGTTAGAAGGATGTCACCGTTTTTGATCTGGTGCTGTGACCTGTTCGGTGTCACATCCATCCGGTTGCAGCGCTTTACAAAATCGCTCTTACCAAGAATTGCACCGACAACAGAAAGACCGCTGGCAGGAACAATACGTTCATTCGTAAACTCAATTTTTATATGATTCATGGGATACCCTCTTCTCTCGTAGAACTATGAGAAGATTATACCAGAAAAAGAGCTCACCTGACAGGTGAAAATATAAAACAGGTAACAATAACGGTAATCCCTAATGGATACAGACTTTTTGGAGTCATTGTCGTTTTAACTTCACGGATTCAGGACTATTTTATACTTTTGTACATCAATTGGAAATAGCTTGTATTTCTTCCCTCCTCAGTGTTATAATTTGCTATAGTCACAGACATCACAACACATATATAAGTTTACAAGATTTGGCTTTGAAAAAGAAAGGAATCTTTTTTATCATGTTCAAATGTCAGCCCGGATATACACTTCGAAAAATCAAAGGTATCAATTATCTCTTACCTTATGGTCAGCAGATTGCCGATCTGAAAAAAGGCTTTGTGCTGAATGAGACCAGTACTTTCCTGTGGAATGTACTTCAGCATCATGAAGGTGCCGAACCGCAGCAACTGGCAGAAATACTTGCCAGGACTTATCAACTGGATGAGTCTTATTATCCTGAACTTCTGAAAGATGTGACAGATTTTCTGACACAGCTTACAGCCATGGGAATGATCACAGAAGATCTCCACCTGATTTCATCAATCCCTTCTGTCTCTATGATAATCGCAAGAGTCTGCATAAAACTATACGGTTCTGCAGAACTGATTTCCCCAAATTTCAAACCTTTTTATCATGAATTTTTGGATGATGATACCTCACAGGAAATCGAACTGGTCACCACGCCTCCGCCCAGCCGTTATTACGGACAGGTTCTTCTGCAGAATTCCGAAATGACTGTTTTTGAAAATCCCGACCGTTATGTTGTCCTTTTTCCGCAGATGCAGAATCTTTACGAAGCTCATATGCTGAAAGATGGTACTTATGTACGGATTTACTGCCACCCGCAGGTTTCTGAAACAAATATAGAAAATTTATTTCACGCCATACGGCTGTTTTTCCTTTTTACAGCACAAAGAAACGGACTGTTTGCAATCCACTCAGCTTCTGTTCTCTATCAGGGAAAAGCATGGCTGTTTTCCGGTCATTCCGGAATGGGAAAATCCACACACACCGCTCTGTGGCATGAGCTTTTTGACACACCGTATTTAAACGGAGACCTGAATCTTCTTGGATTAAAGGAGGATCATATCATCGTCTATGGCATCCCCTGGTGCGGAACTTCCGGGATTTTTACTGCCGAAGCATATGAACTCGGAGGAATTGTTCTCCTTGGGCGCGACCTGCAGACAGATTATCTGGAAGAGTTAAATCCTTCGGAAAAAGTCCTCCGTGTCATGCAGCGCATGATCTCCCCTGCATGGACTGAACGCCAGCTTTCAGAAAATCTTTTCTTTGCCGGGGAAATTGCTGACCGCGTGCCGGTACTACATCTTCTCTGTACAAAGAATGCTTCTGCCGCCTGCGTGATGAAAAATACCATTGATCAACTGGAGGAGCTGCAATGAAAGAAAAAATACTCCTGATCTGGGAACACCTGAAACAAGGAACCCTGAAGAAAATGTGGAAACAAACATTATGGATCTATCAGTACGGCAGACGTTACTGGAAAGCCATAATCCTGTATACACTGCTTGGTCTGGTCGGAACAGGTGTCTCTCTGGTTTCCAGTCTGATTTCCAGAGATCTGGTGGATATTATTACCGGACACCAGACCGGGAAACTTGTAAGTACCTTTGCCGCAATGATCGGCTTCTCTGTCGCAAACATTCTGGTTTCGCAGGCATCCGGATATGCCTCTACTTTCATTAACCTGAAGGTTGACTCCGAAATCAAGAACGACATCTTTGCAAAAATGCTGGTCACTGACTGGGAATCCCTGACCGATTACCACACCGGAGATCTGGTGACACGCTGGAGTTCCGATGCCTCCAACATTTCAAGCGGAATCCTGAACTGGATCCCAAACCTGATCATTTATACTTTTCGTTTTATTAGTGCACTGGCAATCGTGCTTTATTATGACCCTACTTTTGCACTTTTTGCACTGCTTGGAATCCCCTTCAGTGCTCTGCTTTCGAAGCCGCTTCTGAAACGAATGCGTGATAACAATCAGAGAAGTGCGGCTATGAATGCAAAACTTTATGGATTTAACCAGGAAGCTTTCTCCAATATCCAGACGATCAAGGCTTTCGACCTGATTCACTTTTATACAGAGAAACTGAAATCTCTTCAGAAAGATTATATTAACATGAGACTGGACTTCCAGAAGATGTCCATTCTGACTTCTGTTCTCATGTCCATTATCGGATTTATCGTATCTTACAGTTGTTATGGATGGGGAATCTACCGTGTATGGAGCAATGCAATCAGTTACGGAACTATGACCATGTTTCTGTCTTTGTCCGGTACATTGACAAGTTCGGTAAATTCTCTGGTAAGTCTGATTCCGTCAGCCATCTCACTGACTATTTCGGCAGGAAGACTGATGGATATCGTGGAAATGCCGCAGGAGGACTACAGTCAGGATTCTGCTGTACGCAGCTTCGAAAAGCAGCATAAGTCAGAAGGAATCGGTCTGAACATGCAGGATCTCAGTTATACCTATCATAATGGTACTTCTGTTTTCGCTAATGCTTCCATAGAGGCTTATCCTCATGAGATCGTGGCTCTGGTAGGACCTTCCGGTGAAGGCAAGACAACTATGCTGCGCCTGATCCTGTCTCTTCTGACACCGCAGGAGGGTTCTTCTCATATATGTGCCGGAGCAGATCATGAACACATGATTGATATGTCCCCTTCTACAAGGAAATTATTCTCCTATGTACCACAGGGAAATACAATGTTTTCGGGAACAATTGCAGAAAATATGCGAAATGTGAAACAGGATGCTACAGATGAAGAAATTATTGAAGCGCTGAAACTCGCCTGTGCATGGGACTTTGTGGAAAAACTCCCGGATGGAATTGAAAGCATCGTTAAGGAACGGGGCGGAGGTTTCTCCGAAGGTCAGGCACAGAGGCTCTCCATTGCCAGAGCATTACTGCGCAGATCACCGATCCTGCTGCTGGATGAGGCTACCTCCGCACTGGATGTAGCTACTGAGCGAAAAGTCCTGCGAAATATCATGCAGGATACCTACCCCAGAACCTGCATTGTAACCACACACAGGCCTACGGTTCTGAATATCTGTAACAGGGTTTATGCGATACGGGATAAGAAATGTGAGATACTAAATGACGTAGAAATTCATGAAATGATACAAACGTTTTAAAATCAATTTCAGGGATTGAGTTAAACACTCTAACTCAATCCCTTTTCTTGTCAGGTGGATATTCTCTTTAGTTCACAGAATAAGTAAATCCTGTCATCTGAAGATCATCAATACTTGCTCCATGATCTATATGCACTCCAATAGTCAGTGGATTTGTTGCTGTACTTGCAAATGTCAGTGTTGCAGTCTTACCTGACCAGGATTCCTGTACAGAAGCGTCA
>ENA-OPDD01002926-OPDD01002926.1-human-gut-metagenome-genome-assembly--contig:-NODE-2926-length-9979-cov-1.812676_pt1 | contig 9979 bp, 9 predicted proteins | sample MGYA00241574_ERZ501499 | MGnify/ENA primary metagenome ERZ501499 (study PRJEB25962, sample SAMEA2042576) | human gut metagenome | biome: human gut; feature: human-associated habitat; material: faeces...
TACCTCTTACAAGCTCTGCGATATCAGGGTTCTTCTTCTGCGGCATAATACTGCTTCCGGTGCTGTATGCGTCATCGATCTCCACGAACTGGTATTCATTCGAATTCCAGATGATGACTTCCTCACAGAATCTGCTCAGGTGCATCATGATGATGCTGAGTGCAGATAACAGTTCTAATAAGTAATCTCTGTCAGATACCCCGTCCATGCTGTTGAGTGTCGGTCCGTCGAATCCAAGTAATTCGGCTGTATACTCACGGTCCAGAGGATAAGTTGTCCCCGCAAGTGCTCCGGAACCGAGCGGACAGGTATTCATACGCTTTGCGATGTCCTGCAGTCTCTCGTGGTCTCTGCGGAACATTTCAAAATATGCTCCCATGTGGTGGGCCAGTGTGATCGGCTGCGCTTTCTGAAGATGTGTGAATCCAGGCATGTATGTCTCGACATTTTCCTCCATCACGTGAAGGATCACTTCCAGAAGTTCTTTTACCTGGGCATCGATCTCATGGATCTCGTCTCTGGTGAAAAGCTTCATATCTAATGCAACCTGGTCATTTCTGCTTCGTCCGGTGTGAAGTTTCTTTCCCGGATCGCCGATGCGGTCGATCAGTGTTGCTTCCACAAAGCTGTGGATGTCTTCATATTTATCTGATATCTCTAATTTTCCGGACTCTACATCTGCCAAAATGCCATTCAGTCCATCTGTGATCTGTTCTTTTTCTTCTTCCGTTAAGATTCCCTGCTTTGCAAGCATTGCTACATGTGCAAGACTGCCTTTGATATCCTGCTTATAGAATCTTTTGTCAAATGTAATGGAAGCGTTGAAATTATATACTAACTGGTCTGTCTCTTTTGTGAAACGACCTCCCCATAACTGTGCCATATGGATTCTTCCTTTCATTTTTAAGTTTACTGTTTCCGATTTTAACACATTTCCGCGTAAAAGCAAATATTATTACAGAAATTTACATATTTATTCACCCTGAAACGTGATTTTTTTCTTAATCCATGCAATTTTCTGATTCCATTTATGCATTTTCACTGTTCTTTTCGTGCCTGCTGTTCTTCCATGCGCTGACGCATGGAGAATTCACAGCCACAGTAATCCTGCCGGTACAGACCATAGATTTCCGACAATTCCACGGATCGCTTATATCCGTTTTTCTTCTTAAAGTCAGAATTCAAAAAAGCAGTAGCTCCGTGACAGTATTCTGCTGCCACAGCCTCTCCTACCTCGTTCAACAATGTTGCATTTTTCAGCGGACTAATGGTCAGTGATGTCGTGAAATAATCAAATCCATGTGCCTGCGCCAGTTTTGCTGTTTCTGACAAACGCAGTACAAAGCATTTTTCACAGCGGATACCGCCTTCCGGAACATGCTCTAATCCTTTCACCTCCGCAACAAACCGTTCAGGCTCATAGTTTCCTTCCATGAAAGACACCGGATATTTCACCGGCAATTCCCGGATCAGACGTTTTTCCTCTTCCACACGCTTGTGATATTCCGCTGCATCCGTGATATTCGGATTATAAAAAAATACCGTGATGTGAAAATATTCCGCCAGATATTCCAATACATAGCTGCTACATGGTGCACAGCAGGCATGTAATAACAGACTCGGAACTTTTTGCTCCGTCTGCAGTTTTTGAATTTTCTTTTCCAGTTCTTTTTGGTAATTCTGCTTCATAACTCATTTATTTTATACGATTCCTGCTATTTTTACAATAGCAACCAATGCTATTTTCACATACATTATACTATATCCGCTACAGTTCACTCATCACATGTATGCAAGATAATGCTTAATACTGTTATAAATTTGAAGGAGGACTCTCATGCATTCGTTGTTTGAAATTCAACATTTGTCCTATGCATATCACACGATGCAGGGGGAAACCGCTGCCTTATCAGATATCACCTTTACCGTTAATACAGGAGACTTTGTTGCCATCGTCGGACCCAGCGGATGTGGAAAATCCACCCTCTTAAATCTGCTGGCCGGCATGCTCACACCGGAATCCGGCACACTGCTTTTAAACGGTACTCCACTGACGGCAGACAGCCGATGCCATATCGGATATATGCTGCAGCAGGATTATCTGTTGGAATGGCGCAGCATCTGGAAAAATGTGCTACTTGGACTTGAAATCCGTCATGAAGTAACAGAAGAAAGCTGTTCTTATGCAAAACAGCTTTTGAAACAATATGGTCTGGAGAAATTCTCTCATTCTAAGCCAAGTCAGCTTTCCGGCGGCATGCGGCAACGTGCGGCTCTGGTCCGTACTCTCGTATTAAAACCGGATCTGCTGCTCTTAGACGAACCGTTTTCCGCACTGGATTATCAGACACGCCTGTCGGTCAGCAACGACATCGGTTCCATTATCCAAAAAGAAAAGAAAACAGCAATCCTTGTCACACATGATCTGGCGGAAGCCGTCAGTCTGGCAGACCGCATCATCATACTCACGGAACGTCCCGGACGTATTCATCGCATTATACCTGTGGCATTTCCGGAACAGCTGGCACCGATGGAGCGCCGGGATCACGCTGATTTCAAAACCTATTTTAATCTTATCTGGAAGGAGCTGCACCATGAAACGACCTGAAACTGCGCAGGAAACCTTCCTGTATCAGCATCAGCAATACAAACGTAAAATACACTTTTTACGCATTTTTATCTTTGTGGTTTTTCTCATTCTCTGGGAACTGGCAGCAGATCTGTCCTGGATCAATGACTTTATTTTCAGTTCCCCGAAACGGCTTGTCACCTGCTTTGTGCAAATGCTGATGGAAGGAATCATCTGGCAGCATGTCAGCATCACATTGTTGGAAACAATGATCAGTTTTGTGCTGGTCATTCTTTTTACCATTCTGATTGCAGTTTTGCTCTGGGCAAAAAAATCTGTCTCTGATGTATCAGAACCGTATATGGTTGTGCTGAACAGCCTGCCAAAATCCGCCCTTGCCCCGCTGCTTATTGTCTGGCTCGGCGCAAACCGCACAACAATTATCATTGCCGGAATGTCTGTTGCAATCTTCGGAAGCATACTGAACCTCTATTCCGAATTTTCCGAAGTAGACCCAGATAAAATCATGCTCATCTACACTCTTCACGGAAACCGGCTCCATGCCCTCTCCAAGGTAGTGATCCCAAGCTGCATTCCGGCGATCATCAGCACCATGAAGGTCAATATCGGACTTTGTCTGGTAGGCGTTGTAATTGGTGAATTTATTTCTTCCCGCCGGGGGCTGGGATATATGATCATTTATGGCAGTCAGATTATGAAACTGGACTGGGTCATTCTTGGAATCGTGATACTCTGTCTGATCGCCATGGGATTGTATCAGTTGATTGTATCTTTAGAGAAATGGTATCTGAAAAAGGTATAACCGTTGTCATTATCAGTAGATATATAGAGAACACGAAAACGCTGTATCCGGATCATTCTGTGGATACAGCGTTTCACTTTCTTTTACTGTTTTTCAAATGTTTTACTGTCTTTTACTGCTAATCAATTCTAACTTTTATATTCTCTGGCCAGTCAATAAATAATTAATAATTTTCCATAACATATTCTTCAAAAAGCGGCAATGTAAAATATACATAACCTCTCGTTTCACCGGAAAGAATTCCCTTTTTAATCAATCTTTTCCGATATGGATTAAACTCATTTGTTTCCATGTGTAAATGTTCCCGAATATCCTTTATTTTTCCACCTTCCACATCTGCAATTCCACGTGCAACCATACGATCTTTCTGTGACAGTTCCGACCAGATTTTGTCATAAACAAATTCACTCAGATATTGCTCATATTCTTCTCTGACAGCGTTGTAATCTCCATGATGATTCCATGTCAGATAGCCAAGAACCTGAAATGCAAAGGGATATCCTTTCGTAAGATCTGCCATCTGTGTCGCCTGATCCACCTCAATTTCAAAAATAGACTTATACTTATTTACAATTGCCTGTTTATTTAATGGTTTTAACTGAATTTTCGGCGCCCGATATAAAAACGTGAGACTCTTCTCGTTTTGTAATTCATCAATGTTCTCATACAACCCAGTTGCCAGCAAAAACACCGGCAAGTCCTGTCTGACAAATATCTGAAAGGCACTCGCAAACACATGCATATATTCACTGTTCGTCACTTCATCTATCGTGATCAGCAGGCGTTTTTCGCTCTTTTTCATTTTCTCCAAAATAGCAATAATAGCAGTCTCTGTATCGGTGATTGGAGCTGCTCCTTCTATCGATACTCCAAAACCAAAAAATGATAAATCTATCTTTGCGGATTTGATCATTCCTGCACACACCTGATTACTGTTCAGCTTAGATAACATTCCCTGCAACAAATCTGTAGCAGGATTCAATTCTATTACTACCCAATCTTCTTTTTTCCGTAATCGATGGGAAATTTCTGTCATCATTACCGTTTTCCCTGAACCACGTACCCCCGTGATAATAAACATCTGTTGGTTGATAGGGTCTGCCGTAAATGCTTCAATAATCTCATTTGTCTGCACCGGGCGCTCAACCGGTTCCAATGGACTTTTTCCAAATGTAAGTGTAAATGGATTTTGCATATGCTCCTCCCACAAATATTTTTACTATTCTTTACTGTTTTCTTTATCTTTTACTGTTCTTTACTCTTTTTCTTACATTTTACTGTTCTTTACTGTTTCTGTCAAGCGCCCATATAAATCTTAATATTTCACTATTTGACCGTAAAATAATTATAAAACTATGGAAACAATCTTTTTATAAACATTTATGTATTCATAAAGAGCATTCAACATTTCATCTACTATATTAGTATCCAACTTGCATCGTTCAACAATATTTTTGACAATATTTTTCTCATCATCATCAAATACACCGTCAGAAACTACAATCCCCAATATTTCAAACAAAATAATCTTTAACTCTTGTTCTGATGAAATGGATACTAATTCATTCAATATCGTTTCCAAATTGTTTTCTGTGTTATATACTGGTGGAATATTCATTTCTATTGCAAAACTCTTCAGCATATTTTTCTCTTCCAATTCCACAATTCCATTCGCCTCAGCAGCTTTAATTGCTAATTGAATAAATAATTTTTTTTGCTTATTATTCAGATTGTTCAGAAACATTTTGCTTACCTCCACTTTTCTTTATCTTATCCTGTAATGCCTTTTTTATCAGATCTTCCCCTTTTGTATAATCTTTTGCCTTTAGCAATGCTTTTTTTTCCTCTGCAATTTTATCACTCGATTTCAAGAAATCTGCCTGTTCCACAATCTCTCTTTTCGCCATTGCTACACTTACACATGCAGATACAACGGCATTTCTTATTTCACGACCTGAAAAATCATATTTTTCTGCCAATTCCTGTGTATCTACATTTTCAGATAATGGAATATTCAACTGATGTGTTTTCCCATCTGGTAACGGTTTGATATGAACATCCCATATCCTTTTTCGTGTTTCTACATCCGGCTTTTTAAACTCAACGCTAATTAATCTGGTTAGAAATGCCTGATCATAATTAATTACTAAATTTGTTGCGAAAATAACAATTCCTCGAAATTCTTCCAGGCAGATCAACAGCTGGCTTCTCATAGAGTTTATCGCCTGTTCTGAACCTTGCGATACACTCGTCAGTCTCTTTGACAAAAGAGAATCTGCCTCATCAAAGAACAAAACAGCATCATTTTTTTCAGCAGCTAAAAATATTGCCTTGACCATCTTAGGGCCTTCACCGTGATACTTACTTTCCACATCGGCATAACTTACTTTTAATATTTTTTTTCCTAACTTCTGTGCAACAGCTTCCGCAGCCATTGTTTTTCCTGTACCGGATGGTCCATAAAAACTTAACGACGTAGATGGGTGTGGCTGAATTTCATACAATCCCCACTCTTTAAAAACTTTGTTTTCACATTCCAAAACACCAACAGCTTCCTCAATTTTTTCCAAGACATCCTCATTCAAGATAACTCTTTCAAAAGAATAAGATGGTTCAACCGGAATATATTGTTTTGATTTCTGTTCATAATCAAACTCATTGTTATCTTCAGGCTGACTGCTTTTGGGAATTTCATTTTTCTTTAGTTCCCGTATAAATGCCTCTACGTCATACGGACTGTTCATCTTTACCGTTAATGAATCCTTGTCTAAAGGAATCCCAACACCTTCAAAGACCTTTAAAACATCTTTTTTAAATTCTACAATTTTCCTTCCCATGTTCGGCATTGGCTGATCTGAAGACAATATGATTAACACTTTCTCTTTTTCCGGTGTATTCGGCAAAGTTCCTTCTAATAATTTAATATCGGTTTTAGCATCATCTTTTATTTTTGTCAAAGTAATTGCTGCATCTATAAACTTTTCTTTAAATACCTGCAGATCAGATATTTCCTTTAAAGATATTTTTTCAAAAATAATAACCATATTCATCTACTATCACCCTATAATAACCATGCCATCTTGCTGTTTCATACGATTTCTGAAATTTTCGTTTTCCTCCTCATATTGAATCCTTTCGTATTCTCCAATTTTCCCGTTCTCATCTACCATAGCAGAGACATATGGTGTTTCTTCACACATCCGTTCAAGCTCATCCATCGAAACTTCTTTTGCTTCCTCTGTCTTATTTTTCAAATAGTCCCCAATAACTTCTCTTGTATCTGCAAAAATCACTTTATGATTTTCTTTGTTTTTGAGTTTTTTTGACACATATTCTTTTAACCATTTTCCACATACTTCGACTACATGTATAATAGTTGCAGTCAGTATTGCCGCCATTAAACCTACTGCAAATATCAGTGCTAATTCCATTACCATTCTTTATCCCTCTTTCTACTATTTTCTAACTTTAATTATGCCATTATTTTCTAACAATAACGCTTGAAAGTTTGAATTAATATTATCAAATTGCACAATACGAATACCCAAAATATTTCCTGTTTTCGTTTCAAAATAGCATTGAATCAGATTTTTATCCGGATCTAAATCATCAGAAAAATGATATCCCAAGCTTTCTATCACTTTCTTATCCGGAATTGCATATATTCTGGTTACATCATCACGCATAGAGTCTTTATGTTCTTTAAACCAGTTATTTAGCATGTTAACATTAACTGTTCCCTCTATATATTCTATCTTTTCATCCGTATTCCTTACAAATTTCATTGCAAGCTGTTGAATAAGTTCATACAAAATATTTATATCAAAAGAAAGAGCTTTATATTCTCTTGTAAGAATGATCTCATTTGCGTACAAAAGAATCGCTTGGCCTCTTAATTTTACTTCTTCGTATGGAGTCATATTTTTTACCCGGTTTCTTATCACACTTACAATTCCATTCGTGGTGAAGATCAGATCAAAACATCTATCTGTCTGATCTTTTAAAATCATAATGGAGTGATTTTTCAGCGTTGCATACTCTTCAAATGTAGTACTTAAAAAATATCCGTTAAATTCGGGTGTATCACTGAAGTAAACCACAGTCTTATCATTCAACAACTCCATAGCATTCATTTTTTCTTTTACAAACAATGTCATCTCTGATATAAATTTTGCATTCTTTTTCGCAATAATCGCCTGTGTTCCAAACAATTCTGGCCCAAAGGGTTCTTTTTCCTGCTCAAACAGCTCATTTACTCTTTTCGTGCTATTCAAAGCAATCTCCGGATATTTCAGAGCATTTTCATTGCAAAACTCCTTCAAATCGCTTTCCAGATAAGCAACATCATTCATCGTTGCAATGTCCACCTGCCGGGCAGCGTATTCTGAAACCATCTTCAATGCTTTTTTCGTTATCTGTTTCAATGTGATACTTTGTGAATACAAATATGCCTTCATGCTAAAATCACCTTTTGTCATAGCATTCTGTATATCATTCATATCTTCTTTATATTTCAGAAGATTTTCTTTGATACTTTCTTTTACGTCTTGCTGTAAAGCATTATCAGAAAAAGTTCTCGATCTGAATAGGCATGTATACATCTCATTTAAAATCGTGAGAATCTTTAATTCATATTCACTTTCAGCCATTCTCTGCTGATAATACACTTTTTTCGCATTATTGGCATACAAATTACGCACTTGAGCTTTTCTGGCATTCTTAGCCTTAGATGTATCCAGGAAAAAGTCTTCCGGATAGTATTTATCCAATTCAAATACCGAAGTAATACGATTCCATTCGATAGAATATTTCTCCAAATATTCATCAAGAACTGACGCATATTTATACTTTAATACTTCTTTTTGCTTTTTCCCAAACTTCGCTTCCATCAGCTGAATGTCCTCATCAGCCTCTGGCATAGGGAACAAATAGTTTGCATCCACTCTTGTAGCTAATAATTCATAATCAGACCGATTTTTTGTATATACATAAATGCTACTCAATAACTGTGCATTTATAATTTTGTTATAGTCTTCATTCACTAAAATTCTTAATAATTTCTGTGCCGCATTCTGATTCCCTATTTTCAGATACGTCAATGCACATAATTCTATAATATCATTTGAATTTTTAGCACTTCTGACAGCCTCATCCAACAATTTATCTACTTTTTTCAGATCAGGCTTATCGCATTCTAACAGTAAATCGATGTGTTCTAATGCACATGCTGCAGTTAACTGATCCTGACGAAGAATATTATATTTATTAAGATGTTCAAACTTTTCAAAATACTGTATCGCTTTGTTTTTATACTCACTGCGCAAACTGTCGCTTAACTTCAGATTACTTCCAGCAATATAATTAGCCGCATTTCCTATGAAATACCAGAATGGCGGATATGCTTCAAAATCATCTTTTATCGCTTCTAATCTTTCGTACTTACGCACCTCATCCTGATCCATCAGAATCTTATTATACTGTGTGATCTGTCGCTCTGTTAAACGATATCCATCCGGGAAATCATACGTATCTGCTAATCGCCATGCCGTATCAAATAATTCTCTTCGCAAACCATTAAATTGTTCTATTGCCGTTTTCTGAAGTTCCCAGAGCTGGCGATCTTTTTCCATTACATATTGAGATTTATGACGTCTATAATTCATATATCCAATACCGACTTGGGATGCCAATGATATTGCCATTGTTATCGGATTGCCTCCGGCAACGATCATTCCAAAATTCGGTACAGATGCCCAAATTGCATTTTTCATCTTCTGCTGATATTCTTTCTCAATCATTTTCTTTTCGCCATCCTCGATGCGGAAATACGTAATAGTATCTAATAGCTGTTTTAGAATATGAAGTAATGCCTCATCTTTTGGAATCTGTTCCAAATTTAAGTTGTTTAATATTGCTTCATACTCCTGCTCAAGAATATTCAAGTCACTATAATCAATAATCTGTGAGACTGATACCGTACACATATTCAAAGCATATGCTGCCTTAATTTTATCTTCATCAGATATTTCTGTTTGTTCCCCATTCTCTTTCAGATATTCAACGACCATCTTCAGTAATTCTGTTTGTTCCACAATAATTTTTCTCCTTTTAGCATGCATCTTTTAAAATAAATTCAGTTCCCGGCGCCATATCTATCTCATCACCAGTCAAATCAACATTTGTAATTGGTTCATCCCATTCATCCATTACTTCAAAAGAAAACACATTATCCTTCTTCTCTGTATATTTTGCTTTAAATGCTTTTTCAAGTAGTTCATCATCAAGCTGATCCGTGATTTCTTCTTTCGCACTTTCCGCTGTAATTTTCTTATAAACTTCATGAGCCACCGCCCCAATAACCATTCCGGCAACAGCGCCAACTAACACCTTTGCTAATATATCAATCACAACTTTTACCTCTTTTTTCTCTTACTCTGTAACGACAAGCATTCCATCATTTTCAATGAGTCTTGCCTGTAAATTAGATTCAATATCTGTGTAATTAACCAGTCTGACTAAAACCGCTTCGTTTGTATCTTCATCATAAAATAACTGAACAACATTTGTATCCACATCTATGTCTGTTT
>ENA-OPDD01002930-OPDD01002930.1-human-gut-metagenome-genome-assembly--contig:-NODE-2930-length-9969-cov-1.756102_pt1 | contig 9969 bp, 9 predicted proteins | sample MGYA00241574_ERZ501499 | MGnify/ENA primary metagenome ERZ501499 (study PRJEB25962, sample SAMEA2042576) | human gut metagenome | biome: human gut; feature: human-associated habitat; material: faeces...
GCTCTTTGTGGTGTAATATTCGGACAATATGGGCGGCAGGATATGCTGCATGAACGAGGTCTTGTAACTGCCCTGCCGCCCTATCAGGGTGAGGATCACCTGGTTCACCACGGTCTCGTCCAGGGCGGCGGCAATCATGGACACCATCCACCGTTTCAGGATGTCGGCAAAGCGGACGGGAGTTTCGGAGAGGTCGTTCCGTTCCCGGCTTTTGTCCTGCTGCAACGGACTGTGCGGACTTTCCTTGACATGCACCATGGCAGCCAGCCGGTCGATGTAGTCGGTCTCTCCGTCCCAGGGCGGCAGACCGTCCAGATACTCTTTCAACGGATGATATTCCTTGACGAAATCACTGCCGAGCAGCGTATGCAGCTCGTTCAGGTTGACCGCCATGCCATGGTGTTGCATAGCGCACCACAGGGAGTTCTCGATGTGGTCGGTGAGCCGCTGCCAGTGGCAGGCGGAAGCTTCGGGACGGTCGGTGTACGCATCAGCAATCAGTTGTGTCTCAATCTGGTGGGTAAGCATGTTCATCCGGAACTTCATATAGCCGTTGATAAACTCCTCCATCTCCTCCACGGTGGCCTTCTTATGAGAGGAATCATTCTCTTTCTCCTTTTTTCGGACGGAACGGGGCAGGGGGACGGTGTTGAACTCCATCGTGAGCGAGTAACAACTCTTTACGATGGGCAGCAGCTGCTCGCGCGGATAATCGGGAAAAGTCCGGAGGGCCCATGCCTCGGCGTCCGCCTGCGGAACACCGTAGCGGTTGGTATGATAGAAACAACGGCTTACGTAGTCGTTGTAGCTGCCCGGTGCGTATGCTATTCCTTCCTCTTCCAGCTGTGCACGGATAATCTTGTAGGCACGTTCCGCCGTCACGGTCACGGCAGTACCGCGCTTCGGCTGCTCGCGGGGCTTCATTCCGCTGGTGTGGAAGGAGGAGGCTTCGGGGCGGAGCAGGGCTTCGGGGTCGTGGCAGAGGACCGACATGCGCGTGGCGTTCTTGCATTGTCCGTCAATCTCCACTCCGCATAGGCGAGCGTAATGGTCGTTCACCCACTCCCATACCATGCGGTAGTTGGCCTTGGTCACTCCGCCCTCCACGTGGCTGATGACCCGGATGCCGCATCCCGAGATGGTGATGTACACCAAAAAGGAATGAATATCCTCTTTTACCAAAGTCAGGATGGCGGCGAATCGCTCGGGGGGGATGCCGTCTATGTCCACCATGATAAATCCCGTAAATCCCTTGACATGGGCGTAGGTTCTCCCTCCCTCCAGCAGGACGGAGGGGATGAATGCCGGCTGTGCGTTCTTCAGGTTGCTTTTGGTGAGCTTCCACTGCTCCAGCTGCTGCGCGTCGCCTGTCGCCTCGATGTCGGACAGCGTGGCCAGATGGGCGCGGTAATGACGGGTGGCGGCGGTGTGGGTGCTGTTGGTTATCTCCTTGAAAAGAACCTGCCAGGTGGTGGGTTCAGGCCGGGTGTCGCGCAGGGAGTGGAAGCGCGATGGGTTGCTTGATTTAAAAAAATCTTTATTCATAATGTGTAGCGTAGAATTTTGTGTCTGCAAAGTACAGAGTAAATTTTCAGGAGGACAATAGCGATTTAAAATAATCACTCTATGATTTAAAATAATCGGGAATAATTAGAAATCAAGATAAAACGATAATGAAAAACGAGACTAAAGAATCTCAAAATACTGCGAGGGCAAGTGTTGTTATCAACATTCATGGCGGTAACAATCAAATACTGCCCAACGCTACAGAGGTAGTGCAAAATTTTTATGGTGCTGAGTTTGCCCATGTGAGAACACAGAACAATGGTATGGAAGAGAAAGAGGAGGATGAGGCAGTGCGTATTGCCCGTGGCACGTTGTGCATTTACTACTCTGATGACTGGGAACTGAATGATATCATTCGCCGCATAGCTGATTGCCGCAGTGCATCGGACTTGGCGAACCTTGTGGTGAATGATATGCATAAGCATACCATCCTTACTGCCGAACGTATGGTAAGCAAGGATTTCATAGAGGCGCTCCAGCAGTTCCTGACGTTCAAGTCGGGGACGTCCACGGGTAATATTCGTACGCAGATAAATAATGTGAGGAGGGAATGACCAGAGAAACGACTATAGAGTTGATCAAGCACGACTTGTCGAAACTCACTCGTCCTTCTGTGACGGGGTTTGTGCGCTATCTTATAATGAATGCGAGCTTCAAAACCACCTTTTGGTTTAGGATACTGTATGAAGGGTAAAAAATGGCTTTTATCGTTATATTATATGGTATATGTTTATTATAAACATGTATGCTATTTGACAGGTATTCAGCTTCCTGTATGTACTAAATAGGGGGAGATAAGATTTTCACACTATTCATGCATCATTATTAATGAATATTGTAAAATAGGAAATGACGTTACAATATTCCAAGGTGTAACAATTGGAGGATCTCGTGGAAAAGGAGTACCTATGATTGGTGACAACGTGGTGCTCGCAGTCGGTGCAATTGTAATTGGCAATGTTAATATTGGTGATAATGTGTTTGTAGGAGCAGGTACCGTAGTAACTAAAGATGTGGCGGACGGTGCTGTTGTTGTAGGCAACCCTGCACGTGTAATTAATCACATCGGAGCTGAGAAGGTAGCCTATTATAATCAAAGATATTAATCAGAAGAAATATGAAGATATTAATTGTACATTACCGCTACTTCATTAGTGGTGGTCCTGAACGATATTTATTCAATCTCAAGGACGCTCTCGAAGCGAGAGGGCATGAGGTGATTCCATTCTCGATAAAAAACTCCCAAAACGTGAAGTCGCTCTATAGCAATTATTTTGTGGAAAACATTGGGAAAAGCGATGAGGTGTTTGTTGAAAAGTATCCTAAGACTTTGCGTACTTACATCGACTTGGTGAGTCGCGAGTTTTATTCGTTTGGAGTGAAACGTAAGTTGAAAAAGCTTATCGTTGATACTCGTCCGGATATATGCTACCTACTGGTGTACAAACGTGCGCTGTCTCCCAGTGTGATAGATGCCTGCTGCAATATGGGTGTACCGGTGATTAATCGAATAAGTGATTATAACCCTGTATGTGGAGCGGCCTCGCTCTACCATGAAGGAAAGTTTTGCGATGCCTGTTTCGCTGATGCGGACAGAAGTCTATTGAAGAAGGATTGTGTGAAAGGGAGCAAGTTGTTTTCGATGATGCGCTATTTTTCCATCAAACTCTCGGAAGTGCTGAAGATGGATAGGAAAATCAGCGGATATGTCTGTACTAATGGTTTTATGAAAGAGATGATGACGAGACGTGGTTATGATTCGCGAAAACTTCAGGTCGTACCTACCTTTTTCCGTGAGAAGCCTGAATATGCAGTTGTTGACAAGGCCATGCGTTTCGATTTTGATATACTGCGACTTTTATATATTGGAAACATTGATGAATCGAAAGGTATTTACGACTTGGTAGAAGCAATGGAAATATTGAAACGCCATACTTCGGCTTTCCATCTGAGCATTGTGGGAGGCTTGCATGAAGAGGAGAACCAGCGTATGTTTGAATTATTGGCTCGAAAAAAACTGACAGGACATGTTACTTTCGAGCCATTCCGTAGCGATGGGCGGGTGTTTGAATATTACTTGGATAATCATGTCACTGTACTTCCTGCACGGTGGTCGGAGAATCTGCCCAATACTCTCATAGAATCACTTTATTTCCATCGTCCGGTGATAGTGCCGCAGTGGGGATCTTTCAAATACACCACTGATTTGAGCGTTGCTTATTATCAGGCATTGTCGGTCAAGTCTTTAGCAGACACACTAGGAGAGATTATGACTAATCCATTACTTATCATCGGAAAATCCAATGCCTGCGAAGCATTCTTTCAAGCTAATTTTGCGGAAAGGACGCATTTGGACAGTTTATTGAATCTATTTAATAACACCTTACATAATAAAAATGAAGATTTTTGAAATAGGTACGGGATATACTTCTGTCCCTGCCCGTATGGGAGCCGCTACGGAAATTGTAGTGGCTGAACTTACTACATCCATGCGGAAATTAGGCGAGGATGTAACTATCGTTGATATTAAGGATAAGAATAGAATGCCTACCCGGTTGCCTATCACGGAGGCATACATGCCCCAGTTCTTCAGTTCGACAGACACCAAGTTAGGTATTGTGCACAAGTTGAAGCGGGTGCTCTATTCCATTTCGCTGACTGGCAAACTGCATTCGCTTATTCGTCAGAATTGTAGAGAGCGAATCATGCTGCACTTCCACAACCAATACAACCTCTTCTTTTTCTTGAAATTGACTCCAAAATCATTGTTGAAAAATGTAACTATCGGTTACACTGTACATAGCTACATTTGGTTTGGCAAATGGGATGAAGTAAAAGATATCATTGCCAAACGTTATTTTCAGGAGGTGTACTGCTGCCAATATGCGGACAAAGTATTTGTACTCAATGATATAGTGGCACGTATGTTGACTAAACATTATCAAGTGAAGCCGGAGCATATCATCCCAGTTATTAACGGAGTGAACGTAGATGTGTATAATGATGAAGCTGCCGACAAGCTTGCGGTTAACTCACTCCGTAAGAAATATGGCTTAACCGGAAAGCGTGTCGCGTTTCAGGTAGGTTCGGTTTGTGACCGCAAGAATCAGTTGGGTACTCTCAAGCTGTTACTGCCAATGATGAGGTGTCAGCATGATATCGCCTTCATCTATGCCGGAGGTGTCATTGATACTGAATATGCAGCCGATATCCAACGGCTTGCCGAACAGGAGGGAGTGAAAGACAGAGTGCTCTATATGGGCGAAGTGGTTCCTGGAAAACAACTTAACGAAATCTATGCGCTGTCAGACGTGGCTTTTATGAACTCCAAATCGGAAGCGTTTGCCCTTGTGATTGCCGAGGCTTTGGCTGCTCGCAAACCTATTTTTATTTGTGATACTATTATGCGCAGCCTGTTTTTTTTGGGGGAAAAGGAAGGTGAAGGAATTATCCGTATAAAAGACTCCTTCGAAGCCGATTTTGAACGCCTTTTTACAGACAAAGCGTATTATAAAGAAATGCAGGAACGTGGTCGCAACTTTATAGTGAATGAGTATAGCTGGGATGTAGCGGCTAAGATTTATATAGATAATTTCAAATAACAAACTTTTCAATGAAAATTTTAATAACCGGAGCCGCCGGCTTCATCGGTTCGTGGCTTGCCTCTCAGCTTGCAAAACGAGGTGACGAGGTGGTGGGCATAGACAATATCAATACGTATTACGATCCCAATTTGAAGTACGCCCGCTTGCGTGAGTTTTATGGGATAGAGGCGGACGCGCAATGGGGGATGGTAGGCGCGATTCCCGAAACCGGAAATGATGGAAGGACAGCAGTGACCTTTCCCGATATGCCGTGGGGACGCGCCCTGCAAAGTACATTGATGCCTAATCTCCGCTTTGTGCGTATGGACATCGTAAACCGTGATGCGCTGAGTCGTCTGTTTCAGGAGGAGAAATTCGACAAGGTAATGAATCTGGCGGCACAGGCGGGTGTACGTTATAGTTTGCGCAACCCCTATGCCTACATAGAAAGCAATGTAATGGGATTTATGAATATATTGGAGTGTTGTCGCTTGAATAATATTCAACATTTGGTTTATGCTAGTTCGAGCAGCATATATGGGCTGAACGACAGGGCACCGTTCAGCGAGGATGACGAAGTAATTCAGCCCGTAAGCATCTATGCTGCCACAAAAAAAAGTAATGAACTGATGGCACACGCCTACGGTAAACTCTATGGGCTGAAAACTACAGGACTGCGTTATTTCACCGTATATGGTCCGTGGGGGCGTCCCGACATGGCACCCATGCTTTTTGCTTCGGCCATCAGCAAGGGAAAGGAAATCAACGTGTTCAACAATGGCGACCTTATCCGAGACTTTACTTACGTAGACGACATTGTAAACGGTACGATACAGGTGATCGACCATCAGCCGGAGATTTCAGAAAAAGGTGTACCTGCCAAGGTGTATAATATCGGGTGTAGTCATCCTGTAAAACTTATGGATTTTATCAGCGAGATAGAGAAGAATCTGGGTATTATGGCAAAGAAAAACTTTATGCCGATGCAACAGGGGGATGTGTATCAAACCAATGCGGATACTACGAAGTTGGAGCGCGAAGTGGGCTATTGTCCTTCGGTCAGATTGCCTGAGGGAATCGCCAGATTCGTTGAATGGTATCAGTCGGACAAAAATCCGCTCAAATAAAAACATTAACAAAATGACAGATTATCTACTTACTGCCCTAATTCCGATGGCTTTTTTTGTAGTGTTTTATGGTAGCAAAGAAGCTGAGAACCAAAATGGATTCATGAGTCGGGAATATACTACAATAATGAAAGCGGTCTGTTGCATTATCGTGATACTGGTGCATATTCCGGCAGCTTACACGAACAGGCTACAGGATGCAATGGGAAGTTTTGCTTACGTGTGTGTGACACTATTTTTTTTGATGTCGGCTTATGGCATGTCTTTAAGTAAAGAACGAAGGCGGAATTATATGCAACACTTCTGGCGTAACCGCCTAGCGGCTCTTCTAATTCCGCAATTGTTGATAAATATTTGTAGCACAATATGGGTATATATTAATACTCAAAAAGAGTATGCCTCCCTTTTCCATATTAATAACTATGTGGTGGTGCTGTTGGGGTACTGTTTCTGGTTTTGGCTGGTGTACCAAGGACGGCGGTGGTATGGGCATCGCATAGCGAACACCTTGTTGGTGGGTGGTGTGATAATATCAAGTCTCGGATCTTATTTCTTTATGGAAAAAGATGCCAATTATTGGTGTTATGAACGTTGGGGACTAGTTTGGGGAGTATTGCTCTACTTGTTCTTACCAGAGATAAAGAAGCGTGTATGTCCTTCAAAGAACCGCATCCTGCTTTTCGGGGTTTTGAGTCTTGTGCTTGGTGTAGCTTATCTATATTTCAAAACTGTATTCTTCTGGGGCGAATATCTGCTGAAAGTGGTACTGGGAGTGGTACTTATCACGCTACTTTTCATTCTTTCATCGAAACGTACATTAGGTAATCGTGTTGCCGACTATTTGGGCGATATTTCGTATGAAGTTTATCTCAGCCATGGTTTCACCCCGAATTGTCTTCGGGTGTATTTATTCTTTCAACTGTGATCATCACCATCTGCTTCTCCGCAGCGGTACATACGGTGGGAAAAGTTTTGGTGAAGTGGTGCAGAGCATAAATCTAAAAATAAAATAATATAATATGTCAAATAACAATTATTCTGTTCCTACTCCTACGGACGCAAGTATCATCCTGACTTATCGTTGTCCCATGAAGTGCAAGATGTGCAACATCTGGTTTAATCCCACCAACAAAAGCGAAGAGATAAAAGCGAGTGATTTGAGAACACTGCCTAAGTTGAAGTTTATCAACCTGACGGGTGGCGAACCTTTCGTCCGCGAGGATTTGGCGGAGATTGTGGAGGAATGCTACCGGCATACCGACCGTATTGTCATTTCGACCAGCGGATGGTTTGAGGATCGTGTGGTGGCGCAGGCAAAGAAGTTTCCAAATATCGGCATCCGCATCTCTATCGAGGGATTGAGTTGTAAGAACGATGAATTGCGTGGACATGCGGGTGGCTTCGACAAGGGACTTCGCACACTGCTGACATTGAAGGAAATGGGGCTGAAAGATATCGGTTTCGGCTGCACGGTGTCTAACAATAACTCTAAAGACATGCTTTCGCTCTACCAACTGAGCAAGAGCTTGGGGATGGAGTTCGCCACAGCTGCTTTTCATAATTCGTACTACTTCCACAAAGAAGACAATGTAATCACTAATAAAAATGAGGTGTGTGGTGACTTCAAGCAACTCATTGAATGGCAGCTGAAGGAGCGTCATCCGAAGAGCTGGTTCCGTGCCTGGTTCAATATGGGGTTGATAAATTATATTGAAGGCGGTCGCCGTATGTTGCCTTGTGAGGCCGGTTCGGCTAACTTCTTCATTGATCCGTTTGGCGATGTGTTTCCCTGCAACGGGCTGGAAGAGAAATACTGGAAAAAGTCGATGGGGAATATTCACGAAACTCCCGACTTTATGACCATATGGGAGAGTGAGCAGGCACAGGAGGTTCGCGCCATGGTGCGCCGTTGTCCCAAAAACTGCTGGATGGTGGGTACGGCTTCGCCGGTAATGCACAAATATATTAAGTATCCGCTGAAATGGGCGTTAATCAATAAACTGAAATCACTGCAAGGGAAAGATATTTGTCTGGAACCGAAATGGTGCGATGTAGGACAAGATCCTGAGCAAGGTGATTTAAGGGAGAAATTTTGATGAAACTAGTAGTTATCGGCACCCGTGGTATCCCCGATATCATGGGTGGCGTAGAGACGCATTGCGAGGAACTGTTTCCCCGCATTGCGGATAGGGATGTGGATACGACCGTAATCCGCCGCAGGAGTTATGTGAGAGATTCACTCACGGAATGGAAGGGTGTGAAACTGGTGGACATTGATGCGCCTAAAAAGAAATCTTACGAAGCGATTGTCCATACATTCCGTGCCATCAACCTGGCGAAAAAGTGGAAGGCGGATGTGGTGCATATCCATGCCATCGGGCCTGCGCTGTTAGTGCCATACGCCAAGATGCTCGGCATGAAGGTGGTGTTCACGCATCACGGGCCCGACTATGACCGTGACAAGTGGGGCTTTACCGCCAAAAGTGTGCTGAAACTGGGGGAGCGGTTGGGGTGCAGGTTTGCAGATGATGTAATCGTCATATCTGAAGTAATTCAGGATCTGATTGCCCGGAAGTACCATCGGCGTGAGAGGGTACATCTGATTTACAATGGTGTGCCGAAGCCTGAAATTTGCGACTATCCCGAATACTTTGAAGAACTGGGTATTGAGAAAGGAAAGTACATCCTTGGCATGTGTCGTTTTGTGCCGGAGAAAAACCTGCATCACCTGATAGAAGCTTTCAAGAAGTTGGAAGCTGGAGATTGTAAGTTAGTGCTGGCGGGCGATACGGATTTTGAAGATGAATATTCACTGGGATTGAAAAAGATGGCGCAAGAGGCAGGCGTGGTGCTGACAGGATTCGTGAAGGGACGTAAGTTGCACTCGTTGCTGACAAATGCTCGCTGTTATTGCCTGCCTTCATCGCACGAAGGGTTGCCTATTGCATTATTGGAGGCCATGAGTTATCACTTGCCGGTGGTGGTGAGTAATATTCCTGCCAATCTGGAGGTAGGCCTTTCTTCTGACTGCTATTTTCATTGTGGAGATGTGGATGCTCTTGCCGCTCGATTGCAGAAGGTGATAGACGAGGATTATCATAGTGTGCAGTATGACATGGCTCCGTATGATTGGGACAAGATTGCAAAGCAGGTGATGGGAGTTTATGAGGGTTTGTTGAAATAAGAATAAAACTGATGATGATAAAGAAGTTGATTTGTGCGGCGGCATTATTGATGGTAGCAGGTTTGCAGCATACGCGGGCTCAATATGTATATGGCACCACGGGGCTTCTTCACGCCCCCAGCGCGGATATGCAGCGCGACAAGACTTTTCTGTGCGGGTTTTCCTATCTGCAAGTGGCGGCTACCCCGAAGCATTGGAATTATGACACGTGGAATTACTACATAAACATCACCCTTTTTCCGTGGTTGGAAGTGGGCTATACCTGTACGCTGCACAAAATAGGATTGCCCCAGTATGGTTATTCATATAAGTTCCGCAATCCACAGATACGATATCGCCGTCTTTCACACCAGCAGCCTGTGCATCTTTCGGGGACATATGAATATGGCGCATTGCCACGATACATCCTTCTTTCAGATATACGGCACCTTTCGGACCTACGATCGCGATAGGGGCACTTCCGGCAATATCTCCGGACTCCCTCACAGGAACATTCATTCCAAGCTTG
>ENA-OPDD01002934-OPDD01002934.1-human-gut-metagenome-genome-assembly--contig:-NODE-2934-length-9955-cov-4.670909_pt1 | contig 9955 bp, 8 predicted proteins | sample MGYA00241574_ERZ501499 | MGnify/ENA primary metagenome ERZ501499 (study PRJEB25962, sample SAMEA2042576) | human gut metagenome | biome: human gut; feature: human-associated habitat; material: faeces...
TTTATGTTCTTTTCTATCTTCTTTTTTATATTCTTTTTCTATTATATATTCTCTTTTATATCCCGTCTTCTTATCCGCGCGGATGCGCCTTCAGATAAACCTCCCGCATCTGCAGATCTTTCGCCTGCGCATATATCTGCGTTGTGGAAATATCCGAATGTCCCAGCATCTCCTGCACCGATTTTAAGTCCGCCCCGTTGCCGACCATATGCGCCGCAAAGGAGTGTCTCAACATATGCGGCGTAATCTCCGCTTCTATTCCCGCCTTTTTGCCGTAGCCCTTCATCAGCTTCCAGAATCCCTGGCGGCTCATGCGCTCGCCGTTCATGTTGACGAACAGCGCCGTTTCCTCCGGATCAGCCAAAAGCTGCGGACGCACCTCCTTCATGTAGTGCGAAAGTGCCTTGACGGCGGCGGGATAGAGCGGGATGATACGCTCTTTGCCCTTGCTCTGCGCGCGGATGAAGCTCGCGCTCAGGCTCACGTCCTCTTCATTGAGCGAAATGAGCTCGGAGACGCGGATGCCCGTGGCGTACAGCAGTTCGAGCATCGCGTGGTCGCGGTAGCCCTTAGCGTCCACGCACTGGGGCTGGTCAAGGAAGAGCTCGACCTCTTTGCCCGTGAGGATCTCGGGGAACTTGTGCTCCACCTTCACCGCGGCAACGCCCTTGGCCGGGTTCGCGCTGACCTCTCCGGCCATCTGGAGGTAGGTGTAGAGCGACTTGATCGACGCGATGGAGCGCGTGATCGTCGCGGCGGACTTGCCCTTGCCGCCCATCCAGGCGACATAGCCGCTGATGACCTCCTGCGTCACCTGCGGCAGCGGCATGGGGTGGAACTCGTCCAAATACACGGCGAACTGGTGCAGATCGCGCATATAGGAGCTGAGCGTATTCTGGGAGGCGTGCTTTTCCGTGGCCAGATATTCTTCGTATTGCGCCAAAAGGTCGGCCATGATCGCACCCCTCCTTCCTAAAAAACAGCTCAAGACGCCGCCAGCAGCAAAAACTGCGGCACGAGCCACAGCTCCAGCAGAGCGGCAAACAACAAACACACACAACAAATGCCAAAACGGTACCAGTACGCGCTCCCGTAGCTGACTGCGCGTCCCCGTCCCCCGCCGCCAAGCGAAAGCGACAGCAGCACGCGGGACTTGTCAAGCGACGCGTTTCCGAGCAGCAGCGTGCACGGCAGCACCGCCAGAAGCCGGATGCCGAACAGCGCCAGCAGCAACGGAAAGCTCCCCCGCCCGAGCGAGAGCGCAAAGCAGAACAGCGAGTACGATAGAAGAAACCCCTGGCACGCACACACGAGCGGTACCGCCACAATGCCGATGGACGCAAAGCCCAGCAAAAACACGATACCCGGCGCGCGGAAATAGCACAACAGCGTTTCGCCCAGCGCCCTTACCGAAAACGGCCTGTTCACGCCGCCCGATAAAAACGCGTCGAAATACTGTTTCAGCTCGCCGCCCGCGCTCTGCAGCGACCGGAGCGCAAACACGTACCCAAGGATCACACCCAACACAATAAACGCCGATAACACCAGCATCGGCACAGGCACGCGCTGCGGCAGCGCGCCGCGGCGGTCTCTTCTGTTCGTTCGACTCAGCAAGTATGTCACCCCTCGTGAAGGGAAGCGGCATTCTGCCCGCGGAGCAAAACGATAGAACGCACCTATAAATATAGGCCGTTTGCACTCTTTTCGCAAGCGGAATTGCCAACTTTTCCCATTTTTGTTAATTATGTCAAAATATTATGTAAAGTGTATTATGTAAACTATTGAAACAAATTGAAAAAGCGGCGGCATTTTACCAAGATATGGGGTGGTTTTCGTACCCGTTCCCCATATCTGGAAGCAGTTCTCCGCTTCACCACCCAAGTCAGAAAAAGTCATATTTTCCCGTCGCTCTTGCTCCATTTGTGCAAGTTGTTACAGCTTTTCGCGCCGCATTTCCTCCACCGCTGATCAAAAACGTGTGAATACGCCTATTGCTTTATGTTCACCTGCGCTTGCGGCGAGCGCGCGCCTTGGCGCCTCTCCCCTTTTTCCCGTTTCTTTGTAGCAGGAGCGGCGCCACCGCGCCGACCGCCATCGCCGCCGCCAGCTCGAGCGACCGCTCCGGCGTCAACCCATCATAAACAAAAAAGCCGATCACCTGCATCGTGACCCATGCGCTCGCCGCGCAGCCCGCCGTCATCATCGCACGCTTGCTTGTCTTCCTCGCTCCGATCATGCAGCCCAAAAACGCCGCGACCGCCGCGCAGACCAGCACCGCGCCGTTCGCCATCTCCTCGCTGATCGCACCGCGCAGTATCAGCGCCGATGCCAGCATCAAAAGCACCAGCTCCGTGCCGCAGCACACAAGCGTACCCAGCGCGCATTTTTTCGCGTACCACGCGGTGTTCACTGTCTTTTCCACGCAAAAACCTCCCCTGCATTCGCCTACATGAGCGTATGTCAGGGGAGGTTTGTTTATGCTATGCAGTTGTCGATCTTACTTGATCTCAGGATCGTAAGAGGGCTTATCCTCGGCCTTTTCAGCCTTTTCCGCCTTGTCCTCAATCGGCAGGGCCACAGTCTTGGCCTCTTCCTCGGTCTGAGGCTTTTCCTCAGCCTTCTTCTCCGCCTTGTCAGCCTTCTTGGCCTTGGGCGCAGCCGCCTGCTCCATCGACTCCGCAGACTGGATGCCCCACTTGGCGACCTCGATGCGGACGCGGTCCTCAGAGGTCTCGAACACGACCGTCGCGTCGTTCACCTGAACGATGCGGCCGACCAGACCGCCGATGGTGGTGATGCGCTCGCCCTTCTTGAGGCTGTTGCGCATGTTTTCTGCCTGCTTTTTGCGCTTGTTTTCCGGGCGGATGATCAGGAAGTAGAACACCGCGATCATCGCAACCAGCAAGATAATGCTATCCATAGTACAAGTTCCTTTCCAAAACAAAAGATATTGATATTATAACGGATATTTCACTATTGTGCAAGGGGTTTATCCAAAGAATCAAACTCTTTCCGACAGCTTCGTGCTGTACTCCGCTCGGAAAGCCGCAAACTCTCCCGCGTCGAGCGCGTCACGGATGCGCTGCGTCAGCTTGTTGTAGAAATACAGATTGTGCATCACCGCAAGACGCAGGGCCAGGATCTCCTCCGCCTTAAAGAGGTGGCGCAGGTACGCACGCGAGAAATTCCGACACGTCGGGCAGTCGCACTGCTCGTCGATCGGCTGCTCGTCGAGCTTGTACTTCTCGTTTTTGAGGTTGATCGAGCCGCTCCACGTGAAGAGCTTGCCGTGGCGTGCGTTGCGCGCCGGCATCACACAGTCAAAAAAGTCCACGCCGCGCGCCACGCCCTCGATGATGTTTGACGGCGTACCGACGCCCATGAGATAGCGCGGCTTATCCTGCGGCATATAGGGCTCGACCGCGTCAATGATGTCGTACATTGTCTGCGTCGGCTCGCCGACCGCGAGGCCGCCGATGGCGTAGCCGTCACAGTCGAGCTTTGCGATCTCCTTCATGTGCCAGATGCGAAGATCTTCGAACGTCGCACCCTGATTGATGCCAAATAACATCTGCTGCGGGTTGACCGTATTTGACAAGGTATTCAGCTTGTCATGCTCGATCTTGCAGCGCTCCAGCCAGCGCAGCGTGCGCTCACAGGATGCCTTCGCGTACTCGTAGCGTGCCGGGTTTTCCACGCACTCGTCGAAGGCCATCGCAATGTCGCTGCCGAGATTCGACTGAATGCGCATGCTCTCCTCCGGCCCCATGAAAATGCGCCGGCCGTCGAGGTGCGAGGCGAATGTCACACCCTCTTCTTTGATTTTGCGCAGGCCCGCAAGGGAAAATACTTGAAACCCGCCGCTGTCGGTCAGGATAGGGCCGTCCCAGTGCATAAACTTGTGGAGGCCGCCCATTTGGCGCACCACATCGTCGCCGGGGCGCAGATGCAGGTGGTACGTGTTGGAAAGCTCGATCTGACAGCCGAGGTCTTTTAAGTCCAGCGCGCTCACGCCGCCCTTAATGGCCGCCTGCGTGCCGACGTTCATAAAAACCGGCGTCTGCACTTCCCCGCCGTGCGCGCATTTGAACTTACCGCGCCGAGCCTTGCCCTCGTATTTAATCACTTTGAACATAGTCTTCCCCCGTTTCAGGAAACGAACATAGCGTCGCCAAAACTAAAAAATCTATAACGTTCTTTTACCGCCTCTTCGTAGGCATGCAGTACGTGCTCGCGGCCCGCGAGCGCCGAAACCAGCATGATGAGCGTGGACTGCGGCAGGTGGAAATTCGTCACGAGTGCATCCATCACCTTGAAGCGGTAGCCCGGGTAGATGTAGATGCTCGTCCAGCCTGCGGACGGCTCCATGTGTCCGTCCTCCTGTGCCCAGCTCTCGAGCGTGCGGCACGACGTTGTACCGACGCAGATCACGCGTCCGCCGCGCGCCTTCGTCTCGTTGATAAGCGTCGCCGTCTCAGGCGGGATAACGCAGTATTCGCTGTGCATATCGTGCTGCTCGATGTCGTCCTCCTTGACAGGACGGAACGTACCGAGGCCGACATGCAGCGTCACATAGCCGATGTTCACGCCCTTTGCCTGAATTTTTTCCAGCAGCTCCGGCGTGAAGTGCAGGCCCGCCGTCGGCGCGGCGGCGCTGCCGTTGACCTTGGAATAGACGGTCTGGTAGCGCTCCTGATCCTGCAATTCCTCCTTGATGTAAGGCGGCAGCGGCATCTTGCCAAGGTGTTCGAGCACCTCGAGGAAAATACCCTCAAAGTCGAATTTCACCATGCGGTTGCCGTCAGGTAACACGTCCACGACCTCCGCTTTGAGCTCGCCGTTGCCGAACTGCATCTTTGCGCCCTTGCGCAGGTGCTTGCCCGGCCGCACGATGCACTCCCATGTTTTGTCGCCGCGGTCGATGAGCAGAAGCACCTCGCACGCGCCGCCGCCCGGTAGGCGCTGGCCCAAAAGGCGCGCCGGCAGCACGCGGGAATTGTTCAAGATCAGGCAGTCGCCGGGGTTCAAAAAGTCCGGCAGCTCATAAAAATGGTGGTGTGAGAACTCACCCGTCTCCTTGTCAAGGCACATCAAGCGCGATTCGTCGCGCTTTTCGAGCGGCGTCTGCGCGATCAGCTCCTCGGGCAGGTAATAATCAAAATCTTTTGTCTTCATGTTGTTTCTCTTCCCTCATCGGATGCTGACATCCGTGTAGTAAAACTGCAGAATATCGCGGTAGGAATAGCCGAGGTTTGCCATCGAGTACGCCCCCCACTGGCTCATGCCGACATTATGCCCGTAACCGCTGCCGGAGATCACAAAGCTGCCGCTGCCGGACGATGTCGTCGTCCGCTGCTCAAGCTGCGATGTGCCGTTCGACGTGATGACGTACACGTTGCCGGACAGTGCCGAGCTCTTCCCGCTGCTGTCGATCGCGCTCATAGAGCCGAGCGCGACGCTTTCGCCCGTGTCATTCACGCTGTAAGCGTTCTCGCTCCCGCCGCCGCCGATCGTAAAGCGCTGGCTGCGCAGATTCAGCAGCGTCCGGCATGCCTCGCGCGAAACGGTCTTGCTGCCGCTCGTACCGGTAAAGGTGACGGAATAGACGTTACCTGTGTCGGTATAGGCCGAGACGTAGGCGTTTTTCACCGTGCCGATGCCATAGCCGCGGTTGTTGAGAAGCGTTGTGAGTTCCGACGCGGTAAACGTCGTCGACCAGTTGTACCGTGGGATGATCGAGGCGATCTTGCCCTCATAGGGGTCGATCTTGCCTTTGAGATAGCCGACGTCATTGCCCCAGACGTTCAGGCTGTCCTCGCTCGCGCCGCCGTTGCTTGAATAATACACAGCCTCCTGCACGAGTCTTCCGCTGTAGTAGAGGAACTCCCCCGCCGTCTGGTCGACCGCAGCATCGGAATTCGCGCCGCTCGCCGCCGTGCCCTGATAGACCTGACAGTGCGTCGTCGCGCAGATGTCAAAGCCCTGCGCGCGATGCTTCGTCTGACAGGCTGCGTAGGTGCGCGCGCAGACCGCCTGCGCCTTGAGCGCCTCGACCGGCCAATCCTTACTCATTTCCCAGGGAATGACGCACTTGACATAGTCCTCGAGATCCACCACGTTGATGACATTGATGTTCCCGCCGCTCACGCGCTGGTATTCAAAGCCGCCGTAGTAGCGGTAGCCGCGGAACCATGTGACCGTCTTTTCACGCGTCTCGATTGGCAGGATGCCGAGGTTTTCGCTCCCACCGCAGTCGAATTCAAAGAGGATCGTATCCGTTCCCGTCACGATGACCGTCACGCCCGTGCTGCTGCCGCCGACGGCAGTGCCGCCGTATTGGGCTGCCGCGGACCGCGCCGCACTCAGGCTTGTGTAGCTGCCAGCGCGCGCATAGAACGCGCCATCCTCGTAGGCAGCAAAGCCGTCGCTGTACTGCGCCGCTGTGCGCGACGCGTCGCCGTAATCGTAAAACGTGCCGGAAAGCTGCACATGATAGGTCGTATCCGTCGTCACCGTGATCTTTTCATACAACTGCGGCAGTGTGCCCAGCTCTTCAAAGCTGCCGTCCGCGCCAAAATACCCCAGCGCGTAGCCGCCGAAGGCCGAATAATTCTGAAGGTTCGCCGCGCTCATCGCGTCCGAGCCGTACTTGAGCCCCACGCGAAGCGTCTCACCGTCCGTTGCCTGCGCGAGCGTGCACAGTGAAAGGCACAGCAGACAGGAAAGCAGGAACGTTCTGCACCATTTTTTCATAGTATCCTCCACAGCCAGTTTTGCAGAAGCGATCGCTCTGTGCCCGGCTGAACATATCCATATGAATCGTATTTTACATTATACGACAGTTTCCCTCTGCTTTCAAGCAAAACTGTATCTCTTTTTGGCCGCCGCTCCCCCCTACCGTTTTGGCGGTCAAGCGTCATGGAAAGGAGTCCTTTATGAAACCCTGTGTGTTTACCGGCAGCGCCGTCGCTATCGTCACACCGTTTTGCGGTGACGGTGTCGATCTCGAAGCCTTCGACCGTCTCATCGAGCGCCAGATCCAAGGCGGCACCGACGCCATCGTCGTCTGCGGCACAACCGGCGAGGCCGCGACGCTGAGCTACAATGAGCGCATGGCGCTCATTGAGCGCTGCGTGCGCACCGTCGACCGCCGCGTGCCTGTCATCGCGGGCAGCGGCACAAACAGCACCGCGTCCTCCATTGCGCTCTCCAAAGCCGCGCAAAGCGTGGGCGTCGACGCGCTGCTCACCGTCACGCCGTACTACAACAAAGCCTCGCAGAGCGGCCTTGTGCAGCATTTTTCCGCCATCGCTGACGCGGTCGATGTTCCCGTCATCCTCTACAATGTCCCCTCCCGCACAGGCGTCGGCTGCACGGTGCAGACCTATCAGGCACTCGCCAAGCATCCGAACATTGTTGGCGTCAAGGAAGCGAGCGACAACTTCGATCTTATTCAGGATACCCTCAACCTCTGCTCGCCGGGCTTCACCGTCTGGAGCGGTAACGACGGCTCCACCGCCGCCATCATGGCTCTTGGCGGCAAGGGCGTCATCTCCGTCGCCGCGAATGTCGTCCCGCGTGAAATGCACGAGCTGACACAGCTCTGCCTGAAAAACCGTTTCTTAGAGGCAGGTGCTCTCCAGCTCAAGCTGCATGAGCTCATTCGTGCGCTCTTCTGCGAGGTCAACCCCATCCCCGTCAAGACCACCATGGAGCTTTTAGGCCTGTGCGGCGGCGAATTACGGCTGCCGCTGTGCCGCATGTCCGAGCGTCATTTGGAACAGCTCTCGCATGCACTGGAACCGTTCCGTCCCGCAGTATAAGCTGATCTTATCTCTCGTTTGTGCAGCATTCATTGCGTATTCACTTTGCATCTGCATAATATTCACCGCGATATTCAGCGAATATTCGCCGTATTCATTTCACCGTTTTCCACCTTGTGTATTTAGTCAAAAAAGCAGGACTCTGCGCTGAAAACGTGCAGAGCCCTGTTTCACTTTTTCGTTTACGTTTTGTAATCAGCCTTGCTTACGCCTTCACGCGGTGGAAGACCTTCTTGCCCTTGCGGACGATGACGCCCTCGCCCTCAAAACGTTCACGCGCAAGGCTCTCGTCGATGGAGGCGACCTTCACATCATCGATCGTCACACCGCCCTGCTGGACCAAACGGCGCGCCTCACCGCGGGACGGGCACAGGCCGGTCGCGACCAGCATCGAAAGGACATTGATGTTGCCGTTTTCAAAGTCGGCATCCGTCAGCGTGCTCGTCGGCATGTTGGCGTTATTGCCGCCCGCGCCGAAGAGCGCCTTGGCAGACTCCTCCGCCTTCTTGGCCTCCTCTTCCCCGTGGACGAGTGCGGTGAGCTCGTAGGCGAGGATCTCCTTCGCGCGGTTGAGCTGGCTGCCCTCCCACTTATCCATCTCGTCGATCTGCTCAAGCGGCAGGAATGTGAGCATACGGATGCACTTCAAAACATCCTGATCGCCCACGTTGCGCCAGTACTGGTAGAAGTCGTAGGGCGTGGTCTTGTTCGGGTCGAGCCACACCGCGCCGCTCGCGGTCTTGCCCATTTTCTTGCCCTCGGAATTAAGAAGCAGCGTGATCGTCATCGCCTGCGCGTCCTTGCCGAGCTTGCGGCGAATGAGCTCCGTGCCGCCGAGCATGTTGGACCACTGGTCGTCGCCGCCGAACTGCATGTTGCAGCCGTACTCCTGGAACATGTGGTAGAAGTCGTAGGACTGCATGATCATGTAGTTGAATTCCAGGAACGAAAGGCCCTTTTCCATGCGCTGCTCATAGCACTTGGCGCGCAGCATGTTGTTCACAGAGAAGCACGCGCCCACCTCGCGCAGCAGCTCGATGTAGTTGAGCTTCATCAGCCAGTCGGCGTTGTTGAGCATCATGGCCTTGCCCTCGCCGAAGTCGATGAAGCGCTCCATCTGGCGCTTGAAACATTCGGCATTGTGGTCGATGTCGGCCTTGGTGAGCATCTTGCGCATATCGTTGCGGCCCGAGGGGTCGCCGATCATGGTCGTGCCGCCGCCGATGAGCGCAATGGGCTTGTTGCCCGCCATTTGGAGGCGTTTCATCAGGCACAGTGCCATGAAGTGGCCGACGTGCAGGCTATCCGCCGTGCAGTCAAAGCCGATGTAGAACGTCGCCTTGCCGTTGTTGACGAGGTCGCGGATCTGCTCCTCGTCCGTCACCTGCGCGATCAGGCCGCGCGCTTTGAGCTCTTCATAAATTTCCATTTGTTGATTCCTCCTGTATTTCTATTTTACTTCATTTCGGACATTTTGAGACGCTTTCGGATAGCAAAAAAACGCCCTCTGTCCGTTTGGACAGAGGGCGAACAAATTCGCGGTACCACCTCTGGTTCGCCGTTTTCTCGCAAAAACGGCCTCACGGAGTGCCGACACACTCCCGCGCGATAACGGGCGCTCCCGGGGCGCGCCTACTGGAAAACTTCGTTCGGGCGCCGGCTCCGCGGTGTATTTCGGCACGTTTCCTCTCCTTCTTGCACCGACCGAAGGCTCTCTGCGCAGGAAATCGCTGCTTACTTCTCCGCTTCATCACCGTAAACGCGGATATTGTAACGTAAAGAATCGATCTTGTCAAGTATCAAGTATTCTGCGGATTGTAATACATCACGAGCTTGCACAGCCCGTCGCACAGGAGCGACAGGTTCTCCTCGTCAATTCCCGTCGCTTTCCGCGGCAGGATGCAGCGGCCAAAGCCCTTGACCTTTTTGCACGCACAGATGACCGTGCCGCCCATGAACGCGCGGTTGTCCGATGGATAGTGAACAAGTCCGTCGGTCTTCAAAAAGCAGGTCTTCTTCTCACTGTTGCTGAACTGCTCAAGGATCGTGTCGAGCAGCTTGTCGTTCCAGCGGCTCGCCTTGCCCGGCAGGATCAGCAGCTCGTCGCCCTCACCCACGCAGTCGAGCACGAC
>ENA-OPDD01002938-OPDD01002938.1-human-gut-metagenome-genome-assembly--contig:-NODE-2938-length-9948-cov-2.390276_pt1 | contig 9948 bp, 9 predicted proteins | sample MGYA00241574_ERZ501499 | MGnify/ENA primary metagenome ERZ501499 (study PRJEB25962, sample SAMEA2042576) | human gut metagenome | biome: human gut; feature: human-associated habitat; material: faeces...
AGTTAATTACGTTAGACATTATATTGATTATCTAATTTCGGGCGCAAAGATACAATAATTTACTGAATCACAAATAGATTTGAGGCTTTTTCTTTAAATTTGAATATTTAATTGTCTAATTATAAACCGATATTGAATTATGTTCATATCTTTGCGATAATATAAATCTATTTAGCAAATGCTACCATCCATACTATTAGCGGTTGTTGCTTTATTTTTTATGATAAAGTGGTGGCTCGAAACAAAGAAAACAAAAAGTCTGAATAAGGAAGTTCTTGCCCAAAAGAACGAACTTGGTTTAAACAAAGATTTTTCGGATGCCATCTTACGCAATATCGATGCGTACATTGTATTGGCCAATCGTAATTTTCTGGTAGAGAAAACCAATTATTATAGTTTGAACAGTGAAAAGGATGACTGTGTCCTTCACAGGGTGGGGGAATTGCTTCGGTGCAAAAATGCGTTGGATTCCGGTGCATGCGGCACTCACGAGAATTGTAAATCCTGTCCGGTGCGTGCTTCCATCGAAAGGTGTTTTCGCGAAAAAAACAGCTTTTCCCGGTTAGAAGCTCCGATGAGGCTTTATTTGTCGGATGACACTGATAACTACGTGGATTGTGTGGTGAGTGTTTCGGGGGCATATATGGTGCAGAACAGAGATGAAAAGGTGTTGCTGACCGTGAGAGATATTACGCGTTTGAAGAAGGTACAGGAAGAACTGGAGGCGGCCAGGCGGGTGGCGGAAGTGGCAGGTGAACAGAAGACAGCTTTCCTGGCTAATATGAGCCATGAAATTCGGACTCCGCTGAATGCGATAGTTGGTTTCGCGGGATTGTTGTCCAATGCTTCCGAATCCGAACGTAATTCTTATGTTGAGATAATCAAAGGTAATACGAATATGTTGTTGCAGTTGGTTAATGATATTCTGGATATGTCAAAGATAGAGGCGGGGACATTGGAGTTTATTTATTCCGATACGGATGTTAATCAGATAATGCGTGAACTGGAAGGAATTTTCCGGCTGCGTCTGGAAGAGGCTGACAGTCCGGTGCGTATTGTGTTTGAGCCTTGTCTGCCGGTCTGCTTTATTCATACCGAAAAGAACCGGGTGTCACAGGTACTTTCCAATTTTCTGTCGAATGCATTCAAGTATACCAAAGAAGGCAGCATCACTTTAGGATATAAGGTGCGGGAGGATGATATCTACTTCTATGTGCAGGACACGGGAGCCGGCATTCCGGCCGGGAAGGTGGATAAAGTTTTTGAACGTTTCATGAAACTGGATGCCAAAAAGCAGGGCACGGGTTTGGGGTTGTCTATCAGCCGGACCATTATCAAGAAACTGGGCGGTGAGATAGGGGTATTCTCGGAATACGGCAAAGGTTCTACTTTCTGGTTTACCCTGCCGGTGAAACCTTTTGATTTTTTACCTTTGCAGCAACGGACGGAAGACGTTTCGGAAACCGTTGAATTCAATGAAACCGAATACGATGCGGGGGCTGTTCGCCGAACCATTCTGATAGCCGAGGACATGGACGACAATTATCTGCTCTATAAGATTTATCTGGAAAAACACTATGATTTGATCCGTGCCACAAACGGTGAAGAAGCCGTTTCCAAATACCTGGAATGCAATCCGGATATTATTTTGATGGATATTCGTATGCCCGAGGTGAACGGTTATGAAGCTACGGGGGCTATCCGGCAAATGTCGGCTACTGTGCCTATCATTGCTCTCACGGCTTTTGCATACGATGAAGACAGAAGAAAAGTAATGTCCAGAGGCTTCAACGGTTATTTATCAAAGCCTCTGAACAAAGATGAACTATTGAAAATGCTTCATAAGATGGGTATCTGATATTTTAATCTTCCAGTGAATAGTCAATGGTAGTCACCACGCGTATTCGTTTGATATAAGGAGTATTGGCATCGCGGTCTTCGATGCTGAATTGTCCTTGATAAGCTCTTTTTATCTTTCCCAGTTCACTGTCCGAGTCTTTGGCAAACTTGATGGCGGCGGCGCGGGCGTTCTTTGTTGCTTCTTCTATCATCTGAGGTTTCACGGCATTGAGCCCTGTAAAGTCATACTGCACATTGTAGCGGTAATCTCCTCCGGTAATGGCGATGCCCTGCTTCAGAAGCTCACTCTGTTCTTTTATCAGATTACGGACAAGTTCCACTTTGTCGGATGTAACAGTGATGACAGTTGTAATATTATAACGGAATTGAATCGGATTACTATTATAACGGTCGGCCTGCAAGTCGATAAGTTCGGGAGCATTGATACTGATTTCCTGCTCCGTGATACCTTTTTGTTTGAGGAAAGTGACGATAGTCTGATTCGTATTATTAATCTTATTATATAAGGCAGGCAAGTCATTTCCCACTTCCTTGTACATCAGAGGCCAAGTAACCTTGTTGGCAGGCACTTCCATTTCAGCCAATCCTTTGACGGTTACTACCCGGTCTTTACCGGCGAAAGTATCCAGTCCGTTTTTGATAAAATACCCCATAATCAGCATACCTATTGCTAAGATAATGGCTTCCGGTTTCCAACTTTTCATGTCTTAATTGTTTTTAGTTATACAATTTATTTCTTATTATAAATGTCCAAGACCTTTTTTACTGAACCATATTTCTGCAACAATTGTTTAGCCTTTTTTTCGTCTAGCTGCAGTTCCTCCATAATCATTCTCATTCCCCGGTCTACCAGTTTTTGGTTGCTTAGTTGCATATTGACCATTCGGTTTCCCTTCACCCTTCCCAGTTTTATCATCACGGAAGTGCTGATCATGTTGAGAATCATTTTTTGCCCTGTGCCGCTTTTCATGCGCGAACTGCCGGTCACAAACTCCGGGCCCACAATCATTTCGATGGGAATATCCACTGCGTGTGAGAGGGGAGAATCAGGATTGCTGCTGATTCCTGCTGTCAGTATGCCTCTTTTCCGTGCCTGTTGCAATGCGCCGATGACATAAGGCGTTGTTCCCGAAGCGGCAATGCCTATCACGGTATCTTTGTCACTGATGTGGAAAGCCTGCAATTCTTCCCATCCCTTCAACGTATCGTCTTCCGCATTTTCCACCGGATGCCGCAGAGCCGTTTCGCCTCCGGCTATTATACCTATTATATAAGTATCGGGCATACCGAAAGTCGGTGGAATCTCCGAAGCATCCAATACCCCCAGGCGTCCGCTGGTTCCGGCTCCGATATAAAATACCCGTCCGCCTTGCTGCATCCGTTCCACGATGCCTGTTACCAGTCTTTCTATGTGGGGAATACAGGAGCGCACGGCCAAGGCTACTTTTTGGTCTTCCTCATTGATACCTTCCAATAAGCTTCGCACGGACAACTGTTCCAGGTCTTCGTGCAATGACGGCTGCTCGGTTATTTTAATAAAACTCATATTCTGAAATGATAATTTATCAACCCTTCCATCGGACTCTTTATTATCTTGCCGACTTGAATGCCCAATGCATCGGCTGCTTCTTTCACCTCCGCCCGGAAATGCCATGCGATGGAACCGATAAAATGAACCGGGCAACCGGCATATTCGTACAGCATCACATTTCTTTTGAAGAAATCGGTGAAGCAGGAAAGCAGCAACGCATGAATCTCCGCTCTTTGCCGGTGTGCGGATAAGAAAGGAGTGAGGCTTGCCAGAAAACGGTTGGCAAGCGGCTGCCGATATACTTTGTCCAAGATAAGGGCAGGCGTCAACTCATATTCTTTCAGCAGCAGTTCGCACAAGTCGGGGGGAAGCTGTTTTTTGAGGCAGTCACCCACCAGGCGTTTACCCAGCACGGCTCCGCTTCCTTCGTCCCCCAATATGTACCCCAGTGGAGAAACATTGGAAACAATTTTTTCACCGTCGTACTCGCAGGAATTCGATCCTGTTCCCAATATACAGGCAATGCCTTTCGTATGTCCGCACAAGGCGCGGGCGGCTCCCGACAAGTCACTTTCCACCGCAACATGGGCGTGTGGGAAACATTCGGTGAGGGCATCTGCTACGATGCATGCCTTTTCGGGCGTGCAGCCGGCGCCATAGAAATAAAGTTCGGTGACGGTGTCTTTTTCCGTCAACTGCGGGAAAAGGTTTTCTGTTATTTGCCGGCTTATTTCTTTGGTGGAAAGATAAAACGGATTGATGCCGGGAGTTTGGACTATCCGGTAATCCGTTTGGCTGTTGCCGATGCACCAATCGGTTTTGGTGGAACCACTGTCTGCTATTACAATCATGGTTACTGGTTAATGGTTATAGTGTACGCAAAGATATGAATAATAATTGAAAATGAGTGCCGAATCAACAAAACGTGATACAATATGCATTAGATATGAATCAATTATTGAGCGTTTTCCTAGGAATTATTCTATTTTATATTTTTGTCGGTTAGACTTAACCGATTGAGAAATAAACTTTTAGCGAACTATTTGAAAAGTAGCGGTAACGAGTTAGCAACCGTGTGAATTTCAGCGTTTTGCATTACTATGCTGTCAAATAACTCTTTCAAGTGCAAATATAGGGATTTTTTTCGAAAGTACGAACTATCGGTGGCAGTTTTATAAAATCGACTGGCGAAAAAACAAATAGAATTTTCCAAAATAGCTTTGGATAAGCCATTAACGAAATACTTTCTTTTAAGAGCACAGTGGTTTACCCAATAAAATTATATACCTTTGTGACAAGTTAAAGAAGATGTCGCATCGGATAAAAGAAGCATTGATTGAGGTGGGTATTAGTCAAACTGAATTGGCTAAACGACTTGGCAAAGGTTTTAATATGGTCAATCTATACGCCACGAACAGAGTGCAACCGCCTATACCCGTACTATACAGGATAGCGGAAATACTGAATGTGGATGTGCGTACACTTCTTGTACCTAATGAAATAAAAAAATAGACATATGGCAAATACTAATCTAAAAGAAGCTAAGGCGGCTAAGAATGATGAGTTCTATACGCAATTTCATGACATAGAGATTGAAATGAATGCCTATCTTGAATATGACCCGGACGTGTTTAGGGGAAAGACTGTATTGCTTCCTTGTGATGACCCCGAATGGAGCAACTTTACCCGATACTTTGCTGCCAAGTTTGATGAGTTAGGCTTGAAAAAACTGATTTCTACGAGTTATGCGCCGGATAGCAAAAAATACAAAACACCTTATCAGCCCTCTTTGTTTGAGAAAGAAGCGCCTCAATTCGACCCGTCCAAGGCACAGGTGAAAGGTAAGATATTCATCTTGGAACGAGACAAAAGCGGGGACGGACGTATCAATATTGATGACCTCGAATGGAAGTATATGGATGGTGACGGGGATTTCCGAAGCAAAGAAGTTACCGAACTTCGTAATGAAGCGGATTTTATCATCACCAATCCGCCGTTCTCCCTCTTTCGTGAGTTCTTGGCTTGGATTGTGGAAGCTGGGAAGAAGTTTGCTGTAATAGGTAACATGAACGCAATCACTTATAAAGAGGTCTTTCCCTTGATAAAAGATAACAAAGTTTGGTTAGGTGCTACAGGAAATGGAAATGATATGGTTTTTGGCGTTCCTGACGGAGCTAAAGTAGATGAGAAAGACAAGGCTAAAGCTGCAAGATTGGGATATGTCGGTAATTATACCCGATTAGGCAATTCATGTTGGTTTACCAGCATAGAGCATGGTCGTCGTCATGAGCCATTGCCACTGATGAGCATGGCAGACAACCTCCGCTTTTCCAAACATAAGGAACTGAAAGGCAAAGCTGCCTATGACCGCTACGATAATTATGATGCCATTGAAGTACCTTTTACGGATGCCATTCCGTCAGATTATGAAGGAGTGATGGGAGTTCCTATATCCTTTTTGATTAAGTATTGTCCGGAGCAATTTGAAATCTTAGGGATAACCGATAGGCAAAACACATCTTGTTTACGAACGAAAAAGTACACGGATATGGATAGCCCCAAATATAACGACTTAAATGCCCGAAGCGTTATTAAGGTTGGCGAAAAATATATTCCCATGTACGCCCGATTACTCATTCGCAAATTATAATCTGATATGCTTAATAAGAACACGTGCATAGACTTGGGTGTAATATTTCCCGTCAACCATATAATAAGTTTCATTCTGAGGCACTTCGGAATGAAGCAATACTGCCCCGTCATTGAGTTTCGTCACTTTGGATTCTTTTCCATGACGGTCAACCTGGATTTGCTCGGGATAGATTTTAGAGGCACTTCCGAACCACGTCTTTGTTATCCCTAAGATTTCAACTTAAAAATAAAGACAAAAATATAATATTATGACTCAGCATAATGCCATCAAGCTTTTTGAAACCAAGAAAGTTCGTACTATTTGGGATGACAAAGAAGAAAAATGGTACTTTTCCATAGTGGATGTGGTGGCTGTCCTAACCGATAGCCCTAATCCTCGTAAGTATTGGAGTGTCTTGAAAACACGTTTAAAAAAAGAAGGGAGTGAGTTGACTACAAATTGTAGTCAACTGAAAATGAAATCGGCTGATGGAAAGATGTATTTAACCGATGTCGCAGATACTCAGCAGCTTCTTCGTTTGATTCAGTCTATTCCATCGCCTAAAGCAGAACCGTTCAAGCAATGGATGGCACAAGTGGCGACTGAACGTCTTAACCAAATGCAAGACCCCGAACTCTCTATCAATCAAGCACTGGTGGACTATAAGCGGTTGGGGTATTCGGATAATTGGATTAATCAGCGTCTCAAATCTATAGAGATTCGTAAAGACCTCACGGATGAATGGAAGCGGCACGGATTGCAAGAGGGGGTGCAGTTTGCTACGCTGACCGATATTATTTATCAGACCTGGAGTGACATGACCGCCAAGGAATATAAGCAGTTCAAAGGTCTGAAAAAAGAGAACTTACGTGACAATATGACCAATAAGGAATTGGTGCTAAATATGTTGGCGGAACTTTCCACCAAAGAAATATCTGAAAGTAAAAATCCGGAGACATTTCGGGAACACATGGATGTGGCGGAAGCCGGTGGTGAGATTGCCCGCAATGCCCGTATGGAGTTGGAAGCCAAGACGGGCAAGGCGGTCATCAGTCCGTTGAACGCCAAGACAGGCATTGCGCTCAATTCATCACCGGAAGAAGAAGACACAAAAGAATAATCCTATAAAGTGAATCAATATTATGGAGACAACATTACATACAGAATGGACTGTCGAAGACATCTGTAAAGGGTTTACCTACAACGAATTGGAAGGTAAAGGTCTATTTGGATTGGACGGGCGGCTCACTATCCAACCCGAGTATCAACGCCATTATATCTACAACGATGGGAAACGTGATGTAGCGGTAATAGAATCCCTGCTGAAAGGCTATCCCATCGGACTAATCTATTTCAATCGGACTGTGAACGGACGATTTGAAGTACTTGACGGGCAGCAACGCATCACTTCTATCGGTCGGTTTGTTACAGGTAAATTCGCCATCAAGGATGAAGCGGATAACGTGCAGTATTTCTCGGGATTGCCCGAAGAGCAGCAACAAAAGATTATGCAATCCTCTCTGCTGGTATATGAATGCGAGGGTGAAGAAAAGGAAATAAAAGAGTGGTTTAAGACCATCAATATTGTGGGCATTCCGCTCAAGGAGCAGGAATTGCTCAATGCCATCTATTCGGGCGAGTTCGTAAATGCAGCCAAGCGGGTGTTCAGTAATTCCCAAAATGCGGAAATACAGAAATGGAGTCATTATATCAAGGGAGATGTGAAACGGCAGGATTATCTGGCGGAAGCCCTCCGGTGGATTTGCGACAGTAAGGGGATGAGCATTGATGCCTATATGAGCATACACCGTCACGAGCCTTCCACGGGAGAATTGGAAAGTTATTTCCGTTCTGTGATTGACTGGGTATCGGCTACCTTTACTATGGTAGAGCGTGACATGTGCGGCTTGGAATGGGGACGGCTGTATGAAACGTACCATACCACCCCTTATAGTACCGTCCATGTTACAGAACGGGTAAAAGCCTTGCAAGCGGATGAAAGCGTGCGGTGTCCCCGAAATATTTACGAATATGTACTGGGTGGAGAAGAGGATAGGAAATTACTTGACATCCGTATCTTTGAAGAATCAACCAAGCGGGCTGCTTACAAGCGTCAGACCGAAGCGGCTGAGAAACAGGGAATTTCCAATTGTCCGCTCTGTGCGTTGGGGAATAATGCCAACAAGACCCGTATTTACAAACTTTCGGAAATGGATGCCGACCATGTGACTGCATGGAGCAAGGGAGGGTCAACCAGCATGGAAAATTGTGAGATGCTTTGTAAAACCCATAACCGTTCAAAGGGAAATCGGTAAAAGTGTGTTATTTTGAGAGAGTTAAATCAATTAATTCTCTCAAAATATGAACAATAAAAAAACATTTCACGAAGTTTCCGAGATTTGGTGTGATGCAAAACGTCCGATAGTGAAGCATTCCACCCTATGTGCATATCAGCTTACGTTACAGACACACCTATTGCCACGATTTGGCGCTGCGGAAAATATAACAGAGAAGGATGTCCAGCAGTTTGTGATAGACAAATGTACTTCCGGATTAGCAAGAAAAACAGTCCGGGATATAGTGGCAGTGCTCAAATCTGTTATCAAATATGGGAATAAGCATGGGATTTTCCATTTTGAAGAATGGGAAATCGAATATCCTACCCAAACAGAAAACAAACTGCCGCCAACATTGTCATTAAATCATCAACGTATATTGATGCGTCACTTGCTGGAACAGCCCACTCCACAAAATATAGGTGTACTGTTGGCTCTCTGTACCGGAATGAGAATCGGTGAGGTTTGTGCTTTGAAATGGGAAGATGTGGATTTTGCACAAAAGACAGTCATCGTGAAACATACTGTAGGCAGAATATATAACTGTGAGTTGAAATCTACAGAAAGGGTTCACTCTTCCCCCAAAACCAAGAATTCTTGTCGTGAGATTCCTATATCCAAACAACTTTTCCAAGCGTTGAAAATGGTAAGGAAACAATCTCAATCCCCATACGTGGTAGGCACTTCTACACAATCTAAAGAGCCTCGTTCTTATCGTGATTATTTTGGCAGGTTGCTAAAACGATTGGATATTCCCCACTTGGTCTTTCATGGACTTAGGCACACATTTGCGACCCGATGTATTGAAAGCCAGTGTGATTATAAAACTGTCAGCGTCATACTCGGTCACTCAAACGTAGCAACGACACTTAATCTGTACGTTCATCCTAATCTCAATCAAAAGAAACGGTGTATTGATCGTATGAGTAATTTCTTGGGAATAACATGAGTTAGTCTTGGACTCTATATATACATGGGGGACAAAAAATGTCCTCCATGTATGTGATGCGCATGATTGACTATAGCTTGAAGCCTTTATTCTTTTTCTGAATAGGCTTCCAGTCGACATTCTGTTGTAATCGTTCAAATTGTTTCTTGAACCATTCCCCGATATGTAGTCCGTCAATGGCAAGTATCAGCTTTCCATTGTTTGTACCAACTTTGGCAGTAACATCATTCGTCCTGAACTTACGCCTATGCTCATCGGAATAGAGTTCGCCGTTATATGGCAATGGCTTGCCTGTCATTAAATGGGCAGTCTGTTCATGGGTAAAGCCGACAGCAAGGCACAATTTCTCAATACGGAGCATAACACGAAACCAAGGAAACCATTCTGTGGCTTTTATCAACAAAGCGTTAAGCCTTGAGACTTCCGTTTGATGTTTTGTTACCATCTCGTCCTTTTCCAGCAAGTACCGTTGCTGCATTTCCAGCACTTGACGGCTGTAGTCTGCCCGTATGGTCTGTATCTCGGTTTGCAGTGCTTCGATGGTTTCTTCGTGTGTGGCTACCTCCCTATGCAGGGCGGTGTTCTCCCTCTCCAGAGTCTTGACCTTGTTGCTCCCGAAAAGAGAACCGACACTCTCGGC
>ENA-OPDD01002943-OPDD01002943.1-human-gut-metagenome-genome-assembly--contig:-NODE-2943-length-9926-cov-2.087124_pt1 | contig 9926 bp, 7 predicted proteins | sample MGYA00241574_ERZ501499 | MGnify/ENA primary metagenome ERZ501499 (study PRJEB25962, sample SAMEA2042576) | human gut metagenome | biome: human gut; feature: human-associated habitat; material: faeces...
TACCGGCTCTATTCCTGTGACAGCTTTTTTCATTTAATAATTCTTCTGCTTTTCCGGCAGAGCTTCTATGCTCTCTCCGACAGTTCTCCATTTTTTGTCTTCGCTCTTTCTGCGGCTCTGCTCTTTCCCACAGTATCTCTGCTCTTTCCCGCAGCTTCTCTAATTTTCCACGGTCTGCCCATCCTGTGCATTTAAGATGCTCATAAATTCTTCCCCTGTGATGGTCTCCTTGTCATAGAGATATTTCGCAAGTTCATCCAGCTTTGCGCGGTTGTCCTTAAGGATCTTCGCCGCCTTCTCATGCTGCTTTTTTACCAGTTCCACTACTTTTCTGTCGATCTGTGCCTGCGTGTCTGCTGAGCACGCCAGGGATGCATCGCCGCCAAGGTACTGGTTGGTCACCGTCTCAAGCGCCACCATATCGAATTCATCACTCATACCGTAGCGCGTGATCATCGCTCTTGCCAGCTTGGTCGCCTGCTCAATATCGTTGGAAGCACCTGTTGTAACACAATCAAATACCACTTCCTCCGCAGCACGACCGCCTGTCAGCGTTGCGATCTTGTTCTCGATCTCTTCCTTATTCATAAGATAATGTGTGCCTTCCTCTACCTGCATCGTATAACCCAATGCACCGGAAGTTCTCGGAATAATCGTGATCTTCTGTACTGGAGCAGAATTTGTCTGCTTTGCCGCTACAAGGGCATGACCGATCTCATGATAAGCCACGGTCCATTTTTCCTTGTCTGTCAGAATCGCATTCTTCTTCTGGTAACCGGCAATGACGACTTCAATGCTCTCTTCCAGATCCGCCTGTGTCGCATAGGCTCTGCCATCACGCACCGCGCGCAGCGCAGCCTCATTTACAATATTCGCCAGCTCCGCTCCGGATGCCCCGGACGCCATTCTGGCAATCTTGTTAAAATCCACATTATCCGATACCTTGATTTTCTTCGCATGTACCTTAAGAATTGCCTCTCTGCCGCTTAGATCCGGCAGTTCTACCGGTACACGCCGGTCAAAACGTCCCGGACGCGTCAGTGCCGGATCCAGAGACTCCGGTCGGTTCGTTGCCGCCAGGATAATCACTCCTGTGTTGCCCTCAAAACCATCCATTTCCGTCAGAAGCTGATTAAGTGTCTGTTCACGCTCATCATTTCCGCCCATATTTCCGTCACGCTTTTTACCGATGGCATCAATCTCATCGATAAATACGATACAGGGAGCCTTTTCCTTCGCCTGTTTGAACAGGTCTCTGACCTTGGACGCACCCATACCCACGAACATCTCCACGAATTCCGAACCGGACATGGAGAAAAAGGGAACATTGGCTTCTCCGGCTACTGCCTTAGCCAGCATCGTCTTACCGGTTCCGGGAGGGCCTACTAAGAGGATACCCTTCGGCATGGAAGCACCGATCTCTTTGTATTTGTCGGGATCATGCAGGTATTCCACGATCTCTGTCAGATTTTCCTTCGCCTCGTCCTCTCCTGCCACATCGGTGAACTTGATACCGTTGGAAGACTTCACATAGACCTTCGCATTGCTCTTGCCCATGCCTCCCATGCCGAACATCATGGAATCGCCGCCGGCCTTTTTCGCCATCTGGCGGTACATCAATTGTCCGAAGCCAATAATGATGATCAAAGGCAGCAGCCAGCTGATCAGGAAGCTTAAAATCGGCGATGCTTCCTCCACGATCTCACTGGAGAATTTTGCCCCGCTGTCATACAGTCTCTGCGTTCTGTCCGGATCATCCATCAGACCGGTCTTGTAGATGGTCTTGTCATCTTTTGCCGTGAATACAATCTGATTGTCCTGGACCTGTACCTCATCGATCTGTTTATCATAAGTCATCTGCATAAAAGTGTTGTAATCCACTTCCTTCACTGCCCTCTGTACGATCTGAGGTACCAGAAGACTGTTGATCAGGATAATCACGATCAATGCAATCATATAATAGAATATGAACGGTTTTTTGTTTGGTTGTTTGACTTCCTGCATACATTTTCCCTTTCTCATTCCTGTATTATTGTCCAAATCTGTTGTAATAAATCAATCATAGCCACTTTTCATCAGACAATCAATGGATATTCTCTTACCTTATTCTAAAAAAAAGATAAACTTATGCGGTGAAAAGACTACGTTTTTCAAAATCTGTTTCTTTCCATTTTCAGGCAAAAGAGAGACAATCAAAATAGATTTTTACTTGCCAAAAGGTTCAAAAAGGAGGAAACGTCTGTGTCGGATACTACCAAAAAGAGATTAAAATTCGCAGGAAAGCTTCTGTTTGTCTGTCTGTTATTAGGTATCCTGTATTACAGCTTCCGGGATTCCATGGGAGATATGCTGACGGAGCTTGCCAATGTCTCCCCGCAAGTGGTCATGTCCCTGTTCCTGACCGTGATCCTCTACCATATCTTTGAAGGGCACATCACCTGGCTGATCGTGCATAAAACGCACCCGGAATATCCCCACCTGAAGGGATTCTGTAATGCTTTCTACTGCTCTTTCTATAAGACAGCCACTCTGGGCAGCGGTTCCGGCATCGCAGGAATCTATTACCTGAACAAAGCCGGTATCCCGGTTCCCAATGCCACCGGCATGTACTTTTTCCAATATATTGTCCACAAGGTCTCTATGGCAGTCTATAGTCTGCTATTGTTTTTGGCAACCTATGGATTTATTCATGCTTCATTTGCCGATTATCAATGTTATATCCTGCTGGGATTTGCAGGAGTCTGTGTGATTGCAGGAGTTCTGTTAGCTGTCGCTACCGTACCCTGGATGCAGACTGCCTGTAATCTGCTGGCCAACCGGTTCCGTGCAAAGCATCCCTCCTGGGAGGAAAAACTCACCGGTGCCGGGCATAAGCTTGCCCTGCTACAGGCGGAAAGCCGGTCTTTGTTACGAGATCCATTACTGCTACTTCGATTGTTCCTGTGTAATGTATTAAAATTCACTACCTGGTATATCATTCCATGGATCGTGTTCTGCAATTCTCTTAGAGGAGAATCCGGCGATCTGCCCTTTTCTTTCCTGCAATGTTTTGCTCTGACCTCCCTCAGCCAGTCGCTGGCGGGGGTCATCCCCACTCCGGCGGGGATTGGATCCGTAGAAGCCGTCTTCACATTGCTGTTCCGGCGTCTCCTGCCGGAGGCCAAAGCCCTGTCTGCCGTGCTTCTCTACCGTTTCGCCACCATGCTGTTACCTTGTGCGATCGGTGCGTTTTTTGTACTGGGGGAGAGGATTATTTCTCTGCACAGGAAAAAGAGAACGGCAGACTAATATGCTTTCCTAAAATCTCCACACAAAACAAGCCACTACACAGTATTCTGTGTCGTGGCTCTTATTATGTTCCGTTATTATAAAAACAAATGCTAAGTATTACTTTCTCTGTAAGAAATCAGGAATCTTCAGAGATTTCTCTTCTACAGAGCTTCTGATATCTGCAGGCTTATGAATACCGGGCACCGGCTGTATGGGTCTCGGAGCCTGTCCTCCCTGTCCCTGGGATGTCGTAGGAGCGGTAGACTGTATATTCATTCCCTTCAGAGAACTGGGAGTCATATGGGAAGCAGGCTGTCTGAATGCAGCGCCTCCTCCCAGACGATTCTGTACACCGTTGTTGGCCTTGTCTTCCAGACCGGTAGCGATCACGGTGATCGTACAGCTATCGGACTTGGACTCATCATACATGGCACCGAAGATAATGTTTGCTTCCTCTCCTGCCAGCTCCTGAACATAGCTTGCCGCATCGGAAGCATCTGCCAGGGTAATGTCACCGGAAATATTGATGATAACATGGGTAGCACCGGAAATCGTAGTCTCTAACAGAGGGCTCTCCACTGCCATCTTGACAGCTTCCATAGCCTTGTCATCGCCCTTGCCTTCACCGATACCGATGTGAGCAATACCCTTGTCCTTCATAACAGTCTGTACATCTGCGAAATCCAGATTGATAACTGCGGGAACATTGATCAGGTCAGTGATTCCCTGTACTGCCTGCTGCAGTACTTCATCCGCCTTCTTCAGTGCTTCCGGCATGGTGGTACGTCTGTCCACGATCTCCAGAAGCTTATCATTTGGGATTACGATCAGGGTATCCACGTGTTCCTTGATACGCTCGATACCGTTTAATGCATTGACCATACGGGCTTTTGCTTCAAAACGGAAAGGCTTCGTTACCACACCAACGGTTAAGATGCCCATATCCTTTGCAAGCTTGGCCACTACCGGAGCAGCTCCGGTTCCGGTACCGCCGCCCATACCACAGGTGACGAATACCATGTCTGCACCCTTCAGAGCTGCGGAAATCTCTTCTGCACTCTCCTCGGCTGCTTTCTCACCGATCTCAGGCTTGGCTCCCGCACCAAGACCCTTGGTCAGCTTCTCACCGATCTGTAACAGTTTCGGAGCTTTGCAGAGCTGCAATGCCTGCTTATCGGTATTCACCCCGATAAAATCCACTCCGTCAATCTTCTCATCTATCATTCTATTTACAGCGTTGTTACCCGCGCCACCTACACCGACTACGATGATCTTGGCAGCTACATCCGCGTCATTCGTCTTAATCTCCAGCAAGGTTAGTTCCTCCTTTTAACCTTTTTCAACTTCACATAGACTATCATATAATCATTTTACAAATTTAGCAACCTATTTTTTCAAAATGTTTCACAAATGTTTCACGCGTCCGGTTTGAAGGTAAATTTACCCTTTCCTTCCTCGTAGTTTTCCATTTGCAGGGTTCCGCTTTTACCCTGTAACTTCTCCAGGAAGTCCGGCAACAACTGCAGCTTGTCCTCTATATGGCTGTTGTCACTGCCCATGGACACCTTGATCTGTCCGAAGTAGATCGTAATGTCACCGGAAGAATGCAGATAGATCTTGTCCGCAGCCAGTGAATATTTGTTCAAAAGCTTTGTCAGATCCATGATCCTGGAAAACACCTGCGGATCCTCCACCGGCAGCTGCTCTCCCAGCACCACATGGTCGAAGGAAAGCCCCGTGATCTGCGGTATTCCCTGGGTGCGGATCCCGGAACTTTCCACCACATAGCCGTCTTTATCAAAATACATATAAGTATCCAGATATTTCACATATCCCGCCAGTGCTTTTTCATATACAGTGATCTTGATCGTGTCGGGTGCCAGAATCGATACATTCATCACATCCACAAAGGGAATGTCCTGAATCCCTCTGTCACGGTATTTCAGAGACAGATACAGGGAATTATCTCCCAAAGGTCCCGACATCACGATCTCCATGATCTCGTCCTCGGTATAATGCACATTGCCCTCCACATACACGGTACGTACCGTATACACGGAGTGCAATGCCACCGCACCACCGCCCAGTGCCAGCAGCAGGATGCCTATGATCACTATTCTTCTGATAATTTTGCTTCGGTCTCTATACACTGATGATCCGTGCTCCTAATTCTCTCAAGTCTCTGCAGATATTTTCATATCCGCGTTCTATAAAGTGCTGTCCTGTCACGAAACTCTCGCCTTCTGCCGCAAGCCCCGCCAGAACCAGTGCCGCACCGCCGCGAAGTTCACATGCTTCCATCCGGCTTCCCCGTAAATGCTCCACTCCGGTGATCACGGCATGTCTTCCGTCCTTCAGAACAATCTCTGCTCCCATGCCCTTTAGCGGTTCCGCAATACGAAAACGATTCTCGAAAATATTCTCTTCAATGCAGCTGCATCCTTCCGCTCTCGTCAGCACCGCCATTGCCACCGACTGCAGATCCGTGGGGAACTCCGGGTATGGCCCAGTCCGCAAATGTGGTATGGCCTGCGGCCTTTTGGAACACTGTACGAACAGGCCTTCCTCCGAGGCAATACACTGTGCACCCATTTTTTCCGCCACAAAGGTCACCGCTTCCATCTGCTCCCAGGGAGCCTCTGTCAAAAGTGTACTGCCTCCGCAGCCGATACAGGCGAACAGATACGTCCCGGCTACGATCCGGTCTGCCGGAACCGTGAACTGTGTACCATGAAGCGGTCTGTCACCATGAACCAATAGTTCCGTTTCTCCGATTCCTTCGATCTGTGCACCACATGCCGTCAGAAATTCGCACAATGCCGTCACTTCCGGTTCTCTGGCGGCCCCCAGTATCCTGGTGTCTCCGTCCGCCTTCACCGCAGCCAGCAAAATATTCTCCGTAGCTCCCACACTGGGAAACTCCAGTGTGATCTCTGCCCCGTGCATTTTCCCATCCTTCACCTGTGCAGACAGAAGCCCTTCTTCCTCCCGGAATTCGACGCCCATCTGCTGTAGTGCCCTGATGTGCAGATCGATCGGCCGTTCTCCGATGATGCACCCACCCGGATGCTCCATGGTCACATAACCACATCTTCCCAGCAATGCTCCCAACAGGCACAGAGATGAACGCATTCCGGTGATAGCTTCCCCCTGCATCCGTCTGGCCTCCGCTCTCTCGCAGGGAAGTTCTTCATTTTCTCCCGGCTGTACCCGGATCCCTTTTTCCTGCCAGTGCACCAGACATCCCAGTTCCCGAAGCAGATGCACGAAACAGTGTACATCTGCAATACGTGGGCAGTTCTGAATATAGGATACTTCATTGGTAAGAAGCGTTGCCGCCAGGATCGGAAGTACCGCATTCTTTGATCCCTGTATGCGTACCTTCCCCTGCAGCGGAATGCCTCCCTGCATGCGGATTCCTTTCATACAGCACCATCCCCGTTTTTATGATAATCTTATCTTATGTAGGAAGGCTCTGTTTCGTACCATGTCTTCTGAATATGTATTTTTCTACAGCTCTTTTAACTGGATCCTGCGCGCCACGCTTAATACCAGTCCGATCTCCGACAGCAAAAACAATGCCGAAGAACCACCGTAACTGATAAACGGCAGGGAAATTCCGGTGTTGGGAATGGAGTTGGTAACTACGGCAATGTTTAAGATCGCCTGGATTGCGATATGTCCCATAACGCCCACCACCAGCATGGCGCCGAACAGGTCCGGTGCATTATTGGCAATGACCATCATCCGCCACAACAGCATAATGAACATGAGAATAATGGCAACCGCTCCGAACAATCCCAGTTCCTCGCAGATAATGGAGAAGATCATGTCGTTCTGTGCCTCGGGCAGGAAGCTTAACTTCTGCATACTCTGCCCCAGTCCCTTGCCCCAGATGCCACCGCTTCCGATGGCATACAGTGCCTGCAGGGTCTGGAAGCCTTTATCCTGTGCCTGACTTTCCGGGTTCAGCCACGCCTGGATTCTTGCCAGACGGAACTTGCCACCGATCTTATCTCCCAACTGTACGACTGCGACTACCAAAAGTCCAGCCGCCGCCAGTACGCTGCCTCCCATGATGATGAATTTCTTGTAATCCGGGCTTGCCACGAATACCATCAGCACCGCAATACCCATAATAATAATGGCGGAACTCAAATTATCCGTAATGAGGTACACCGATGCTGCGATCGGCAGGGGTGCCGCCATCATGGTAAAGAAGCCTTTCATGGTACGGACGCTTTTTCCCATCTTGCATACCAGACTTGCCAGGAACAGAATCATACACAATTTCGCTACTTCCGCAGGCTGCAGGTTGAAGCCCGTATGTGGGATACCGATCCATCTGGTAGCGCCGTGGGAAGTGATACCCAGGGGGGTCTTTACCAGGAAGATCAGGATCATGGACACCACATATCCCAGGGTGGCAAACCGTTCCCAGAAGGTATACGGGATATTGGCAATGACCATCATGAAGACCAGACCAATGATATTGGCGATCAGCTGTTTCTTCATATAATAGGCGGCATCTCCATAGGAATCATAAGCCTCATAGGAGCTGGCCGAATAGATCATGATCAGTCCGAATCCCAGTAAAAACAGCACAATAAAAAGCAGGCTGTAGTCAAAAAAGTATTCGGATTGTTGTTTCTTTTTACGTCTTCTTCCCCGCGTTTCCGCCATGCCTGCTTTTACTCCTTACTTCTGTTATGATTTCTTATTCCGCCAGTCCGTGTACATATTCCTTGAAAAGCTGTCCTCTGACTTCATAGTTCGGGAACATGCCCCAGCTTGCACAGGCCGGAGACAACAGTACCGCTTCTCCCGGCTGGGCCAGTTCGGTACACAGCTTCAGGCATTCCTCATAGGTATCTGCGAAACGGATCTTATCAAAGCCATGCTTTCTGGCACACTCGGCAATCTTCTCTCTGGTCTGGCCGATGAGGACAAGGCACTTTACCTTGCCATCAAAGCTGTCGATCCACTCATCGTACTCGCTCTGCTTGTCATAGCCTCCGCCTATCAGCACGGTAGGCTTGCTCATGGCTTTGATGCCCTGGATCGCCGCATCGGGATTGGTTCCCTTGGAATCGTTGTAATAGTCCACACCGCCCTTGGTAGCCACGAATTCGATCCGGTGCTCCACCGCATGGAAACCGCGGATCACAGTAAGGATCGTCTCCATGGGCACCTGCATACCTTCTGCAATGGCTATGGCTGCCATGACATTTTCCACATTGCACAGGCCTACCAGATTCATATCCTTGTGAATATCCATCAGTTCGGTCTCTTCGCCGTTCACACTCTTGATAATCTTGTCTCCCCGCAGGAAGTAACCGTTTTTCAGCTCGTGATGGGAGGAGAACAGTACCGGAGTCGCAGGACATCTTCCTGCGAAATCTCTGGTATAATCATTGTCATAATTCAATACACAGATATCATTTTTTGTCTGGTGGGAAGCCACTGCTTCCTTGGCTGCCACATAGGCCTCCATGGTATGATGTCTGTTCAGGTGATCCGGTGTAATATTCAGGATGGCTGATACTACCGGATGGAATGTATGTATGGTCTCCAGCTGGAAAGAACTGATCTCTCCCACGGTGACACTATCCTTTGACGTCTTCGTTACTTCCAGTGTATAAGGGTTGCCAATATTACCCACTACAAAGGTCTTCTCCTCACCGAAATGAGCTTTCATGATCTCACCGGTCAATGTGGTGGTGGTAGTCTTGCCGTTAGTGCCGGTAATGGCGATCACTCTGCCTTGCTCCGCAAGGAATCCCAGTTCGATCTCTCCCAGGATCTGTACCCCGCGGTCCCTCATACGGTTCACCAGAGGAATATCCGTAGGTACTCCGGGGCTTAAAACGGCTGCCTGAATGCTCAGTTCTACCTCTTCCGGCAGTTCTCCGGCGATACAGACTGCCTTGCTTTCCCCGGGAAGCTTCGCCTCCAGATCTTCCTTTGTCAATTTATCACTGCTGTCATACAGAACCACGTCTGCATGGTATTTTTCCAATAAAGCCACTGCACCAATCCCGCTGATGCCGGAGCCGATGACCAGACATTTTTGTCCTTCTAACATTTTCCTTACCATACCTTTCTGTAAAAGTCCATTAGTTCATTATAACGCATTCCCTACAAATGGGGAAGAGATTTTTACAGGAGACTTACGCAAAGAAGCCCTCCAACATATATATGTCAGAGAGCTCCGGTTCATTCCAGTTTCTGTGTACAATAATCTTCGGTTCTACGCTTCTACGATCAGATATCTGCCGTCTCCGATATCGAATACTTCATCTGCCTCCAGAATCTCATCATCCACAGCGCCGTCCACATCCATGCCGGCCTCATCAAAATACTCAATGACATCCTCCACGGAGTCTACCACGACTGCCATGCACTCTTCCAGAAAATCTTCTGCCTCATCCAGTGTCTCTGCTACAGCTTCCGGAAAAAGCTGGAGCTGTTTGTCCAGGAAGCATTCCAGTACCGCATCATCATACTCTCGCATGCTATTACCTCCAAATTCTTACAAAAATGTCTTATTTATTTTCATAATAATATGGATATAAGATTACGTCAATTAGCAATTCGATATAGATGTAAATAGAGAGTTAGTAAAGAAATGCTATCAAATCCCCGTAGCCCTTGGC
>ENA-OPDD01002945-OPDD01002945.1-human-gut-metagenome-genome-assembly--contig:-NODE-2945-length-9919-cov-5.685422_pt1 | contig 9919 bp, 7 predicted proteins | sample MGYA00241574_ERZ501499 | MGnify/ENA primary metagenome ERZ501499 (study PRJEB25962, sample SAMEA2042576) | human gut metagenome | biome: human gut; feature: human-associated habitat; material: faeces...
AGCGGTCCACATGGCTCTCGGCGGCAAAGTTGATGACGTAGTCGAAATCGTACTTTGCAAACAGGCTCTCCACCAGCTCCTTGTCGCAGATATCGCCCTGCACGAACACATGGCGGGGGTCGCCCTCCACGTCCTTCAGGTTTTCCAGATTGCCCGCGTAGGTCAGCTTATCCAGATTGACCAGCAGGATCTCCGGGTATTTTTTGAGCATATAGTGCACAAAGTTGGAACCGATAAAACCGGCACAGCCGGTGATCAGATAGGTTTTCATAGGTCAGTATCCCTCTTTATTTATTTGTTGTTGTTCCCGGACTGCGGGCGGGCTGCGGCGCGGGCGCGTTCCTCCTCGGCGCAGCAGTGCTTTGCCACAAGGTAGAGGTTCTTGTTCATGCTGTTCATGGTCTTGCCCATGGCCTTGGTGTATGCCTCCAGCCCTTTGTTCATGCTGTGAAGCTCCTCATAGGTGGCTTGGGTGTACCGTGCCAGACCCGCACTCATGTTGCTGAGCTCCTTGTGGGTGGCCTCGGTATGCTCCACCAGCTCCGCGAAGGCGTACACCGCCCATGCAAGAAACATCTGCAGCACCCAGAACACCACGGCGACCACCAGCCCCAGCACGATGGCTGAAAACTGGTTGATGGGCTTCAGCATTTCATGAACCGCGCCGCACAGCATGGATGCAAGCACAAAGGCCAGCACACACTGCACCTTTGCAAGGATCTTTAATATCTTGACAGATCTGCCAAAAATCGCATCAAACATGATACATCCTCAGTTCTTCCGCAGGGGGGATTTTCAGTTTTTTTCAGCCCTTCATGCCGTTTTCGCCGTCCCAGTGGGCAAAGAAGCAGGCCAGCGCGTCCTTCCAGTCGCGGACATCGTTGCCCACGGTGCAGCGCAGCATCCGGTTGTCCAGTGCGCTCCACTTGGGGCGGTCGGCGCTGTCCGGGTGCTTTGCCTTGTACTCCTCGCTGGTGCAGGGGGCAACGGTAGCGTCCACACCGGAAAGGCGGATGATCTCGGCAGCAAAATCGTACCAGGAGCAGATGCCTTCGCCGGTGCAGTGGTACAGGCCGTACTCGTGGGTCACGCACAGCTGCAAGATCTCGTGGGCAAGGTCGGCAGCGTTGGTGGGGTTGCCGCACTGGTCGTTGACCACTTCCAGCTTGCCGAACTTTTTGCCCGCGTTCACGATGGTCTTGACAAAGTTTTTGCCGTAGTAGCTGTACAGCCACGCGGTGCGCACGATGAAGTGGCGGTGGCAGAACCGCTCCACATACTTTTCGCCCATGAGCTTGGTGGAGCCGTAGGCGCTGATGGGGCCGGGGATGGTGGCTTCATCCTGCGGGATGCCCCCGTTCTCGCGACCGGAGAACACATAGTCGGTGGAAACGTGCACCAGCCGTGCGCCGGTCTTTTCGGCAGCCTGCGCCAGATTGCGGGGGCCAAGGGCGTTTGCCTTAAAGGCATCGTCGTGGTGCACCTCGCACCCGTCCACGTTGGTGTAGGCGGCGCAGTTGATGATGATATCCGGGCGGTTGCGCCGCACGAACTCGTCCACCATCCTGTAATTGGAGATATCCAGCTCCGGCAGATCCACCGGGATCACCGTAGCGTTGAGCAGCTTTTCGGGGATGGGGCCCAGCTCGCTGCGGCCCTCCTGCAGCTGCTTGAGCAGCTCTGTGCCCAGCTGCCCCTTGCAGCCTGTGACAATGATTTTCATACCAATGTGCCTTTCCTTATGCTTAGTAGCGCAGCTTACCGTCGGCCACGTTCTTCAGATGCTGGCCGTAGGGGCTCTTGCCGTAGCGCTCGGCGCTTTCCAGCAAGGTGTCGCGGTCGATCCAGCCGTACTTGAAAGCGATCTCCTCCGGTGCGCTGATCTTGATGCCCTGACGCTTTTCGATCATGTGCACAAAGTCGGCAGCCTCCACAAGGCTTTCCATCGTGCCGGTATCCAGCCATGCAAAGCCGCGGCCCAGCAGCTGCACATCCAGCTCGTCCTTCTTCAGGTACATATCGTTCAGGGTGGTGATCTCCAGCTCGCCGCGGGCAGAGGGCTTTACCTGCTTTGCCATCTCCACCACTTCCTTGTTGTAGAAGTACAGACCGGTGATGGCGTAGTTGGACTTGGGATGCTGCGGCTTTTCCTCCACGCTGAGCACCTTGCCGTCCTTGTCGAACTCCACGATGCCAAAGCGCTCGGGATCCTGCACATAGTAGCCGAACACGGTGCAGCGGCCCTTGTTCTCTGCATTGGCCGCAGCGCTCTTGAGCAGCTTGGAGAAGCCGTTGCCGTAGAAAATGTTATCGCCCAGGATCATGGCGCAGCAGTCATCGCCAATGAACTCCTCGCCCAGAATAAAGGCCTGTGCCAGACCGTCCGGGGAGGGCTGCACCTTATACTGCAGATGGATGCCGTACTGGCTGCCATCGCCCAGCAGCGCCTCAAAGCGGGGCGTATCGGTAGGGGTAGAGATGATCAGGATATCCTGAATGCCCGCCAGCATAAGGGTGGACAGCGGATAGTAGATCATCGGCTTGTCGTAGACCGGCAGCAGCTGTTTGCTGGTGACCATGGTCAGCGGGTAAAGCCGGGTGCCGGCACCGCCGGCAAGAATGATACCTTTCATACTTGTGCACTCCTTTAATCTTTTGTAAAAAGTTGTGCAGCTGTACGCAGCCCGGGCGGCGTACCGGCCAGACTGCGTATGGATTCAAAGCGGAGCTGCGTCCGCTGTCAACTTGTTCAGCACTGTCCTCTCCTGCAAAAGGAGATAACAGTTCACTTTATTTTACTATCAATTCACATAAAAAGCAAGAAAGAACGGCCCTTCCGGCAAAATTTCCGGAAAAGCCGTTGCAAAGATTTTTTATCTTACCACGCAAAGCCCCACTTGGAAAAATAACGCAGCAGACTGCGCAGCTGCCACAGAAAGGGCTTCAGACTGCGGTGGGCGGCCCGGTGCCAGGCATGGATGGCCGTGTACTGGGGCACCAAATATGCCTTGCCCTTTGTGCGCATCTTCTGGGTCAGGTCGGCATCCTCCACATACATGAAGTAGCCCTCGTCAAAACCGCTGATTTCTTTGAATACAGCTGTGTCCACCGCCGAGAAGCTGCCGGTGCAGAACTCGATCTCAGTGGGCTGGGTCAGGTCCCGGTCCGCCATGAGGTAGCGTTCGTTGTACTTTGCCCAGAACTTCAGGCAGGGCAGCTGGCGGTAGACCATGGCCCGCACATTGCACCGGCGCAGCGGCAGCTGCTGGGGCTTGCCGTCCGGGAAGGTCAGCCCCGGGCGGGTCATCACCACGCCGGGGTGCGCTGCCATCCAGTCCGCAAGGTCGCTCAGGGTATCCGCGGTCAGCTGGATATCCGGGTTCAGGATAAAGTGCACCCGGCTGTGCAGCAGCGAGAGCACCGTGTTGTGCCCGGTGCCGAAGCCGCCGTTTTCCAGCCGGCAGAGCACCTGCACCGTCTGCCCGGGGGCGGTGCGCAGGGTGCCGTCCTTGGCGGCGGCGGTCAGCTGCTGGCCGCTGCCGTCCGGGCTGGCGTTATCCACCAGATATAAGGTGAGCGGGTAGCGGCGGGTGCAGTCCAGCACGGTCTGGGCGGCCCTGATGGCCTCCCCGGCACCGTTATACACCACGATACAGGCCGAAAGCTCCATCTGCGTTCCCCCTTTCGTTTTATCGTTGGCGGAAGGCTCACTCCAGCGGCTTGATGTCAAAGCTGAAGTCCTCCTTCATCAGGTCAAAGTTGGGGTTCATGCAGGGGTCGCCCACAGCCAGCTGCTTTGCCCACCGCTTCTGGAACCGCTCCACCTCAGAGGCAAAGCGCTTGCGCTTGGCAGGGCTTTCGTCCAGCCCGCGGCTCTTGCTCTCGTAGTGGTACAGCTGGGCAAAGGGGGTGAACACGTTGGTGTAGCCCGCCTCCCGCACGCGCACGCAGAAGTCCACGTCGTTGAAGGCCACGGCAAAGCTCTCGTCCAGCCCGTTCACCTGCTCGTATACGTCCTTGCGCACCATCAGGCAGGCAGCGGTCACTGCGTACACATCCTGCGCGTAGGAGAGCCGACCCATATAGCCGGGGTGCCCCACAGGAAAGTTCTTGTGCATGTGCGCCGCCAGCGTCAGGAAGCCGAAGCCGATGCCCGCGTGCTGGATGGTATTGTCCGGGTAGAGCAGCTTTGCGCCCACGCAGCCCACACGGTCCTGCTGGGCATACATGACCATCTCCTCCATCCAGCGGGGCGAGATGACCTCGGTATCGTTGTTGAGCAGCAGCAGATACTCGCCGGTGGCGGCCCGTGCGCCAAAGTTGTTCAGGGCGCTGTAATTGAAGCCGGTGCCCTGCCATGTGAGCACATGCAGGGTGTCCGGGTGCTCCTTTTGCAGCTGCTCGTAGCAGCGGAAGGTGGCAGGCTCCTTGCTGTTGTTCTCAATGATGATGACTTCAAAATCCGGGTAGGTGGTCTTGCGGTAGATGGACTCCACGCACACCCGCAAATCGCCCGAATGGTCGCAGCTGGGGATCAGCACACTGACCCGCCCGGGCTTTGTGATGGTGTAATCGGTCTTGTAGAAGCCCGGGGTGTTGGGCACCATGGTCACCGCGTCCACCGGCACGCCCATGCGGTCGTAGTGGGCACGCAGCGCCTTCATGGCTGCTTCCAGACAGTAGGTCTTGGCAGAGATGTTGCTGGCTACGCTTGCCGGGCTGGAACGCCAGTAGTACAGCAGGTGCGGGATGTGCACGATCTTTTCCGCCTGCTCGGTCAGGCGCAGGTAGAGGTCGTAATCCTGACTGCCGTTGAACTCTGCCCGCTCGTCGCCGCCCACCTTTGCCAGCAGCGCCGCGCTGAACACGCTCAGGTGGCAGATATAGTTGTTGGAGCGCAGGTTATCCAGCATATAATCCGGCTTGAAGTGGTAGACCGTCAGATGGTCGATGTCCCCTTCAAAGGTCACTTCGTCGGTGTACACAAAGTCCGCGCCCTGCTTGGCGATGGCTTCCGCCACATACCACAGTGCGCAGGGGTGCAAAATGTCGTCATGGTCCAGCAGGGCGATATATTCACCGGTGGCAAGGGCAAAACCCTGATTGGTGTTGCCCGCAATGCCCTCGTTGCTGTCCAGTTTCCGGTAGCGGATACGGCTGTCGGTGCGGGCACGCTCCTGCACGAGGGCTCCCACGTCCGCGTCCTGTCCGGCATCCACCATGCACAGCTCCCAGTTGCGGTAGGTCTGGTTCTGCACCGAGTCCAGCAGCTCCACCAGAAAATCGTGGGGGGTGTTGTACAGCGGCACCACGATGCTGATCAGGGGTGCAGCGGGCTGGTCCGCGGCCTGTTTTACCAGCAGCTCCACGTCCGCAAAGCGGTCGGCGGGCATCGCCTTGCCCGGAAACAGCTTTTTGTACTCCTTTTTGGCCTTGGCCTGTGCCATTACGCCCGCAAAGCCCACCTGACGCAGGGTGGCAAAAAAGACGAACAGCGGGAAGGTGCGCCACAGCTGGCGGCACTTGCTTACCAGATACCGCAGCGGCCAGCTGGCCTTCCAGAAGGTGGAGTTGACCACGCTGTTCAGGGTCTTTTCCAGTTCCTGCTCGTGGCTGCGGCTCAGCGAAAGGTCGCTGCGCAGACGCTCCAGCTGGCGGCCCTGCTCTTCGCCGGTGCGCTCGGCCAGCTCCATGCGCTCCCGCAGGATGTCCAGTTCTTCCTCATATCCGGCCAGCTGCCCGGCTGCATCCGGGGCGTCCATGCGGCAAAACAGAGCCGTCTGCAAAGCGCGGCCCCGGCTCTGCCACGAAAAATCGCGGTACAGGCCCTGCTGTGCCAGCTGCTTTGCGCAGGCGGCCAGCATCGTTTCTTCGCTGCACACCAGCAGCACCCGGTCGGCCAGCTGCTGCGGCAGGGTGACCCACTCCGGGTCCACCACCACCAGAAGTTCCGGCAGCGTACCCTCGGCAGGCTGCACGGCACCGGTCGCTTCCAGTGCACTTTCCAGTGCGCCGACGCCGCCCAGCACCTGTACGCTGCAGGGGCCGAGCTCTCGCCGGATGCGCTGTGCCAGCTCCCGGCTGCGCTCCGATTCATTCCGGGTCAATTTTTCCTGATCCAACTCCATGCTTCCTTCTCCATTCCTTGGCAAACACTTTTATTTTCCAAACGTCTGATGCGGACAAGCCGCCAACGTGTATCACGCAGATGCGTTATTTTATATCACAGAAACCTTTCGTCCCTGCGATAGTATACCAAATTGCGCCGCACTTGAGAAGCCCTTGCCAGAATTTTGGAGGTTCTTTTTTGCCGCCAACGTGACACCAGAAGGCCGCTCAGGCCGTGTACCATGGCCGCGGGGCGCATTTTGTCAGCCAAACAGGCTGCGCAGCCAGCCGAACAGACCGCCGCTGCTGCCCTGGCTCGTGATGCTGGCACCCTTGTAATAATGCCGGAGGATGGCCTTATAGCCCATGTTCCGCTCTGCGGCATAGCCCACCGCGCCGCACTGGCTCATGCCCACACCGTGGCCAAAGCCGTAGTAGGTCATGCAGGGGGTACCGTTTTCGTCCGTGCCAAAGTCAAAGCAGTAGCGGGACGAGACGAACTGCCCGATGTAGCGGTAGCTGCGCCCGTTGGACACAAAGGTGTTGTACTGCACATAGCCGCCCAGGCTCTTGTGGGTGGTGTCCGCATCGGTATAAGGCTCCCCGGTGCAGCTGTCGTTGTACTCCACATAGGTATAATCCTTGCCGATGGAGCGGCGCAGCAGGTTGTGATACTGCTCCTCATAGGGGCTTTCCACGCTCTGCAGATAGGGCACCTCGGTGCCCCAGGCATCGCGGCTGGAGCAGGTGCCGTACACGCCGGTCTGGGTGTTGTAGCCCGCGCTGGCCGACCACACCGCGTCGCAGACACTGCCATTGTAGGTGAGGATCTCATCCTTCACCGGCTCCACCGCCTTGCGGATGGCTTCCCGGGCAGCGGAGGGGATCTGATCCGCCGGGGTGTAGACCAGTGCATTGGCCGAAGAACCGTACTGCTTGTGATATTCCAGATAGGAGTGGGCCGCCACGGCCTGTGCCTTCCAGGCCTGCTGGGCCGCACTGGCGCTGACATAGCTGCCGATGGACCCCAGCTCGTTGTAGGTGATGCCCACCAGGCAGTCAACCAGATTCAGTGTGACGTTTTTCTTCAGGCCCTGCCCCCGGATGTTCAGGTACGGCAGGGTGATGGTGTCGCCGGAGCCGAAGAGCCAGCTCAGGCAGTTTTCCTCTTCCGCCGGGATCAGGGTGGTGTTGGCACCGCCCATGGTCACCGCACCGCCGGACACGGCAGCATCGTCCGCTGCCAGTGCTGCCGGAGCACACAGGCAGAGCACCGCCGCCAGCACCAGCGCCGCAGCGCGGCGCACAAACCCTTGCAGTTGTTTCACGAACCATTCCTCCTCATAATGCGATCTGTTTTCTTTTAGTTTAACACAGCCTGTGTCTGCGGGCAAGGACCGGACTTCTGTTTTATGCACACAAAAAGCCGGGAAGTGCGCTGGTTTCCCGTGCACTTCCCGGTTGGTGTGATGTTTTCAGGTTTCTTCCGGCGTGTCCTGCATGGCACGCGCGATCTCGGCTTCCATGTCCTGCAGGCAGTCCAGCAGCAGCGGATTGAAGGCCCCGCACACCCCGGTACAGATCATCTGCACCACTTCGCTGTGGGTACGGGCGTGGCCGTCCACCGGGCGGCTCACCAGCCGCTCGTACACGTCCGCCAGGCCCACCACCTGTGCTTCGATGGGGATCTGCTCCCCCTGCAGGCCGTCCGGATAGCCGCCGCCGTCGTACCGCTCATGGTGCCAGCGGCAGATGTTGTACGCCGTGCGGGCAAAGGCGTCGTCCCGGCATTCGGGCTGTTCTTCCAGCATCTGTGCTCCCAGCAGGGTGTGGCTTTGCAGGGTACGGCGCTCGGCCTCGGTCAGTGGGCCTTCCTTGTGCAGCAAGTCCTCGCAGATCTCCATTTTGCCAATGTCGTGCAGGGCCGCCGCCGTGGCAATGGTGCGGCGCATCTCCCGTGTGAGCGGATAACGGTCGGTCTTTTGGGCCAGCCCGGCCAGCAGCATGGAGGTGAGCTGCGCCACCCGCTGCACATGGTCGCGGCTTTCACCGTTGCGCTTTTCCACCACCTGGCTCAGGATGCCGATCATCATCCGGCTGGCGCGTTCCTTTTCAAAAGCAAGATCCGCCGCCATGGCGCTCAGGCGGCGCTGCTTGGCGTACAGCTGGATGGTGTTGATGATGCGCTGATAGACCACCTTGGCGTCGAACGGGCGGCTGATGTAATCCGAGGCTCCCAGGTCAAAGGCCCGCCGCACCGCGTCCACGGTGTCCTCGCTGGAGATCATGATCACCGGGATCTGTTCCAGCAGGTTTTTCTGGTTCATCTCTTCCAGCACCGTAAAACCGTCGATGCCGGGCATATGGATGTCCAGCAGCACGATGGAAATGCCGGTGGCGTTCTGTTCCAGCAGCTGCAGGCAGGCCTCGCCGCTGGCCGCCTCGGCAATGTCGAACCGGCTGCCCAGCATCTGCCCCAGCATCTTGCGGTTCAGCTCAGAGTCATCCACGATGAGCACGCTCTGGCGGCGATGCACCGGCGCGGCGGCCGTGCGCTCCGGCTGCTGCTCGGTGATCACGGTGTTCTTCTGCATCTGGGCATAGGTAGCCAGCCGCTCTGCGTGCTCCACCGCCGCCGATACTTCCCCGTCCCGGATCCACACACCGCCGATGCTCACCGAGATGTGCAGATGGGAGTAGCCCGGAACACCGGCCGCCGCCAGCTGCAGCCGCAGATGCTCCAGCTTCTGGCCGAAGTCGCTCTGCCCCACCTCCGGCAGAAGCAGCAGCAGCCGGTCCTCGCCGCGGCGGATGAGGCGGTCCTTCTCGCCCAGATTCCGGCGCAGCACCCCGGCCACGGTTTCCAGCACGCTGTTTCCGGCGTAACGGCCATATACGTCGTTGGCCGCCTTGAAGTCGTCCACCCGCAGCACCGCCACACCAGCCGTGAGGATGCGGCTGCGGTATTTTTCCTGGTAATAGCGCTCATTGTACGCGCCGGTCACCGCATCGCGGTACAGTTTTCCACGGTACTCCGCAAGGTTGTTGAACAACTGTTCGCTTTCTTCGGGGTCCAGCAGCATGATCCGGTCCAGCCTGCGCTCCAGCTCCAGCACGCAGGGCGTGCCTTCCACCTGCGCAAAAAGGGCCGTCACCTCGTACAGCTCCTGCCCGCGGTACTCCATCCGGCTGTGGGTGGTCTTTTCTTCCAGCGCCTGCCGGGCAGCATCTCCCACTGCCTCCCCGGCCTGCACCTGCTCTGCAGTGAGCAGGCGCACCGAGGGGAACACCTTGCGCAGCTGCTCCATTTCCTGTTCGGCCTGCTGCCGGGTCATTGACCCGCCCTGTGCTGTCTTTTCGTCCTTGTCCTGCACCCCGGTGTCTCCCTTCTTTTCTATGGTCCGTCCTGGGGCCATTATACTATTTTTTGCATGGCTGCGTCAAACTTGTTGTCGTTTGTCCCGGCATCGGAAAATTTTGGAAAAATGGACGTTCCTCCCGGCTTTTTGCCTGTCCGGGCCGGACAGGCGGGCTGCCGTGTGACGCAAAGTGACGCAAAATAGGGAGTGCAGCATCTTCAAAACAAAAGCGCCCGCCCGCTTCCGGAAGTTCCGGCATACGGACGGGCGCACAGTTCTTTCAAAAAACGGATCAGAACTCGATCTTGCTCTCAATGTAGCTCTTCAGCTCGCTGATGGGCATACGGACCTGCTCCATGGTGTCGCGGTCACGGACGGTGACGCAGTTGTCGGCCACGATGCCCTTGGCCTCGTCGCCCACGGTGTCAAAGTCCACGGTGATGCAGTACGGG
>ENA-OPDD01002953-OPDD01002953.1-human-gut-metagenome-genome-assembly--contig:-NODE-2953-length-9908-cov-1.760073_pt1 | contig 9908 bp, 9 predicted proteins | sample MGYA00241574_ERZ501499 | MGnify/ENA primary metagenome ERZ501499 (study PRJEB25962, sample SAMEA2042576) | human gut metagenome | biome: human gut; feature: human-associated habitat; material: faeces...
GACAGGTAAGTACAACGGTGTATATCACGTATTGCACGGTGCCATTGCTCCGCTTCAGGGAATTACGGAAGAAGATATAAAGTTAAAAGAATTAATTACAAGAATAGCAAATGAACCTATAAAGGAAGTAATTATCGCTACAAACTCAAGTCTTGAGGGCGAGACTACAGCCATGTATATAAGTAAGATTCTTAAAAATGTCGATATTAAGGTAACAAGAATTGCCAGTGGTGTTCCTGTAGGCGGAGACCTTGAATATATCGATGAAGTAACACTGCTTAGAGCCCTTGAAGGAAGAACAGAGCTGTAATCTGTTTTATAAACATTTAATCATATTTAAAAATCATATTATTTTACATAGTTTTTTTACTGTGTTAAACTAAAATATGTGTTTAATTTACATAGAACAGATAGCATTAGATAAATGCTTTAAATATAGATTCATTTTAGAGGGGCAATTTCAGTGGATAAATACGAAACTGGGTTAAGAATCCAAGAAATAAGAAATGCATACGAAGATAAAAATTTCATTAAGGCTGCAGAGCTGGCAAAGGATGTTGATTGGAGCAAAATCAAGGAGTGGATTCCGCTTGCCATGATGGTTGACGTGCAGGAACAGGTTGGTGATCTTGAAGAAGCAAGAGATATGGCCATCCTTGCATATAATCGTAACTTAGGTGGTAGAAAGTTACTTTACAGACTTACTGAGATTTTCATTAAGCTTGGAGATTTTGAGCACGCTGAAGAGTTATTTAATGAATACTCTAAGGTAGCGAGACATAATTCAAGCAGATATATTTTAGAGTATCACTTACTCAGAGCTAAGAAGGCTCCAAATGCTGAGCAGATTAAGGTGCTTGAGAAGTTCAGAGATAAAGAGATTGATGAGCATTACATGTACAAGCTTGCAGGTCTTTATGCTAAAAACGGCGAGGAAGACAAGGCAATCAAGATTTGTGATGAAATCAGTCTCTGGTTCTTGGACGGAGACTATGTTGAGGGTGCCGTTAAATTAAAGAAGAGATTAGGCGGTAAGCTCAATGCAGCTCAGGAGAAGGTGTACGAAGCAGCTAAGGTTAGAGAAGAAGATCTTGAAAAGACAAGAGAGATGACATTTGCTGAGCAGTTAAAGCTTGCAAGAATGGAAGTTGGTTCAGCAAATGATAAGGAAGAGTCTAAGCTTGGTGACGGACTTCTCGACAGTGCAAAGTCTAATGCGGACAAGGATGATATGGATCAGTTCGTTGAAGCTCTTAAGGCACAGGGCGGACAGGATGAAGGTTTTGACGCAGAGAAAGAATACGGTTCAGAAGCAGTATTTGATCTTACACCAAAGAAGAAGTCAGGAAGCTTTTTCTCAGCTTTATTTAAGGGAATGCGCAATCGTAACGAAGATAAGGTTACTGATGAAGATCTTAAAGATGAGGATCTTTATGACAGCTCTTACTTCAAGGACGACGATCAGAAGATTCAGGAAATCGTTGAAGAGAAGGTTACTAAGAGTAATATTGATATTACAGATGAGGAACCGGCAGTTAACGAAGAACCTGCAGCTGGTGAAGAATCAGCAGTCAGCGAAGAGTATGTACCTGAATTCGAAAATGATGACTATAGAAAGTTTATCAATAACGACTTAGAAGATGAAAAAGAAGAGCCTGATGTACAAATCGCTCACGCAGTTCATCGTTTGCGTGGCAATACTCCTGCTGCTGGCAACCCCTCTGTTTTATTGGCTGACCAAGAGTTTCTATGCCGAGGACATAATAGATATTATCGAAGCCGTACAGCAAGGGAAACCGGTTCCGGCCCTCGACCTTGAAGAGGATATCCTGCATGGTATCATGATACAGTTTGCACTTATCGTTACGGTATTGGGCGTGGCTATCGTGCTGACGATGCGTTTTATCTCCGGCCGGTTATGGCAACCGTTTGATAAAACACTGGAGGCGATAGAACATTTCAAGCTGGAAAACGGAGTATGTCCACAATTAGCGGAAAGTGACACCAAAGAATTTGTAAGACTAAATATCGCCCTGCAAAGGTTGATGACAGACAGTCTTCACAGCTACCGGTTACAGAAAGAGTTTACGGAAAATGCCTCACATGAGCTACAAACGCCATTGGCTGTATTCCAAAGCAAGCTCGACCTGTTGCTCCAACAGCCGGAGCTAACCGAACGGCAAGCCGCCATCATACAGGATTTATACCAAATGAACAGCCGTTTGTCGCGTTTGAACCGAAACCTGCTTCTGTTGGCCAAGATGGAGAACAACCAGTTCAGCCGTACGGAGTCCGTCGATGTCATAACGGTGATAAAAGACCTTCAGCCCTATCTCGAAAGTCTCTCCGGAGGATTGATCTTGAAGCAAAACTTTTCAACGGCTTCCTTGCCGATAAAGGCCAACCGTTCTCTGTTGGAAAGCATGGTAAACAACCTCGTCGTGAATGCCGTGCGCCACAATAAGACGAGTGGGGAGATAACCGTATTCTTGTCGGACAACCGGCTGATGGTATCCAATACGTCCGATGACGCGGCACTGGATGCAGACCAGATATTCAACCGTTTCTATCGTCCTTCGGAAAAGACGACGGGCAACGGTCTCGGGCTTTCCATTGTCAAGGCAGTATGCGATTATCACGGCTGGAAGATTTTATACGCCTATGCTGATGGAAAACATCAGTTTGTGGTGATATTCCGGTAAATCTTCAAACTTTCCCCAAAATCGCCTGATATCTTTGCTGCCGTAATTCAAAAAGATTATGGCAGCATGAAAAAGATAGTACTATGTATCGTTGGCATTTACAGCTTTACCCTTTTGTCGGCCCGGACTTCGGCAGACAGCCTGATTGCCGAGAGAAAGGACAGTTTACGTATCTCCGCAACAAGCAATTTCAGCGGAAGACTTGACCGGTTCTCGTCTTCCCATTTCTATCAGATGACATACATCGGCGTTCCGCTGGTTGTCGGAGGCCTGATTGTAAAAAGTGAGGACGACCATTTCCGGAGTCTGCGCAACGATTATATGCCCCGGTTCGACCGCCATGCGGACGACTATATGCAGTATGCCCCTGCCGCGATAATGCTCGGTATGAAAGTCGCCGGTGTGCAAAGCCGCAGTTCATGGGGCAGGATGATTGTCTCCGACGCTTTTTCCGCCATCCTTATGGGAAGTGTGGTGAACACGTTGAAACGCACGACCAACGTAGAGCGTCCGGATGGTTCCAACCGCCATTCTTTTCCTTCCGGACATACTGCCACGGCATTTATGACCGCTACCATGTTCAATAAGGAGTACGGACATAAAAGTCCGTGGATCGGTGTCGGGGCATACAGCATGGCCACCGTAACCGGCCTTATGCGGATGGCAAATAACAAGCATTGGCTGAGTGACGTGCTGACCGGCGCGGGCATAGGAATACTCTCGACAGAAATTGGTTATTACCTTGCCGACCTGATATTTAAGGAAAAGGGAATTACCCGCTTTGCCAATGAAAACGTGTTCGAACGGTTGGACAAGCCTTCCTTCGTGAGTCTGTACTTCGGTTTGAACATACCTCTGAGCGGTTATGACATCGATGAGCAAACGGAGTTCAGCACCTCGTCAGGCAGCACGGCAGGTGTGGAGGGTGCCTATTTCTTCAATCCGTATATTGGTGCCGGGGGACGGTTTGCTGTTTCCAATACCTCTATAATAGTCAATAAAGACCGGGCGGAGAATAATACTTTCGATGCGGTATCGGTTAGCGGAGGAAGCTACTTCTCCTATCCGTTGTCGTCGCGCTGGCTGTTGGGCAGCAAGCTGTTGGGCGGCTATGTGCATTATCCCCAACTGAAACTGGCAGACCGTATGATTTCCGCAAGAGGCGGCTTTTCTTTGGGAAGCGGGGTCTCATTGACGTTCAAGGCAAAAGAGCATTACGGCATCCGTTTCTTCCTCGACTACAATTTGCTTCCGTCACATAGTAGGAATAGCGGTGAATATATGAATATGCTCACCTTGGGGGCATCGTTTATGATTACATTATAATTTCCGGAATAGTGAAATTTGAAAGGAATATCTTCAAATCCGGCATTATGCATATCTACTTATTGTGACAACGTTTAATAAGAATACTTTCAGATTTTCTCGCTGCCATTTGTCTTATAGGATTCCAGTTCCTTCCTGCTCCGGCTCGAAGTAACCAGATAGACACCGCCGAAAATGAAGATAACAGCCATGCCCTTGATGAAATTGAAAGAGTCCATACCCCAACAAACGGCAACAATGCAGGCAACAAGTGGTTGGATATAGTTGTACATGCCCGCCACGGTGGGACGGAGATTCTTCTGTCCGACCACAATCAGCATGTAGCTGATGAAGGTAGCTCCCACGACAATAAAGGACAAGCCACCCAGTTCGGGAAGATGCAGGCTGCTCCAGTCCGTGCGCATCAGGCTGTTGGCAGAAAATGGCAGGATGCATATGAACGAGTAGGTGAACATCCACTTCATAATGGTCACCAGCGAATATTTGTTCACGAAATCCTTATACAATACGATGTAAAGGGCATAGCAGAACTGCGCCAGCAACACCAGCAAATCGCCCCATATCATTGTGCCGCCTGCGGTTGTTGCCGATGTTCCTTGCCCGTTTTGCCCGTTTCCAAGTATCAGTAACAACGCACCGCTCGCTCCGGCCGCAATGCCCAACACTTTCTTTCCGGTAATGGGCTCTTTCAGTATCAATGCAGCCAGTACCATAGCCCATAGAGGCATACTGGTAGTAATAATGGAGGCATCACCGGGTGAGCTTAGACTGACACCGAATATGAAACAACCTTGATTGAATACAATACCTAAAAGGGCGGCAACAAACAGGCTTGCCAAGTCCTTATGGCTGACATGTTCCGGTTTTTGAAAAAAAGAAGCTATCCAGAAGAGAACCATCGCACCCCCGATACGTAAATCAGTTACGACAAGAGGCGTAACAGCTCCTCCCAACATGATAAATTTGGATATGGGAGACATCAACCCCCACATGGCATTTGCCCCGAACATGGCGGCATGTCCTTTCCAACAAATCTTTTCCATATGCTATTGTTATGTCTTTAATAAGAAGTCCAACCTCCGTCTGCTACAAATATGGAACCGTTGACAAAAGAGGCCTCGTCAGATGCCAGAAAAAGTACAACTTTGGCTATCTCATCAGGAGTGCATTTCCGCATATTAGTGATATAACCTTCCGAAACTTTGGTCTCAATGTCTCTCCAATTATCAATGGATTTGTCATGAGCCGTTTTTGATCCGATTAAGTTCTCACTGTTTACCCGCAGGTTTGTCTCGACTCTGCCCGGTGCCACCGCATTACAACGGATATTCTTGTCCTTATAATTAAATGCCACATTTTTTGTCAGTCCTATCAGGCCATGCTTGGAGGCTACGTAGGCTGCCCCTCCACCCCTTGCTCCCGTAAAGCCGGCAATGGAAGCTGTATTCACAATGACTCCTCCTCCTTGTTTTTCAAATACAGGAATAACGGCACGGATTCCACGCATCGGCGCTGTAAGATTTGTAGAAATCACTCTGTCCCAAATCTCATCGCTGACCTCGCCTGCCGGAAGAAGTTCATCAAAAACTCCGGCATTGTTTACCAGAATATCAATCCGTCCAAATCGCCCTAAAGCCGAGTTTATCATCCGCTGTACATCATCTTCTCTGGTTACATCCACTTCAACCGGTGTAACGTCCGATTGGTTTTGTTGCAACGTGTCTGCAATCTTCCTTACTTCTATACCGTTGATGTCTGCCGGAATAACTTTTGCTCCCTCATTGGCGAATAAGACAGCTATTGCCTTTCCATTGCCGGATGCAGCTCCCGTTACAATTGCAACTTTATCTTTCAGCCTTCCTGAAGATACTTGTGCTAAACTATTAGATACACTTCCCATAAGTAAAATAAATGTTACTATAAATTTTAATATTCTCATGTTTCTGTTTTTTTGTGCAAAGTTAAATGTCATGGAAATGAAGATTATTGTATTTTTGTACCATAAACATGGAAAAATAAGCTATGTGGAAAGAAAATCTATATCAGCCGGTTGAAATACTTTTAAGGGAGCACGATACATTTCCGATTGGAGAGCACCAGCATTCTTTTTTCGAAATGGCTTATATTCTGGAAGGTACCGGAAGTTTTGTTGTCAATTCCGTAAATGGCGGGGAAGAACATCATAACTATTGTGCCGCCGACTTATGCCTGATACCCCCCAATAGAGTTCACCTGTTTCGGACTTGTTCACATAGCCGTTATTTGTTTATCCGGTTCACGGAGAATTATGTGACCGATTATATAAACAGAAATGCTGAAGGGGCTCTCGACATACAAGCCGGATACTGTATCCGGTTTCAACAGAGTGATGCGGAAATGCTTCACAGTTTGATTGAGCTAATTGTCAGGGAGGTATCTGAAAAGAAAATGATGTCGGGCTATCTGCTGAACTACTACGTGAACAGTGTCATTGTGCTTGCTGTAAGAAATCTTTCCACATTGGCCCCGGAGCATGATAATGCGGACAGTAGCAAGGCACAGTATATGCTAAAATACATCAGGCAGCATATTCACCAGCCCGAACTCCTGAAATTGAATATTGTGGCTGAAAAATTTCACCTTTCCCCCACTTATGCAGGACGTTTCTTTAAACGGAATTTTGGAGAGGATTTCAAACAGTACATCCAAAAAAGCAGGTTGAAAACGGTGGAAGACATGCTTGTCGGCACTCAAATGAGCATTAAAGAGATTTCAAACAGAATGGGCTATACCGACCCGTGCTACTTGAACAAGTTGTTTCAGCAATATCATAATATGACTCCTTTGCAATATAGAAAGAAGTATTGCGATACACATTTACCTATTAGTGAAGAAAAATGATTATTATGCCGGTAACAATAGGATATGGATTTCAAAGAATTGAATAACAGAGTAAAGATGCCGGTACAAGGCTTTGGTGTCTTTCAGATACCCGATGCCACCGAGTGCGAAAAAGTTGTTACCGATGCGCTTGCCGTAGGCTACCGACTCATCGACACCGCTTCGGTCTATGGCAACGAACGGGCGGTCGGTACGGCTATTCGGAAAAGCGGCATTCCGCGTGAAGAACTGTTCATCACGACCAAAGCATGGATTTCGGAAATGGGTTACGAACAGACATTGCAGGCATTCGAGGCTTCGCTCACCCGTTTGGGGCTGGATTACCTCGATCTCTATCTCATCCACATGCCTTTCGGTGATTATTACGGCGCATGGCGGGCTATGGAAGAACTCTATGCTCAAGGACGTGTACGGGCTATCGGAGTGTGCAATTTCGAACCGGACAGATTGTTGGATTTATGCCATAATACCAGAGTTATTCCGGCGGTAAATCAAATAGAGGCGCATCCTTATACTCCGCAAACCGAAGCGATACGAATTATGCAGGAACTCGGTGTACAAGCGGAGGCATGGGGACCTTTGGCCGAAGGACGGAACGGATTGTTCACGGACGATATTCTGACCGGCATCGGTCGCAAATACAATAAATCGGCAGCACAGGTCGTACTACGCTGGCACTTGCAGCACGGAATTGTCGCCATTCCCAAATCGGTACATCGCCAGCGGATGGAAGAGAATTTCAACATCGAGGATTTCATGCTGACACCGGAGGATATGACCGCAATCGCTTCCATGAATACGGGATACAATACGATTCTCGACCTACACGCTCCGGAAGAGGTGCAACGGCTCTATGATATCGAGTGCCCGGCATGACAGATATACTTAAAATCTCTTTTATACTCCCGTAATTCAAACGATTATGGGAGTTTTCATTTGTCGGGGATAATTCTACCTGCTAAAAAAGCATAATCCGTAATTTGGGTATAAATACCGAGGATTTATCTACCAAGCGTGTGGCGGAGACCGTCTATTTTTGCATCGGATAAAAAATAAATAAAAACAAAAGACTATGCCACACATTGCAGTAACGATGTTACCCGGCAGAGATCGGGAAACAAAACAAAAATTAGCCGAAAATTTGTGCAACACATTGATTGAAACCCTCGGAGTCGATGCCAAATTCGTATCTGTATCCGTCGAAGATGTGGAGATGAAAGAGTGGGAAAATTCAATGCGACGCATTCCGGCAGAAACAATCATTGTAAATCCCAATAAAAAATGAATATGAAAAAGTTATTATTGATTCCTTTGTTACTGCTGACCGTCCTGTCGATGGCGGCCTGTGGCGGAGGTGATGACGAACCGTTTAGACCCGGACAACCGGAAACTCCCGATGTATCTTCTTTGAACGTAAATATTACTGTCGGCGACCGTACCGTTACCGCTACGATGGAAGACAATGCCGCCGCACGGGATTTCCTCTCTCGCCTGCCTCTTGAAATAACACTGAACGATTATAACAACATGACGGAGAAGATTTTCTATCCTGATCCGGCTCTGACAACCGAAGGCGTCACACGAGGCTGTGCCCCCACACCCGGAGATATAACAATCTATGCACCGTGGGGCAATGTAGCTATTTTCTGTAAGAGTTGGTCTCATAGTAACGACCTGATTAAAATCGGTCGTATCGACGGGAACGGTATCGAAGCATTAAGTATAGCCGGAGACATACCCGTGAAGATTGAAAGGAGATAAGACGCATGACAACAGATGCATTCAAAGAATATGTCAAGACTTGTAGGGCACTCGATACAGAGGAGATACACCGCTTTATGGACGATATGAGCAACGAAGCCCGGCGCATTACTTTCCGGCTGAATACAGCATACCACACACAGGACGAAGTACGCGGATTACTTTCCGAGCTATTCGGTTACGAGGTACCGGAATCGCTCCGGGTATTTCCACCGTTCTATGCCGATTTCGGTAAAAATATCACCGTCGGCGAAGGGGTGTTCATCAATGCCTGCTGTCATTTTCAGGATCATGGCGGAGTGATAATTGGTGACGGATGCCAGATAGGACATAACGTGGTCTTTGCCACACTCAATCACGGTTTGGCTCCGGAAGAACGTCATACGACCTATCCTGCACCCATTGTGTTGGGTAAGAACGTATGGATAGGTTCCAATGCAACGATTCTGCAAGGCGTAACCATCGGCGACAATGTCGTCATCGGGGCCGGAGCGGTTGTAACAAGAGATTTGGAAGCAAATACGGTAGCAGCTGGTGTTCCCGCCCAATTCATTAAATCTATAGTACTATAACATAAACCATCCTCTGTTAGATGAACTTTATAACAAAGCAAATTGAGCCTTGAAGCAAAGTGGTCATAAAGGGCGCTTCGTACTTTTGCGCTGTTATAAGTCGAATATGAATAATAATTAAAAATAAGGAAAGTATGAAAGTAATATCAAATGCAGAATTCGGAGGTGAAAGACCTTTGTTCGAATCACATGACTTACGTTTGGAAAATGTAATCATCCGTGCCGGAGAGTCGGCCATCAAGGAGTGCAGCAACATCGAAGCCGTTGATTGCCGGTTCGAGGGGAATTATCCTTTCTGGCATGTGCATGGTTTCGTTATCGACCGTTGTTTCTTCGATGTCGGAGGACGTTCGGCGCTATGGTACTCCGACCATCTGAAAATGACGAATACACGCATTGATGCGCCCAAGATGTTCCGCGAGATGCACGATATCGAAATCGAGAACGTGGAGATAAACGATGCCGATGAAGTGTTTTGGCGTTGCCGGAATCTGAATATCAAAAATCTGAAACTGCATGGCGGCACTTATCCCTTCATGTTCAGCAGCAATATCCGCATCGACGGATTGGAAAGTGACAGTAAATACGTTTTCCAGTACGTGAAAGATGTGGAGATTCATAATGCCAAAATCACCACGAAAGATGCTTTCTGGGAGGTGGAGAACGT
>ENA-OPDD01002958-OPDD01002958.1-human-gut-metagenome-genome-assembly--contig:-NODE-2958-length-9895-cov-3.840752_pt1 | contig 9895 bp, 5 predicted proteins | sample MGYA00241574_ERZ501499 | MGnify/ENA primary metagenome ERZ501499 (study PRJEB25962, sample SAMEA2042576) | human gut metagenome | biome: human gut; feature: human-associated habitat; material: faeces...
TTGAGTTTATTGGCCTTTTTGGATGGAAACGCAGAATTTACACCTTATTTACACCTTTGGAAGATCGGATTGGTATAATAGAGAAAATAAAGAAATAGATAAATATAACAGAAAGCAATTTTGTCATATTGGAAATATAGATACAAACGGCGAAGTGTTACGATAAGCATTCCGCTATTTTTATGGTATAATATTCTGGAAGAAGAGTTAATATTTAAATTTGCTATTTGATGGAGGTGATGGCAAGATGATAAAAACAGAAGCGTTTCCTAATATTCGAATGAAAATTGACAGATTATTAAAGATTACAGACGAATATCAATTCTATGATCTTGTGAAGGCGGTATATTGTATTAATTTGTGTATAAATAATCGATCCGTTTTGGAATCTTGTTTGGCGCTAAATGCCTGCCTAATTGAATATAAAGAAAAAGGTAGTCAGAGGATTGGAACATTTGATGAATTCAAGGTCTTCTTTGACAAAATATATGATGTTATGAAGCCGGGAATCGCAGATGATTACACAGTAGAAGATTTTGGCGAAGTAAGGATTAGATATAACGATAAGTTTTATCGTGTGATAATAGGAACGGGACATAATAATGTTTATGCTTGTCTGAATTTTTTACCGATTTTAGCAAGAATGATTTCACGTGAAGAAGAACTTATTTTGGCTTTAGAGTATGTATCAGGGACTATTGATTTTTTCATTGAAGAAAATAAGAATGATGGTATGAGAGAAAAAAGATTTGTCCTTCCATCTGAAAGATTGTTTTATAAGGTGCAGAGTTTCTTTAAAGAAGAAGTCAAGAAATATGATATTCTCGATATTGATTCTTTGATGAGAAATGGTAAAAATTTCATTGAAAAAAGTCATTTTGTATGTAGGGACGATAACATTTATCCTTTATACAATGTTTCTTTGCTGATCGATTTATATGATATATGGGAAAATGAAATTGATTTTAAAGAGCAGATTTCTGTTGCGAATGCTGGAATCATAGATAGAATTTACAGGTTATTTGAAACTGATCGTTCAAATGAATGTTTAATGTTTGCACCCGCTATGATATTTCCGAATCAAAAATATGATTCAACTCAGAAAACGTATACTTTTATAGCAAAGGCTTCTCAAGGAGTAATTGTTGCGATTAATGAGGACGAATATGAAGCAGGGAAGTTAGAAAAGAAAATTGAAAATATAGAGACCTACCATAAGAGTGGTACACTTCAAATTGCAGAAACATTTAACCGTTTTGATAAAAATGGATTAAGAGGGCTTCATATTCCTGCTGATATGCCAATAGAATATTTAATCTATAATAGTTTCATGAATCCAAATAAAATGTATATGTCTCTAGGGGAGACAGGAAAGAAGAAAAGAAAAACCTGTACAGCACTGGATGTTATATACTATTTAAATTTTATGGATAACATAGATGAATTATTTGAATATCTATCTTATTCAAATGAAAGGGATTACGAAAGTTCTATTGGATTTGGAAGCGATGCTGCTTTATACTTTACATGGAAAAATCAAGAGCGATATATTGCAAAGGGTGCAATTGTATTTAATATGGTTGATATGGGATATGATACGGAAAATGAAGCTGTAGTTGAATATTTTAAAGAAAAATTGAAAGATTATCCATTCCATATGAAGGACTATCTTTTCAAAGAACCTTTTTTATGGGAAATTGAAAAAAGTGATTCTGGTATATACGAATATACAACTAAATATGGAATGGGATTTGGAGGCATATACTTTACTCTGCCTCAAAATAATTATGTTTTTTTGACAAATAATGTGGAGTTTTACAAAGAAGTAAAAGATTTTGGGGAATATCGTCAGTGCATACAATTGCTGGAGGAAATTATAACAGAGGGATTTGCTTCGATAAGATGCATATTTGAGGATAATAATGCAATCCGTAATACTGGAATACAAATGGCTTTTATGCCTATTGAGTATGCTATTCATGCAGGACATGAATCTTTTCTACATGAAGAGCGAATGTATGTGTATAGTGATGCTCAATATCATAATCATAAGTGGATTATCAGATATGTTGTGAAAGATATAAAACGAATTTTTCGGAATATTCAAAAGGCAAAAGACAGAAGTATAGAACTTAATATATTAAAAGAAATACTTATGCCACTGTTGATGAAAATGCCCGCTTTGAATGAACTGTTTGAAACAAAAAGACAATCGATTTCTCTTGATAAGAAGAAGGTGGGAGTTTTTTCGACTTATGTAGAATACAAATGGGATAATAATATGCAGAATTTTTCTTCGGAGGATTATCACTATCATGAAGTTCGAAAAAGAATAGCAAATGTTTGTTATGGTAATATGATAAAACCGGGAAATTACCGTGGACAAGATGCGAATCAAATTATACGTGCTATGCAAAAGGCTATAATTGAAGATTTCGAGAGAGAAGTTTCAAAATATTCATGGAGTGAATTACATTGTTCATTGTTGGATTACCACTCAACATTGTTGCATGATATAGCTATTAATTGGAGAAGGTATGGATCGTATTCAGGTTTAGATGAAAAGAAAGATAAAGAAGTCAGAAATCGAATTATAGATCAAAGAGAAAAAGCAAAGCATGATGATAGAAATGCACTTTATCTAATAGAAACAAATTTGTATTTGCATTGTGAATCAGAAACACTTGCAACTAGAGATGATATAAATTTTTTGTTGGCATATGCTAATTGGCTAGTTGTTTTAAATGATGTAGCAGATATGTGTCATTTTGCGGATAACGAAGCCTATATCGAAATAACAGATGAATATGTAGTGGATATTTTAGCAGGTGATCAAGAAGCTGAGGCATTAAATGGCTTGCATCATAGGATATATTCATATTCAGGGGGATTAAAGCGCAATCATGAAACAGATTCCAAATATCTTGAAAAGGTGAAGGAAACATTCAAAGAGGATATGGGGTTTGGCCTTACAGACTTCTTGGATATCTTATCGTATTTTAGTCATTCTTTTTCAGAGAAAATCGTTAAAAAGATTGGCAATAATGTATTCAGAGCACCTATGAAAGAATTATTGAGAGATTTCCTAGCACAAATGAATAATGTTATTACAGAAGAAGATGTTGCAACTCTCTTTAATTATTTAGTGGTCTCTTCCCAAAATCTTAAGACAGAAAATGGCAGGACAGATTTTTATATTCCAATCGGTAAAAGAAGAACAAGAGATACCCGGTTTGAATTAATGCCTCTTGTAAGCATTAATGGCGATATTATTTTTTCACCTATTACAATGGATCATTTGAAAAAAGAATGGCTCAATGGAATAATGGATTTTGTTTTACCATATGAAGTGTGCATGAATAAAACAAAACAGTTGATAGTGGAGTGGAAAAAATCGTATGAGAAACAGATTGTCTATGATATAGCGAATTTATTTAAGGAAAAGAAATTTGATATCATAAAGCCCAATTTTGAATTAAGGAAATTAAATAAATCTCATCCGCAGTGGCTTGGAGACTATGATGTGTTTGCTGTAGATATTAATAATAAGTCTATCTGGATTGTAGAATGTAAAGTAATCGAAAAAGTAGCTACTTTCTATGATATGTACCGTCAGCAAAATAGATTTTTTAATGAACATAAGGAAGATGAGAAGTTTCAAAGAAGAATTGATTATTTACGTGAGAATGCTGATCAAGTGATAAAACAATTGGGATGCACAGAATATATTGGTTATAAAGTAATACCGTATATGTGCATGAACAAGGTGCTGGTTTCAAGATATAAAAAAGTTGCTTTTCCTATTGTGTCGTATCCGGAATTAGTAGAAATTATTTCTGATGTTACAAGAGAATGATATATAAGAGGTTAGGGATGGAAAATTGGTTTAAGTATTAAGCACAATCATGATGCAGTTAAGCATAGTAGATTAAGTCATAAGTTAGATTTTGGGAATGAATGGTTTGGAATGCCTTGTTCTGACGAATATTGGGAGGCAGTTGAGCCTGTATTTGATTTGTTGAAACAGGAAAAAAATATGGTACAAAATGGTCTGAAATTGCAGACAAGAGTCAGAAAGTATACATTCCATTATTACAAGCATTTATTGATGAAATAAATCGAGCAAATAAAAAAGATCAGACGATGCCGAGAAAAATGATTGAGTATTTAATTGGTATTCAAGATTATTATAAAGTCGTGAGCAAAGATAGTAAGAGACTTACGATGATTCATACATTTAATATGCATGATACATTGAATAAGCCAGCGAAGAATAAAGTATCTGCAATCACAGTACCCATTGTAAAGTTGCCTACAAGACTTGTGGCACTTGAGTTTAAACCTGGCAGTGATAATACAGTAGAAATGTATCTTGATAATGGTTGGCAACTCAGCTTTAGAATTCACAATGCAAGCACAAAGATTGAACCAAGCCTTAAGTTTGATGTTCAATTTGTTAGTATGCCGATGGAAGTTCTTAATATCGAATGTAGATGGAATTAAGGTGGTGTCATAAGTGAGAAAAATGCTTTTAAGTTTTAAACCGGAAGTATATGAGAAAATAAAATCAGGAAAGAAAAAATTTGAACATAGAAGAAACTTTCCAGATGAACCAATTATGGCATATATGTATGTGAGTGCACCAATTAAAGGCATAGTATATCTAGGTAAGCGACATTTGTTATCTGACTGGAGAGAAGAGTTTGAAAATGATAAAGCGGCTGTTGTTCGTATTGAGAAGTATCAAGAATTATATCGATACGCTATGGAAATCAATTAATTTCAAGAAACTACGGAAATTTCACTTGGTGCTTTAAGACATGATCTTTCGGGATTTGTTGCTCCACAGATGTATATATATTTGGATGGGACAGAGTTGCTAGATTATATTGAGAATAAGATAGAAAAGCTTGATGGATGCACAGTCCATGATTATTCTGTTATAAAATCAAATGAAGTTTGTGTACATTAGAAAATGGAAGGGCTGAGGATGGGCGGTGTAATTAGATTCTTATCTGAAACGAATTCGCGCAGAGTATGAATTAGTTATCTTGATGATTTCTACGATATGCGATCGTTTGTTCAAAATGATGATTTATCTAATTTGATGAGTCAGTAGTGTTTGAATAAAATCAATTCTACGATAAAAACATACCGTCTAGACAGCTACTTTTTTATCTATTATCCAAAAGACAATAATATATAGGCTCAAATGGTGAAAGTGCCCATTTGGGCCTATTATTGTATGAATTCATGTGTTACAACCAGAGCAAGATCCACCCGTGTATTACAGTATTGTCATTTTGACAATTTTGATAAAGCATTCACCCGGAATGGGTGAGTATTTTTGGGTTTTCAGGTATTCAAATAACCGAAAAAAATTTTCATCAAGAACGATCTGTCATTGGTGGCAGGCGCAACAAATTTCTTAGAGAAAATTAAGTTTTACAAATAAGGTCGCTTACAAGTGTAAAGAAAACAGAAACTTAAATATTCACAAAGAGAAAAGGCTATGGTATAATACAGAGTACTGAATTTAGATAATTATACTGAAAATCAAAGGATTTATAGGAGGAAATATACAAAATGAAATTAGGAATCGTAGGATTACCGAATGTAGGAAAAAGTACTTTATTCAATTCACTGACAAAAGCAGGAGCAGAATCAGCCAACTACCCATTCTGTACCATTGATCCAAATGTGGGCGTTGTTACTGTACCGGATGAACGTCTGAATGTGCTTGGTGAGATGTATCACACCAAAAAGATCATCCCGGCAGCGATTGAGTTTGTAGATATCGCAGGTCTTGTAAAAGGTGCATCCAAAGGAGAAGGTCTTGGAAACCAGTTTCTTGCAAATATCCGTGAGGTTGATGCAATTGTTCATGTAGTACGTTGTTTCGAGGACAGCAATATTGTCCATGTAGACGGAAGTATCGATCCGCTGCGTGACATTGAGACGATCAACCTGGAGCTGATCTTTTCAGACCTTGAGATCCTGGAAAGAAGAATTTCCAAAGCAGTCAGAGCAGCAAGAAATGACAAGACGATCGCAAAAGAGCTGGCACTGATGGAAAGAATTAAAGCACATCTGGAAGATGGAAAGATGGCAAAGAGCTTTGATGATATCAATGACGAAGATGAACAGCAGTGGTTGGAAAGCTACAATCTTCTGACCTACAAGCCGGTCATTTTTGCTGCAAATGTGGCAGAAGATGATCTTGCAGATGATGGTGCAAGTAATGCGGGAGTACAGGCAGTCCGTGAGTATGCAAAAAGAGAGGACTGCGAAGTATTCGTTGTCTGTGCGGAAATTGAGCAGGAGATCGCGGAACTTGATGATGATGAAAAGAGCATGTTCCTGGAAGAACTGGGACTTAAGGAATCTGGTCTTGAAAAGCTGATCAAGGCAAGCTACAGCCTTCTCGGACTGATCAGTTACCTGACAGCAGGAGAACCGGAAGTCCGTGCATGGACGATCAAAAAAGGAACGAAAGCACCACAGGCAGCAGGAAAGATCCATTCTGATTTTGAAAGAGGATTCATCCGCGCTGAAATCGTATCCTATGATGACTTGATGGCATGTGGCACTTATAACGCTGCAAAAGAAAAAGGTCTGGTAAGACTGGAAGGTAAGGACTATGTTGTACAGGACGGAGATATTATCCTGTTCAGATTCAACGTATAATAGTTGTTAATAAAGTAATTGATAATGTATGGTGAGAGGCGGACAGATGTCCGTCTCTTTTATGATATAAGATAGCTAAGACTTACTACAGTTTACATAAAACAACCCTGCGAAATACAGGGTTTGTACGTCAAAAGGAACAATCAGAACAGTAAAATGACTGGACTTTTCATATATGAACAGCTATAATAATATCGAACGAAAGTGTAGAAAAATTTTAACACAAGTAAAAGTTTTGACACAATCTAAGGAGGAACAAAGAAAATGGCAAGATCAATGAAGACCATGGATGGTAACCATGCAGCTGCTCATGCTTCTTATGCTTATACAGAAGTTGCTGCTATTTACCCGATCACACCTTCATCTGTAATGGCTGAAGCCACAGACGAATGGGCAACACAAGGAAGAAAGAATATTTTTGGTCAGACTGTTCAGGTAACAGAAATGCAGTCTGAAGCAGGTGCAGCAGGTACTGTACACGGCTCACTGTCAGCAGGTGCGCTTACTACTACTTACACAGCTTCCCAGGGCTTACTTCTTATGATTCCTAACTTATATAAAATTGCTGGTGAACAGCTTCCGGGTGTATTCAACGTATCTGCCCGTGCAGTAGCTTCACACGCTCTTAATATTTTTGGTGATCATTCAGATGTTTACGCCTGTCGTCAGACTGGATGCGCAATGCTCTGTGAATCCAGCGTACAGGAAGTTATGGACCTGACACCGGTTGCACATTGTGCAGCACTGAAAGGTAAAATTCCTTTCATTAACTTCTTCGATGGTTTCCGTACATCACACGAAATCCAGAAGATCGAAACATGGGATTACGAAGATCTGGAAGATCTCGTAGATAAGGATGCAATCAAGGAATTCCGTGCACATGCACTGAACCCGAACCATCCATGTGAAAGAGGATCAGCTCAGAACCCGGATACATTCTTCCAGGCTCGTGAAGCATGTAACCCATACTACGATGCTATGCCGGCAATCGTACAGGAATACATGGACAAAGTTAACGCTAAGATCGGAACAAACTACAAACTGTTCAACTACCATGGTGCAGAAGACGCTGAAAGCGTAATCATCGCTATGGGATCTGTTTGTGACACAATCGATGAAACAATCGATTACTTACTTGCTCAGGGCAAGAAGGTTGGTGTTGTTAAAGTTCGTCTTTACAGACCATTCTGCGCACAGGCACTTGTAGATGTAATTCCGGATTCTGTTAAGTACATCAACGTTCTTGACAGAACAAAAGAACCAGGATCTCTTGGAGAACCTCTGTACCTTGATGTCGTTGCAGCTCTTAAAGGAACTAAATTCGACGCTGTTAAGATCAACTCTGGACGTTACGGACTTGGTTCTAAAGATACAACACCGGCTCAGGTTGTTGCTGTATTCGAGAACGAAGCAAAAGCTAAATTCACAATCGGTATCGTTGATGATGTAACAGGACTTTCTCTTGAAGTTGGTGCTCCACTGGTTACAACACCAGAAGGAACAATCAACTGTAAGTTCTGGGGACTTGGAGCTGACGGAACAGTCGGAGCTAACAAGAACTCTATCAAGATCATCGGTGATAACACAGATATGTATGCACAGGCTTACTTTGATTATGATTCAAAGAAATCCGGTGGTGTTACAATGTCTCACCTCCGTTTCGGTAAGAAACCGATCAAATCTACTTACCTGATTCATAAAGCAAACTTTGTTGCATGCCACAACCCGTCATACATCAACAAATACAACATGGTTCAGGAACTTGTAGATGGTGGTACATTCCTGCTTAACTGCCCATGGACAGCAGAAGAACTTGACAAACATCTTCCGGGACAGGTTAAAGCATTCATCGCCAACCATGACATCAAATTCTATACAATCGATGGTATCAAGATCGGTAAAGAAATCGGACTTGGCGGACGTATCAATACAGTTCTTCAGTCTGCATTCTTCAAACTGGCTAACATCATTCCGGAAGAAGAAGCTATCGACCTTATGAAGAAAGCTGCAAAGGCTACATACGGTAAGAAAGGTGATAAGATCGTACAGATGAACTACGATGCTATCGATGCCGGAGCTAAGCAGGTTAACGCAATCGAAGTACCGGAAAGCTGGAAGAACTGCGAAGACGAAGGTCTGTTCACACCAGAAGTTAAGGGTGGAAGAGAAGATGCAGTAGCATTCGTTAAGAACATTCAGTCTAAGGTTAATGCTCAGGAAGGTAACACACTGCCTGTATCTGCATTCAAAGATTATGTAGATGGATCTACACCGTCAGGAACAGCTGCTTACGAAAAACGTGGTATCGCAGTAGATATCCCGATCTGGCAGTCAGAAACATGTATCCAGTGTAACCGTTGTGCATATGTATGTCCGCACGCTGCAATCCGTCCGGTAGCTCTTACAGAAGAAGAACTTGCAAAAGCACCAGAAGGACTGAAAGCAATCGACATGATCGGTATGCCGGGAATGAAGTTCACAATGACTGTATCAGCTTATGACTGTACAGGATGTGGCTCTTGTGCAAATGTCTGCCCAGGTAAGAAGGGTGAAAAAGCTCTTGTTATGGGTAACATGGAAGAAAACGCTGGAGAACAGGTATACTTTGACTTTGGTACAGAAATCGAAGTAAAACCGGAAGTTGTTGCTAAATTTAAAGAAAATACAGTAAAAGGATCTCAGTTCAAACAGCCACTGCTTGAGTTCTCAGGAGCTTGTGCCGGATGTGGAGAGACTCCATACGCTAAACTTGTCACACAGTTATTCGGTGACAGAATGTACATCGCTAATGCAACAGGATGTTCATCTATCTGGGGTAACTCATCTCCGTCTACACCTTACACAGTAAACTCTAAGGGACAGGGACCGGCTTGGTCTAACTCACTGTTCGAAGATGCTGCTGAGTTTGGTTACGGTATGTTACTTGCTCAGAAAGCAATCAGAGAAGGTCTGAAAGCGAAAGTTGAAGAAGTTGCTGCATCAGATAAAGCCAGCGAAGAAGCAAAAGCTGCTTGCAACGAATGGCTTGAAACATACGGATGTGGAGCTACTAACGGAACAGCTACAGACAAACTTGTTGCTGCATTAGAAGGATGCGACTGCCCGACATGCAAAGATATCGTTGAAAAGAAAGACTTCCTCGCTAAGAAATCTCAGTGGATCTTCGGTGGTGACGGATGGGCTTACGATATCGGATTCGGTGGTGTTG
>ENA-OPDD01002970-OPDD01002970.1-human-gut-metagenome-genome-assembly--contig:-NODE-2970-length-9868-cov-4.950576_pt1 | contig 9868 bp, 8 predicted proteins | sample MGYA00241574_ERZ501499 | MGnify/ENA primary metagenome ERZ501499 (study PRJEB25962, sample SAMEA2042576) | human gut metagenome | biome: human gut; feature: human-associated habitat; material: faeces...
CTGACTAAAATTTATGCGTAATATTTTCTTTCCCCACTATTTATCGGGTGAGCCTATATATTTATCATATTCAGTTCCTACAGTCACGTTATATTTAATACATTGCTAATAATCACAAACAAAAAAATGCGAACCACAAATGTGATTCGCATCTTTGCAAGTGGCGGAGAGAGAGGGATTCGAACCCCCGGTGCCTCTCAGCACGACGGTTTTCAAGACCGTTGTAATCGACCACTCTACCATCTCTCCTTTGTCGGATTGACAAGCTTTGTGTCTCAAAAGCGAGTGCAAAGGTAAGGGGTTTTTATGTAATCTCCAAATTTTTTGGCGACTTTTTTCAAAAAAAGTGTGTTTTTCTTGTTTTCATGGTGATTTCATACGCTTTTAGATGGCTTAAAAGCATGCGTTGATGCCAGACATGGCGACACGGCGAGAAACGAGAAAAAGTTTTTGTTAAAAACTCGTCACTCGTCACATCAGGACTTAACACACTGACAATCAAAACGTTATAGTGTGACGAGTTGCATTTTCAACTCGTCACACTACTCATCACGACCAGCCGAAACATGAAGAATTTCGGGCAAAAAAGGGCGAAAATGGCGGGATGTGATGAGTTGAGAAATCAACTCGTCACGCCTTATCAAGCTGACATTCAACGAGTTAAACCGCATTGTGACGAGTGACGAGTTTTTAACAAAACTTTTTTAGTATTAGAGTCAACCAATATCAGTAAAAAGATTACCAGAAGTCAACTTCCGGCAAGAACAAGCAAAAAACATATCTATCGAAATCAGGGAAAGGCGTCAACGGCAATGGATTTATATGCTTTACATACAAAAGGCAATATGAACGGATATGCACTGTAAGCAAAAAACAACAACCGAGAAATATAAAAAAGACACTGCGTGCTGCCGAAAGAGCATCTTTCAACATACAAAAGGATACATTTCATACGGCAAAAAGGCACATATCACACTGCAAAAGAGCACCTTTCAGAAGGCAAAAGGATTCCTTTTAAAATACAAAAGGGTACATATCATGCTGCGAAAGGACATCTCTTAAAACGTAAAACAGACATGATTAAAGCCTGAAGTTTGGCAACTCTTATGCTGCAACACGGCGAAAATCAATGCGCCATACATGCGCACGATATAAAGATGTGATGATTTTATTTGGCATTTCAGCAGGGTTGCACTACCTTTGCAGCATGATTTATCCAAAGACGTTTGAAACTAAGATAGGATTCGATGAAATCCGCACGCTTCTGCGCGAGCGCTGCCTCAGTACACTCGGTAAGGAGAGAATAGACAACATGACATTCTCGAGCGACGCAGAAGTGATAAACGAATGGCTGCAACAGGTGAAAGAGTTCAGACGGCTGCAAGAAGAAGCCGACGACTTTCCGATGCAATATTTCTTCGACGTGCGCGAGTCGGTGGCACGCCTGCGACTTGAAGGCACTCATCTCGACGAGGGCGAACTGTTTGACCTCAGGCGCTCGCTCGAGACGATATGCAACATCGTCAACTATCTTAACCGCACAGACGGCAACGACGACGAGGAAGAAAGGACATACCCCTACCCCGCGCTTCACCGCCTGACGGCAGACATTATAACATTTCCGCAACTGATACAGCGCATCGACCAGATACTCGACAAGTTTGGAAAGGTGAAAGACAGCGCATCGGTCGAGCTGCAGAACATAAGGCGCGAGCTGTCGCGCACCGAAGGCAGCATATCGCGCACGCTATACAGCATACTGCGCTCGGCACAGAGCGAAGGTCTGGTTGACAAGGACGTTACGCCTGCCATACGCGACGGCCGACTGGTGATACCCGTAACGCAGGGACTGAAGCGCAAGATTAAAGGTATAGTACACGACGAGTCGGCATCGGGCAAGACCGTGTTTATTGAGCCTACCGAGGTGGTTGAGGCCAATAACAAGGTGAGAGAGCTTGAAGCCGAGGAGCGCCGCGAGATAATACGCATACTGACAGATTTCTCAAAACTTGTACGTCCGCACGTAAAGCCCATATTGGAGTCGTACAGGTTTCTGGCTACGATAGACATGATACGCGCCAAGGCCGAACTGGCACGGCTGATAAAAGGCATTGAGCCGGAAGTCGGGAAGAAGCCCCACATAGACTGGATTCAGGCCCGCCACCCGCTGCTGCAGCTGTCGTTAGAAAAGCAGGACAAGAAGGTTGTGCCGCTCGACATAATGCTGACCAAAGACAAGCGCATACTGATAATATCAGGCCCTAACGCCGGCGGAAAGTCGGTTTGCCTGAAGACGGCCGGACTGCTGCAATACATGCTTCAGTGCGGACTGTCAATCCCCGTAGGCGACCGCTCGCACACAGGAATATTCAAGAACATTCTTATCGACATAGGCGACGAGCAGAGCATAGAGAACGACCTGAGTACATACTCGAGCCACCTCATGAACATGAAGTACATGATGAAGTTTGCCAACAACAGCACGCTGCTGCTCATCGACGAGTTTGGTACGGGCACGGAGCCACAGATTGGCGGTGCAATAGCCGAAGCCGTGCTGAAGCAGTTCTGCAACAAACAGGCCTACGGCATAATAACCACCCACTATCAGAACCTGAAGCACTTTGCCGAAGACCACGAAGGAGTGGTAAACGGAGCAATGCTATACGACCGCCAGCAGATGAAGGCGCTGTTCCAGCTCTCGATAGGCAACCCCGGAAGCTCATTTGCAATAGAGATAGCGCGCAAGATAGGACTGCCCGAAGAGGTGATAAAAGACGCGAGCGACATAGTTGGAAGCGACTACATACAGAGCGACAAGTATCTGCAGGACATAGTGCGCGACAAACGCTACTGGGAAAACAAGCGACAGAACATTCATCAGCGCGAGAAGACAATGGAGCAGACCATTGCTAAATATGAAAGCGAGGTGAAGGAACTGGAGCAGAGCCGAAAGGACGTGATACGCAAGGCGAAGGAACAGGCCGAAGAACTGCTGCGCGAGAGCAACAAGAAGATTGAGAACGCCATAAGGGAGATACGCGAAAGTCAGGCCGAAAAGGCGGAGACTAAGCGCATAAGGGAAGAGCTAAATGCGTTTAAGCAGGAAATCAACGAGGTTGACACTACTGCCAACGACGAGATGATAGCCCGAAAGATAAAACAGATACAGGAGCGCAAGGAGAGAAAGGAGAAGCGCAAGAAAGAGAAGGCCGAGAAGAACAAAGACGCTGCCGCAGCACTGAAAGAGGCAGCACTGAAGAAGAAAGAGAAAGACGCACCGCTGGAAGCCGGCGAGACAGTGCGCATAAAGGGCCTTACATCTGTAGGACGGATAGAAAGCACCGACGGCAAGATGGCCACAGTGATATTCGGCGACATGCGCACCAAGATGCGCGCCGACCGCCTGGAGCGTGCCGACATGCCCAAAAAGGAGGAGCCGAAGACCTACGCGTCAGTGGGACGACAGACGCGCGAAACGATAGACAACCGCAAGCTGAACTTCAAGCAGGACATAGACGTGCGCGGAATGAGAGGCGACGAAGCCATAAACGCCGTTACATATTTTATCGACGATGCCATACTTGTGGGCATGAGCCGCGTGCGCATTCTGCACGGCACAGGCTCGGGCATACTGCGCCAGCTTATCCGTCAGTATCTGTCAACAGTGCCAAATGTTGTTTCTTACCGCGATGAACACGTGCAGTTTGGCGGTGCAGGAATAACGGTGGTTGACCTTGAATAAACAGACCGAAAATAATCTTCACAATATAAAAATGACTGCTGAGCAAATTATAACATTGCTCAGCAGTCATTTTTGTTTATTATCATTTACCGAAAATATAAAAACAGAGATAAACAATATCACAATTCCGGCACGGATACTCAACTACCAAAAAGCATAACCACAACAGGTCAACAAGCCGCATCGTGGTTTATTATGGCGTTACACCTATGCCTTCAGCCGCTTTATAGATTTGCGACAAACACAGGGAAACCGGGTTTGCTGTCGACCTCGCTGTAAGAGAATCCCTCAAAATCGAACGACTTCAACTTGTCGGCATTGTCAATGCGGTTTTGAAGCAGATAGCGCGTCATGGCTCCGCGGCACATCTTGGCGTAAATGACAATAGTCTTCAGCCGTCCGCCCTTGCTGACATAGAACTCCGGGCGAACAACATCAACCTCGCGCGCCACCTTGCGCCAGTTGAACAGTCGCCTCATCTCGCTGCTCGCAAGGTCGACAAGCAGTCCGCCTGAAGCCTTAACCGAATCGATAAGCACATCGGTGAGCAGCGGTTTCCAATAGTCGAACATACTCACACCGTTATCCGGCAGCACCACGTTGCCTTCAAGTCTGTAAGGCTTTATCATGTCGGCGGGGCGCAAAAGGCCATACAAGAACGAAGTTATCCACAGATGTTCCTGTGCATAAGTCTGAACTTCGGGCGTAAAGCCCGGCGCATCGAGATACTTATAAACCACGCCCGTATATGCCAAGACAGCCTGAAGCCTCGGTCCTTCGCCCGCAAAGTGCATATACCTCAGCCGGTTCTGCCGCGCAATGTCGGCATTACAGTGAAGCATATCAGCCAGTTCGGCCTCATCATATCCCGCCATCTGCAATGCGTTGTGCATAGCCTCGCCGGCAAAACGCGGCTCGGTCATAATGCCATAATTGCCGTCATCACTTCCGCGCATATCCTTCGCGCATCCAATAAGAATCTGCATATCTGATATTTTATTTAATTCGACATAAAATAATTTATCCGGCGAGAGTCAGACGATAAGCACCGTCCACCGCACACTCACGCCACAAGTGCCCAATAAAGCCATTATTCTGTCAGTGACTCATATTCGCGCTGCATCTTTTTAGGCATCTTCTTCACCACCTCTTCAACCGAATGAAGTATAAGTTCGCATATAAGACTGTCGGGCACATCGCTATCAAGAGCCACCGTTATCCAATATTTTCTGTCAGAGTGGCGACCGAAGAATATACCGTCATATCGCTCCATGAGTTCAGCCGACCGCTCCGTGCTGCACTTCATGTTGGCAATAAAGCAGCCGTCTTTGGGCTCCAGACCGCAATATGTGAACATCTTGCCCATAATTTTATACACAAGCACGTCGCTGCCGAAAGGGAAACATTCTTCAACACCCTTCACTGTAAGGCAAAAATCGCGAAATTGTTCTATGTTCATATCTTCAGAGATAATGTTTATGGCGATGCAAATATAACGATTTTGCCGGTTTAATCCAAACCTGGCATGGCGCAATAACAACTATCAAGAAAACAAAAGCCGCAACCTTATTGGCTGCGGCTCTATGTTATTGCACGGGAAGAGAGGCTCGAACTCCCGACACTCGGTTTTGGAGACCGATGCTCTACCAACTGAGCTATCCCCGTGTTTGCGGCTGCAAAGGTAATGTCTGTTTTTTAATTCTGCAAATCTTTGATAAATTTATTTCATGCAAAAGCGCATAATTTATGCCATTTTGTGCTGCAGACGCCTGCAAAGCGGCATTTTTCAGCCACAGACATACAATATTAATGCTTTTCAGCTTACCAGCATTCGATATCCTGCTCGATGTCCGTCATGCTTTCCTTACGGAAGACAGGACTCTTTATGCCCCTTCTCTTCTGATCAAGATAGTCGTCGAGCAGCCTGAAAGCATATTTGCCCAAAAGCAATATTGCCACGAGATTGCAGAGAGCCATCAGGGCCATAGTTACGTCGGCAAGGCTCCACACAAGATTAAGACTTGCCAAAGAGCCGAACATGACCATGCCGACAACCAGAAGACGATAGACAAACACGGGCCACTGGCGCGACGTGAAGAAACGTATGTTGGCCTCACCGTAATAATAGTTGCCGAGAATGCTGCTGTAAGCGAAGAACAAAGTGGCTATGGCAACATAGACAGTGCCTATGCCGCCCACCTCGTTGGTGAGCGCAGCCTGAGTGAGCTGTATGCCGTCGAGACTGCTGTCTACGCTGTCTTTGCTGAACAGAATGATGAAAGCCGTGCACGAACAGATAAGCAATGTGTCGGTAAACACGCCCAACGCCTGTATGAAGCCCTGCTTGGCGGGATGGGTTACGTGGGCTGTGGCGGCAGCATTGGGAGCCGAGCCCATGCCCGCCTCGTTGCTGAACAGTCCGCGCTTTATGCCCTGCATAAGTGCCGCGCCCATTCCGCCGCCCAAAGCCTGATGCCAGCCGAAGGCGTTGCCTACAATGAGAGATATGACATCGGGTATGCGGCCAATGTTGGTCAGCACGACAAACAGTGCCAACAGGATGTAGCCAACGGCCATTATGGGCACTATGACGCTGCTGAACGCCGCGATGCGATGGATGCCTCCGAAGATGATAAACAGCGTAAGCACCGATATTACTGCGCCCGACAGCACAGAGTCAACGGCAAACGCGCTCTGCAGAGCAGCGCTCATGGTGTTGCTCTGCACCGAATTAAACGCAAAGCCGAACGTTATTGTGATAAGCACCGCAAAAAGGATGCCCATCCAGCGCTTTTTAAGTCCTTTCTCCATATAGTAAGCCGGTCCGCCTATATACGAGTGCTTGCCCTTTATCTTGAACAACTGCGCCAATGACGACTCGACAAATGCGCTGCTCGAACCAAGCAAAGCTATAATCCACATCCAGAACACTGCGCCCGGACCGCCCACAGTGATGGCCGTTGCCACTCCGGCAAGGTTGCCCGTGCCGACGCGGCTTGCCAGCGACACGGTGAAAGCCTGAAAAGAAGATATGTGCTTCTCGTGTCCGTTTATCTTTGCCGTAGAGTCGCCCAGCAGGCGTATCATCTCTCCTATCATGCGAAACTGCACAAACTTAGTCTTGATGCTGAACCATACGGCACAGCCCAGCAGCATTACTACAAGTATGTAAGTCCAGAGAATGTCGTTGGTCTCGTTGATTATCTGTGTGAATAGTTCCATGACGCTTATTGGTTTTGCTTAAGTTTAAAATAAAATATATGCTCTCTGAAAACAGTCTCCACCAAGTCGAAACGTATAAAGTCGGCCAAAAGGCTGATTACCTGACGGCGGGGAATATGCGACAGTCTTACACACCGGTTTAGCGTAAGCTCGCCATACTTCTCCAAAAGGCGCAAGATGCACTGCTCCCGTTCGTTACATCTTATCATCACATCCTTATGGTCATGCCGCCAAATATCGAGATGCACCGGACTGGCAAGTATCGTTTCGTCCTTAATGCGAATGTATGCCTTAGGTTTCTTGTCCTCGTCAACGGCGTATACGGGCTTATGCTGACTCTCGGCCACACTGACTTCAAGCACATCCTTGCCGTCGACCTTATATATCTGACTGTCGAGAGTAACCGACGGCCTGCAGTATCGCGTTGCGGCAACTTCTATCATGTATATCTCCTCGGCCGAACGTATGCCGGCGATCTTGCCGTTGTCCTTAACGCCCACAAGCAGCCGCCCTCCCTCGGTGTTTGAAAAGGCAGAAAGACTGCGTGCTATCTTGCATGCGTCTGTTATGGCAAACTTAAAGTCCTGATGCACATGCTCGCCTTCGGTAACAAGCTGCAAGATATGGTTTCTGTTCATTTTCATATTCCAGATGCAAAGATACTGAAAAATAAGCATACTTCACAAACATACGGCATGGTAAATTATGGCCATCGGCCCCGCAGCAATATATTGACAGACATGAAATAAAGCCGGACGGCAAAGGGCGCAACGGCTGTCGGCATACTGAAAGCATATTACGCAAAATGCTTTCTTTCTGATTTCAGATAACGTCCTGTAGCCGCGATATTCTGAAATAAAAATCATCCGGCCGTGAAAACAGCGCGAAATCGTGTGCAAACGTAAGCGGTTATATCACAAGCTGTTACGCACGCCGCACAGATTTTGTGCAGTTATTTCAGCGTAAAAACAAGCCAAAACCACTGTTTTTGGCAGCAAAACAGCCTTATATTTAGCTGCAATATGCCTGAAACGACCATGCAAAAGCATTGCTTTTACAGCATGAAAGCACAACTTTTGCTTCATAACGTAAACATTCTTTATCTGTAAAGCGGATTTTAGTGATTCTGATTTTCTATTTTATCCAAAAACAATGACACAGACCAACTATCATAAAGATACAAAATCCGCGTCATGGCTTTACAAACAACATGCGGAAGCGGCAGCCTATATTTGCTTGACAAAATAATATGAAGTTGGGTATCTTTTATGATAACCACAACTTAATAGTTGTTTAGTTGGATTTACATTGATTATGTTAAAGTTTTCATTGTGTACTTCGATGAATACTGATAGTTTGAATTAATTTCAAGTGAAATAGACAAAATACTGAATGAATCATACAAATTACGAGGCAAATAACATTATTTTACATTTTCTAATATTATATTTGGAAAAGAAGTTGCATATTTGTAAAAAATTTTGAAACACAAGCCTGTGCGGTCGCTTTTGCCGTAGCAGTAATAGTAGGTGCCGTAGCAGTAGTTTGGGCTGTTGTTGTAGAACATTTTGGAGTAGCTAATGCTGTTGGAGCCGTAACGGCTTTAGCATGGAAAGTCGCAGCGACAACAAGCGGAAATAAGAGGAGAAAAAATGGAGCACTTGTGGAAAATCTTATGACCTCTAATACAATAGAGGTATGGAATATCAAATCACAAAATAAAGAAATGGCTTATATTGTTGCTGATGAATTTACAAATGAAACAGTAAATTCACTTATGCAATATATTAGAAATAATTTTCCTGAGGAATGCTCAAAATATGATGAAGATGTTTTACGTAATGCTATTTTGATAAATTTACAAAATGCCGAAATTGAAAAATAATACAAATTTGCTAACGATCTTGTTGGTTGTTGTGCAAATTGGACTTTGTGTTGTGGTCATAATGACACGGCAATACGTGCCTACGCACTGGAACATACACGGAGTTGCAGATGAATATGGAAGCCCTTTTTACACTTTGATACTACCGCTTATAAGTGTTTTAATTTATTTTTTTATGACATTTTTCGAGAAGCATCCACATTATTGCAACTTGCCACAGAAATTTAAAGATAGGCAAAAAGGCTACAGTTTGATAGCAAAACTGGTAGCGTGGTTGAAATTGTTGATCATGATGTTTCTTGCTTTTGTGACTTATGAAGTTTATTGCGGTGGCAGTTTTAACTATTTAATAGCCCTTTTAATTCTGATTACCTCATTTATTGTCATCATTGTATATGCCATCAAGTTGCGTCGGGTATGATGCCAATGCATGGGACGTGGTTATAGGCGTTCTTGAGTAACTTATAACCAAGTGTGAAGACATCAATGTCAGCATGAGGCTTATCGGTTCAGTGGATATGGGCTTGTCGGAGAAGCATTTGTTCCCGTTCGTGCAGGAAGTGGTGGCAGCCGTTTTACCCCAAATTCTTCCAACTGTTTTTCCTGCTTTCGTGCGCTTTCCTTGCCCGTCTTATCGGTATCATATAGCAAGATTATATGTTTGAAGCGGAACGTTAGTTTATAAATCAGGGTGGGCGGGATAGTCACCGTTTCACTGTTAAAGCAGATAGCGTGAAAACCGTGTGCTGCCATTGCCATGACATCTTTTTCACCACCCGTGATAAATAATGTATCACCTTTTGCGGGTAGTTGTTCCAGCCCGAAACAATAATTTTCACCGAAGCTGCCGCCATACAGAAAGCGGGTTTTCGAGAATGGACGATATAGTTTTATATATCGTTTACTTTTATACCCGTACATCGGTTCTGCCACGGACGAAGTATAAGTAAACGGTGTACCATCCGCCGTTTCACTTTGAAAATCCCGCAGAGAACAAACCTTATACAGTTCTAAAATCT
>ENA-OPDD01002977-OPDD01002977.1-human-gut-metagenome-genome-assembly--contig:-NODE-2977-length-9847-cov-1.897672_pt1 | contig 9847 bp, 6 predicted proteins | sample MGYA00241574_ERZ501499 | MGnify/ENA primary metagenome ERZ501499 (study PRJEB25962, sample SAMEA2042576) | human gut metagenome | biome: human gut; feature: human-associated habitat; material: faeces...
TGCCAAGTAGAACGTCTAAATTCACCATCTGTGATAGTATGATAACCTAGCTCTTTAAGTTTATTTACAAGTTCTACAATACATTCATCTTCTACTTTAGTAAGTTCTTCTTTAGTTATATTATTTAATTCATAATTTTTTCTAGCTTCTTTTAATCTTTCAGGACGTAAAAAACTTCCTACAAATTCATATCTATTTAATTGACTCATATCATTCATTCCTTTCAAACTATGTCTTTATTTTATCAATCAAAACATAGTTTGAATAATACAAATAATAACTACTTAGATATAGTTTTAAACTATATTCACAATTGTGCATAATGCACAAATGTATGCAATATTCTCATAACCTCAACACATATAATTTTTAAACTTTCTTACATATAATATAAGTAACAAAAGGGATATAAAATATTAAGGAGGAACAAAAACATGTGTGTAAATTACTATTCATATTTAACAACTAATCAAGCAGATTCTCAACCAGGTTGGGCTAAAAAAGACAGATTCGATTCAAGCAACACAACATTATCAAAAATTAAAAATCACGTTGTTAAAAACTATTTCTCTAAACTATTTAAATAATATATAATATTGAAAAACCTGCACGAGATGCAGGTTTTTTTTGCACTTCTGTATAATATTTTATTATGTTATGCATAAAAATAGAAAGAATAAGTAGCTAATAAAGAGATAATGGTATATATAAAAATCAAGGGTTATAAAAGGTTGATATTTAAAGACTAAAATTATTATGTTACATATATTTTTGAATTTGACAGGTAAAGAAATGTTTGCAAAACAATTACTACATTTAAATTATTTAAAACATAAATTATTTGAAAAATGGCATAATTGCTGAATCTTAACAAAATTAGTTGAGAACTTGACATACTAATGTGTTTTTGAGATGATTTTCTCTGATGAATCAGAAATTATTTTTTTGGTATCACTAATAGAAAATTTAATAATATGATAAAAAAAACGGTATACGAAATTACTTATAACAAATAAAAAATGTTGATAGCAAAGGAACAAATAAAGTAATCTTAAAGATTGTGTCGAATCAATGTGAAGTAAATAATAAAGAAAGCAGAGGTGTTGAGCTATGGTATTTTCAAATGCAGATAAACAACAACATGGTCAAAGTGCAATGAATGGATTAGAGGCTATATTAAATAGTAGTAAAGATTATAAATATTTAACATCAGTAATCAAAACTTTCCGTATAGGAAAAAAAGGATACAAAAATAATACTCAATTTTATACCCCATTTCTTATAGAATTTCAAGATGGGTTACATTGGGCTTTGTTTACAACCACATCTATGAGAACTGATAGAATTAAAGGACAGCAATGGGATGCTATCAATCTAAAAAATAGTGATCCTACTATTGTTAAAGTATATCTAGTATATCCAGATGCTTGTACAGAGGAAAATGATTTTATAAGACAAAATGAAAAGTACTCTAGTAAATATGAATATTCAGCAATAGACGGAGTTGTTTCACAAACTCAAATTTATAATTTAATTGAAGAGTATGCATTGAAAGATAAAAATATTGGTAAAATAAAACACATTCAAGGAAATAGCTTTGAGTGTCGTATTGCAGATATTCTTAGCTATTCTGAAAATCTAGAAAAGTGGAAATCAAATGCGCCGACTTTAGAAGGTATTCATTATGATATATTTAAGGTGATTGTTGACTATTTCAAACTTGATTCCAAAGTAATATCAACAATTATTGCTACTGCTGATAAAAGCAAAATTGGTAAGTTACCTTCTGGTGGAAATCCTAAAACTGATGTTTTTGTTGAAGTAAAAAATATAAACGGACATATTGATTATTTTACTATAAGTTGTAAGAGAAGTAGTGATAAAGTAGTTACTGTTCATCAGTATACTGCAGATACGTTTGCGGATGTATTAAATCCAGAAGATAATGTTCTTCGGTCTCTTCTGCAAGGATTTCAAGCTGTAGGAAGCATGACTGCTTTTGGTAAAAAAAATTGTCAGTTGTTACAAGAACGCCTACGACCATATAATAAACGCCTAGCTTTGTGGGTACTTGGAGGTGTTGGTGGTGGAGGAAATCCTAATAGACAATGGGCAAATTTTATATTAACTTATGATAATTCGGATGATACTGTTAGAATTCATACCCTCGAAGAATATTATGAAATTTTAATTTCAAATGGTACAAGAGGGAATTTTGGGACTTCGTTTAGCTGGACTTATCCATCAAAAAAACGAGGCCAAAGTATTCAGCTGAAATGTAAAATATTAAAATAAAATAATAAAAGTCCCCTTCAAAAGCATAAAAAATTCGATGAAATATGGTATATAAAATAAGAAAATTTAAAAGGGGAAAATACATGAGTAAAGAACCATATTATATAGGTCTAACAGTAGGACCAGAATACGCAGCTTATGCTGTAACAAATGAATCATATAATCTTGAGAGATTTAAAGGCCAGGATATGTGGGGCATATATAAATTCAAGGAAGCAGAAACTTCCGCCAATAGAACCGCCATCAGATCTGCAAGAAAGAATATAAAAAAGGAAAAGAAAAGAATTAACCTTCTGAAAGCATATTTTTATGATGAAATAATGAAGGTGGATAAAAATTTCTTTATCAGACTTGATAACAGCTCCTTTTTCCCGGAAGATAAGGAAAAAGCTCTTAATGGCAGCAGAAATGTTCTTTTTGATGATGATAACTATAAGGATGCAGATTACTACAATCAGTTTCCTACTATATTTCATTTAAGATCATTTCTTGCAAACAGTAAGGAGAAAGCAGATATAAGACTTGTGTACTTAGCTGTTTCCAATATTATGAAACACAGGGGAAATTTCTATACAAAGAATCTTGAGGATACCAGTAATTCTGTTAAGGATATATACCTGAACATCTGTCGGCTTGCCAGCCAGTCGGATATTCATTTAGATGAAAAGGCTGATACAGATAAGCTTATGGAAATTCTGCTTAATCCAGCTATTAATAACAAGACGAAGGCGGTTCTGGCAGCACAGACAGTAAAAGCTTTGACGAAACAGGAAACAGTGTTAATTAAACTTATGTGCGGACTTAAGATCAAACTTGTGGATATGTTTCCAGAATTAGCAGACTCTTTAGAAGAATCAGATAAGAAAGCAAGCATATCCTTCTCTGATAACAATTACCTTGACAATGTGGACAGTATTGAGAAGCTTGCAGGCGAAGATAATTTTGCACTGGTATCTGCAGTTAAGGAACTATATGATGCTGTAATAATACAGAATATTATTCAGGGGCATAAGTTTATCTCAGATGCTAAAATGGCATCTTATGAAAAGCATATGAATGACCTGAAGCTGCTTAAATCTGTATTAAGAAACAATGTAACATCTAAAGAGTTTAACAGATTCTTCAGATTAGAAGAACCTGGTACATATGCTGCCTATGTAAAATCAAACAACTCTTATGGAAAGCGTACAAGAAGAGGTTCGGATAAAGGCAGGACACAGGATGATTTATATTCATCTATAAAGAAGCTGCTTTCTAAAGCAGATGAAAATGATAGTGATGCTGAATATATCCTTGACGAAATCAGTAAGGGAACATTTCTGCCTAAGCAGCGTATTACTGACAACAGACTTATACCTAACCAGTTATATGCATCAGAGTTAAAGGCAATCCTTGATAATTCAGCAAAGCATTATGATTTCCTCAATGAAAAGGATGAATCAGGGCTGACTGTTTCAGAAAGAATCTTAAGTGTATTTACATTTACCATGCCATATTTTGTAGGCCCGACATCTGAATATAACAGCAGGGGATGGGCTGTAAGAAAAGAAGCTGGTGTAGTAATGCCATGGAATCTTGAAACAAAAGTTGACATAAAGGAAAGTGCTAAGAACTTCATAGAAAACATGGTCGGAAAGTGTACATACCTGTCAGGAGAGCGTGTACTTCCGAAGGCTTCTCTTTTATATGAGAAGTATGCAGTTTTAAATGAAGTAAATAATATCCGTGTAGATGGTAATAAGCTTCCTGTTGAAGTAAAGCAGGAGATTGTAAATAGAAAGCTTATGGCTGGCAAAAAGCTTACAAAGAAACAGATACATTCATTCCTCGTTAAGAAGGGACTTGCAGATATGGATTCCCTTATTACAGGTATTGATGATAAGCTTAACAACACTATGTCAAGCTATAAGTTTTTTTCGGAAGTTTTTGGCACGCTTGATAAGGATACAAAAGTAATGGCAGAGGACATCATTCTCTGGAGTACAATATATGGAACATCAAAAACATATGTAAAAGAGCAGATTGAGAATAAATATCCTGGTAAACTTACAGCAGAGCAGATGAAGAAAGTCCTTAATTTTAAGTCGGATGACTGGGGTAGATTGTCAGCAGAGTTTCTTAACATGAGAGGAAGTAATAAAGAAACAGATGAGAGAATCAGCGTCATTGATCTGATGTGGAACGAAAACATCAGTCTCATGGAACTTATCAATGATGAAAGATATGATTTTATGTCTGTCATTAAAGAGAAGTCAAAGAAAGAAGTTAAAAGCATATTTACATTTGAATATGATGATCTTAATGAGCTTTATGCAACTGCAGCTCAGAAGAGGGCAATATGGGCTGCCGTGAAGATTGTAAGAGAAATTATAAAGATAAAGGGATATGCTCCTGAATCAATCTTCCTTGATACAAAGAAGATGCGTCCAAAGGATAAGAAAGATAACAGAAAGAGCAGGCTTATTGATTTATACAAAGGACTTAAGGATGTATCTAAGGAATGGAAAGAAACCATGATTAACCGCATAGATGAATGCGATAAAGATGGCTCTTTAAAGAGTAAGAAGGTTTATCTTTACTTCCTGCAGATGGGTAAGGATATGTACACATGGGAAGATATTAATTTCAATGTTGTAAAGACAACAGGAGATAATATATATAATATTGATCATATATATCCAAAACACTTTGTTAAGGATGAAAGTCTTGATAATATTGTTCTTACTAACTCAGAATTTAATGGAGAAGAAAAGAAAGATATCTACCCTGTGCCTGATAAGATTTATGAGGCAATGCATGGAAACTGGCTGATATTAAGAAAGAACGGATTTATGAGTGCAGAGAAGCTGGCAAGACTTTCTGACAGACATCCAATGTCAGATGAAAAGAGAGCATCATTTATTGGAAAATCTTATATACAGGCAACCAGCTCAACTAAGATGCTTGCAGAGGTATTTAACAGTATATTTAATAAAGACACAAAGATTATTTATGCAAAAACGCAGGAAGTCGCAGATTTCAGAAAGCAGTATGGTTTTGCAAAAGCTACAATTTATAACGATCATTATCTTGCTAAGGATGCATATCTGAATATTGTAGTCGGAAATGTATGGTACACAAAGTTTACATCATCTCCGATCTGGTTCATAGAAAAGGAATACAGAACTGGTAAAGCTGAATACAACTTAAACCGTATGTACGATTTTGACGTAATAAGAAATGACAGGGTTGCATGGATAGCCGAAAGAAAGAAAAAGGACATAGCCGGTTCAATAGCTGTTGTAAATAAGGTAATGGCTAAGAACACACCAATTACCACTACAAAGAAGCTTGACGGACATGGACAGATAACAGAAGCTACTCTTTATAAGGGTTCAAAGACCAAACCTGAATATTTCCCAATAAAGACATCTGATGACCGCTTTAAAGATATGGCAAAGTATGGCGGAAAGACAGGTATAGCAAACACTTATGCTTTTCTGGTTGAATTTACGGATAAAAAGAAGGGCAGAATGAGGTGTTTATACACAATTCCTCTGTATATGGCAGATAATATCAAAGATAAAAAGGATATTGAGAAGTACTGCACAGAGAAACTAGGTCTTACAAATCCGGATGTGCGCATAAACAAGATTGCACCTGGAAGTGAATTGGAAATAGATGGTTACAGTTATCTGCTTGGTGGCAGGTCAGTAAACCAGTTCCATGTTACCAACAATATTCCAATGATATTTAGCCAGGAATGGCAGTCATACATCAGCAAGATTGAGAAATACATTAATTTTAAGGTAGTAGACAAGGCTGTATCAGCTGAGAAAAATCTTGAGCTTTATGATGAAATATTATCAAAGCATAGCACAGGAGTCTTCTCAAAGAAGAAGCTTCCTATGTATGAAAGACTGTTGGCCGCAAGGAAAAAATTCATAAAGCTGTCAGTGGAAGAGCAGCTGCAGGTAATATGTCAGATGCTTACACTTACCCGTATGGGAACTAATATGGCTAATCTGTCCTTAATCGGAGAAGGTTCCAGTGTGGGAATCATGAATATGAGCTGCAATTTAAGTAAAAACAATTCCGTAATCCTTGTGGAGCGTTCAATTACGGGGCTGTACAAGAAAAAGATAGATATGCTTACGGTGTAATTTAATTTCAGTAAGGTTTCGTTTTGCATCTGTGCATTTTTGCATGGACGCAGTTTTTTTGAAAATTTTTTAAAAAGTTTAAGGAATCTGCTCCGCATTATTGCATAAATATATGTGAAACGCATTTGTTTCATTTTTTCTCCTTTTTCAGGTTATTTCCTGAAAGTGGGGCTGTGTTTGCAGACTCAGCCCCGTATAGAATATTTCTTTCTTGATTTTGTTAATAGAAAAGGGAGTGCCAAAGATTTTTTCACAAATCTTGGTACTTCCTTTTCTTATGCTTTGAAATAGGAACAGACACAAATATTTGTTACAGTATCATATTATTTTCGTATGCAAGTATAGAAAGAAATTGCTGATGTCAAAACAAATATCAGATGATAGATAGTTCACAAAGGTATATTGTACGCTGAATTTAACTACATATAATTAATACAAAGCATACAATTGATACAAATATTAAAAATGCTAAAAGACCTAATGATATTAAAAATCTTATTCCGAATTTTTACCTTGCATTATCTGAAAGACAGACAAATTATACCGGAGATTTAACCGGATAAATTTCTGATTATTTGATAGTCCCAGAAGAGGACGGAAAGAGGTAAATTATGGAATATTTATTTAACGGAGAAAAGGTGACTTTAATGGCATCTACTTATGCCAACTACAACAATTTGTATGTGGGTCTTATAAGTGAAGGCGAACCGTATGCAGATATTACGGTAAACTTGAAGCCTTTAACAGATCCGTATACCGCTTTTGTTGACACAAACAATCTTCCTAATATTGGGAAATTTCTTACAGATAACCATATTGCAGAATATCTTGGAACAATTCAGACAAGTGGTTACTGTGCATATCCTTTGTACAGATTTAATCCCGAAATCATTAATAAACTTATGGGCTGGGAAAATAATTTTAATCCGGCTTATAATGACATTTATGTGTTTATACCTGCAACAAAGCATATTATAAAGATAGCTGAAGGAACAGGGAATAATCTTAACAATGAAGATTATGCAGAAGGCTATGTAGATTACATAGACTATACAGCATATCAGATGGAAGATGAATTCCCTGAGTATGACGGCGGAATGATTATGCTAAAAGAAGAATTCCGAATAAAATACAAGTCCACAGAGGAATGCATTCCTGATGTACTGGAAGATGTGTACAATGACAGGGAACAGCCTTTCATTGTACTAAAATAATCAGAAAATCCATTTTCAAACCCTGCCGGACCAGTATCGGCAGGGTTTATTTTTTGAAAAAATCTGAAAAACATGTCCAAAATTTTTTAAAATCGTATATATAATAGTGAAAACCTAATCAGAATATGTATTAATAATATTAAGTAATATTTTGAATTTTGAGAGGTGTTTTCATGGGAAAGAAGTTTTGTCGAGCAGGGTTTGTTCTGTTTGCATTTGTATCATTCACAGCGGGTTTTATTTATGCATTGATGCGTTAATTTCCCAAAAAGATTGTATTAGTATCTATGCGGAAACCTATCCCGTAAGGATAGAACTTGTAGACGACCTCATTTGAGGTTTGAGAGGTATGTAATTCTGTATAGGTATAAAACGTAACCTTGTAATCACCGGCAGGCAAGCCAGTTTGAGAGGTATGTAATTCTGTATGGGTACAATACTTTGAATATCTTTTCATGCGATATTCCTCCTGTTTGAGAGGTATGTAATTCTGTATAATTATAAAACTGAAAAACTTCTCAATTTGTAATTCCGATTGTTTGAGAGGTATGCAATTCTGTATAGTTATAAAACGCAGAAATATTGCCCCAATATTTTTCAAGGGTTTGAGAGTAGTGTAATTCTGTATAGGTATAAAACACTTTACTTCAAGGAAACAAAAGCACCAAAGTTTGAGAGGTATGCAATTCTGTATAGGTACTAGACTGACCAACAACTATATTCAGGTATCGCGCATGTGTTTGAGAGATGTGTAATTCTGTATAGATACAAGACAATTTTTCACATGTTTCAATCACTACATAGTTTGAGAGGTATGTAATTCAACGACACTGTATTAGAAATTATAGATACCGTTATTGATATTGCATCGTAAGGAGGGTGATATTTATCGTGATAAAAGTTCGTAAAACCTTGATTATGCGAACTTTTGTGTGTTACAATATTCTTGGCGGTTTTTCACTCCTCCAGAGTGAAATTCTTGCTAAGATTTTTTTTGCTAAAAATTTTACTAAATTTTTTAGAATATTATTACCATGGAGGAATTTTGTAATGCCATACGAAAAAAAATCCAATTCGGAGCTGTTACTGGAACAACTTGATACTCTCCCTCATTTCTGTTCAGGCCTGCTCTTAAACAGAGCTGCAGAAAGAGAAATCAGTACAAGATTAAGTTATGCAAGAGACTTAAATACATTTTTTCCTTATATAATCAGAACAAAACCTGAATTAAAGGGAAAAAATCCACATGAGCTTGAAGCTTCGGATCTGAACTGTATATCGGTTGACGACATCGATCGGTTTATTCAGCTGTTTCTTGAGGGACATTCTCCGACAACCACAGCAAGGATGCGCGCAAGCATATCAGTGATGTTTAATTACCTGACAAACACTCTCCGTCTGATTGCCAATAATCCTATGACAGGAGTCACAAGGGTAAAGGTTGAATCAAAGGATTATGTAATATACTTAAGTCTTGAAGAACAGGAAACTCTTATTAATACCATTAAATACGGAACCGGTCTACCTCCGAAACAGCTAAAAAATACAGAAAAGAAAAGCAAAAGGGACTTGGCAATTGTATTCTTATTCCTTGATACAGGATTGCGATTATCGGAGCTACAGGGATTGGATGTTGGTGATATAGACCTGGACCGGTGCTGTGCTACCGGAGTAAGACGAAAAGGAAATGAATTCAGGGAAGTTTACTTTTCTGATACTGCAGCGGAATATTTGGGAGAATATTTAGAGCAGAGAAAAACTGATGTGCGCTACTCTGCTCTCCCATCTGATCCGTTGTTTCTTAATCCGTCAGGAGACAGAATATCTGTAAGAGGAATTGAAAAGATGCTTGATAAATACATAACAGCAGCTCTTCCAGGAAGAAATGATATTACTGTGCATAAATTAAGAAGTTCTTTTGCAATGAGCTTTTATTCTTCCGAAAAAGATATCCTTGCGTTACAGGAGAGAATGAATCACAAGTCTCTTAACACAACCAACATTTACGCAAAGGCGGCTGAAAATGCAAGTAAACTAACGAGAAATTGGAGAAAAATACATAACACATAAAGAAGTTACTGAAATTTTTATTTACATTTTTAGAAACATAATATATACTGAATTTATGAGCAGAAATCACTCAAATTTTGACCCCCAATCCAAAATTTGAGGAATCAAAACAGGCGGTACATTTAG